>Ga0209100_1000418_pt1 | contig 37590 bp, 57 predicted proteins | sample lystaG_FD_185480 | JGI IMG/M metagenome (GOLD analysis project Ga0209100, IMG submission 185480) | Glacier valley bacterial and archeal communities from Borup Fiord, Nunavut, Canada, to study Microbial Dark Matter (Phase II) -... | ecosystem: Environmental > Aquatic > Freshwater > Ice > Glacier ... | reverse complement strand
CAATTTTTACTATTATGGTTGTATCACCATTTTTACTACTTTGCCCACCTATACTGCTTGCTATTTTGTTTGCTAAGGTATCTAAAAATGAAGTATTCTCTAAAGGCACAACTGCTTCTTTCTTACGTTTTTCACCCATTAAAGCCAAAGTAGGTTGACTTATAATACCACCATTGTCATATGCTCCAAAATTCATCTTTGGCATACTCAAAGCACCTTTTAGTAAAGTTAGAGCACTTATACCTACACCAACTGGTGATACACCCTTTGGCATTGACATTTTAATCGAACCACTAAACGAGCCTTTTACCCTCTCCCCAGTAGCTGATGCAAACTCTTTAAACTTTTGCCACATAGATTTTAAACCATCTACAAAACTTTCAGCCATTCTTGATGCTGTATTTGCCGTAGTTTGTATCATACCAGTACCCCACGCAGCAATAGCTATATTAGTACTAGTTGCCCAAGTTGATAAATTAGCGTAAGTTGTGCTAAAAAAGGTATTCATACTTGTTATACCATTTAATGCCATACCATATACTGAACTTGATATTGCAACAGACATGTTTCTTGCTGACTCAGATGCTTGATATCTCATACTTTCTGCGTTTGTTGTTACTACTTGATACATCTGCTGAGCATTTATAGCAACACTTTCGTATGTTAATTGTGAACTTGTAATAACATTTTGTTTTAGTACACTAAAAGCTGTAGCAACTGAAAATACTAACATTGCTACATTTGCATCTAAAAACGTTGAAAATACTGTAAAAGTGTTATATGCTTTACTTGTAGCAAATTCTAAAGATTCAGCTATATTCCAGTTTGGTAAATATATAGGGTTTGGAAGTTCTCCAAATTCAGGTGATGGTACAAATACTGGTGCACCTTGTAAACCATAATTTGGTTGCCATATAGGATTAGCCACCTTACCAAATACTGGTGCTGGTATAAATAATGGTTTAATCCAAGCGTATGCAAAATCTTTGAGCTTAGTATTAATATTTGTAAAGAAAATATTGAAGTCATTATTTATATCATCTAAATTACGCTTAACATCATCTTTAGCAAATACAATACTACCACCAGATATTTCAGTGTTGGTATTATCAAGGTTTAAACCCTTATCAATACCACTTGTAGAATCAGCTATCTTACTAGATAAAATGTTAAGCTCATCAAAACTTGCTAAAGATTTTTTAGCTTTTTCCCCAGCCTTTTTAGTAGCATTTCCTAAATCATCTACACCAGTTGAAGCGTCCTCAGTAGAACCAGTCAATCCGTCCATGCTATTAGCCATACCATTAGCATTTGCTTGTATAGCACCAACATCTTTACCAGAAATCTTATAAACAAAGTCTCTAAAGGCATTACCAACAATAATTAATTTACCTAGTAAAGCATTCAACCCTTTAAGAATAGGTGTTAATATTACAATAAACGCTTGCCCCATAGATGCTTTAAAACTATCCCACTGTAATTTTGCTACTCTTATTTGATTTGCCCAACCGCTTGAAGTTCTAGCAAAGTCTCCTTGTGCATCAGATGTTACACTCATTAAGTAATTGTACCGCAATAAAGCTTTATTCTGTTCAGACATCTCGCTGTAGGATTGTTTAATTCCCTGTGTCAATGCATATTGTTCCAAGTTAGCAGCTGATAGGTTAATACCAAGTTGTTTTAGGGGTTCTGTTTCACCACTAATACCGCTTCTTATTTTAGCAAATGCCTCATCTGTATCTAAATTATAAAATGAAGCTAAGTCTCCTGCTAGTCCTGTCATTGCCATAGACATTTCTATTGCTTTCCCAGTACCAAAACCCATAGATTTTAGCATAGCACCCATTGTACCTGTGTACTGTTTACTAGCTTTTTCAGCTAATCCAAACTTAGTTACTGCAGTCTTAGCAAAATTATCAATTATTTTAGAACTACTACCAAAAGTTACTTCAACAACGTTCTGCACTTCTGCTAAATCTGAACCTAACTTGATAGACTCTTTTGCAAAATTTATTATAGCCTTAACAGTAAAAGCAATTGCTGCAGCCTTACCAATACCAGCAAAACTTTTAACAAAAGAACCCTCTAAAAAGCTTGCTTCTTTTTTGATATTACTTCTAAAATCTCTATTTTTCAAAGCCATATCAAAAAATACGCTACCTACCTTTGTACCCTCTACCAATAACATCACCCCTTTCTACTAACTAAATAGTGATTTTAGCATATTCTGTAATTTCTTTAAGTTTTCTTCATCTGTTTGTTGTTGCTCTTTCTTGCTATAATTAGCTTTAAATGATAACCACTCATTTCTTACCCCTTTTTCATACTCTCCAAATTTTTTAAGTGTGTCTGGGTCTTTTTCCATTCTAATTTGAACTATTCTACCTAAAGGGGTATCTGGCATAATTCCTACTAAAAGTCTGTAATACTCAGATATTGTAATATCAGGCTCGTAGCTAAGTCTTATGCCATATTGCATGGCAAAGGATGCTTCAATTAAACCTTTGTCAAATTCCATATCATAACAATTTTCTGCAGATTTAGATTTTTCCTTGAAATCGTTTTTGTGCATCTTCAAAGGTTATGTCAAGAATTGATGCCTGTATATACATGATTAAATTCATGTAACCAACTACAGACAAGTCCATTGCTTTGACTTCTTTGAATTGCTTATCCCCCAAGGTATGTTTTATGATTAAATCTTCATCTGATATTCCAGAATCTTTTTCAATATTTTCATTTACAGCTTTTTGCATTGCATCATAGCTTGATTTTCTATTATCAACTGCAAAAAGCTTGTCACCTATCTGAATTTGAGGTGTTTCCACCAATAACTTACCATCTGTTGCATATATCTTTGCCATGCTATTACCCTCCATTATTTATCTATTATATTGCTGGTGTATAAGTTGGTTTACCATCTGACATCATCTCAAAAGACAACGCTTCAACAGCTGTACTATCTCCACCACCCTCTGTTACATTAACAACACAATTCATTGCTAATGCACCACCATCTGGAAATGTTATGGATGCCTTTGTATTACAACCCTGACCATTCTTATATGCTAATCCTGCAACGTAATCATTGCCTGCATCACCATAATTCCTTTTACCATTTAAAGATACGGTCATTGACTTAGCTGTCATTAAGCGTCTTACCCAACCATCAGTATCCATTGGTGTCCATTCTTCTACACCATTATCCAATGCTATACTGAATGTTTCCATGTCTTTTATTATTACCATACTTGCTGGTTCTACACTCAGTATACCCAAAATACCAATTTTAAATACTATATTACTTACTGGAAATACACCTGTTCCGGGCATTCTTTGTTACCTCCTAAGTTATTTGTTTTCATAATACATTTTTACATCAATTGAATATTCATAAACACCATTGCTGTCTGTTCCAAGGAACATGGGTTCATTGTCTTGCACCAAGATGCATATTTTGAGGCTAGAAATCGTGGAAGTGGTGTCTTTTAATAAAGTATACAACTCACTTGCTTTCGTTTCTGCTTCATCTAAAATATTACCCCAACGTAGAAGTAGTTGGAAGTTTCTTTCATAATAACCAATTGAGCCAACACCACCAACTATGGAAATTGATTTCTGGTTTCTATTATTTGGATAAACACAAATGGCTTTTGTTTTAGTTATATCCATTTTTCCTATACCACACCATTCACCATAGTCAGTAAGATTAGCTTTTATCCAATCCCTAAATTGTTTTGTAGTTACTATTACAATACACCTCCCAACCTTTTCATCATTTCTACAAAATACTTATAGCTTAATTCTTTTTTATTACCTACCACCCATTCATCAAACCACCTACCCTGTGCATTGGGATTGTTTACTGTTTGAAAATTATATTCTGGATGATAATATAGTTTTCTTGCATAAGGTGTGTTTGAAATTATAGCAACTACACCCTTATCTATATTACTTGCATCTACAAAAGTTTGGTCATTTTGCATAGTACTTTGGTCATATGGTATTACTTGTGCACTTAAAATATCTGTTAATAGTGCATCTCCTGTCTGGTGCAAAGCTGTGGATATTTTGATGTCAATTTTTTTAATATTGTATTCATCCAATTTTACTTGAACTTTCATTTACATCAACTCCAAGTACGTGCTGTGAATTGAGCCATCTGGGTTCTGGTTTTCAGATACAGAATGTGCTTTAAATTCTCTCGAACGTTCTGTGTTGGGGTAAACAGTTACACGACCACTTGAAACGACGCCAAGGGGTAAAATAACGCCTTTGAGAAGCATCTCACCACTTAAGGTAATAACTTGCTTATTTGCGTCTAGTACCCTTTTTGTCTTCAACCTAAAAACTACTTTTCCTGACCAAGAAGAACCAGTCTCCACATAACCATCTTCAGACAACCCAGTTTTTTCTGTAATAATTGTACAAGGTGTGGTTAATAAGTGGTCTGGGAATGGTAATACCATAATATCACACCCCTCTCCAAAGTAAACCAGTAGGCATTAAAGTTTCATAAGCTTTTTTAGATACATGGTTTTTATTATAATAATCTTTGGATTCAAAACTAACTGACATACCTAACACACTATAGCCTGATAGATTTTCTTGCTCAAATGTAGCACTATTTTCATATAAATAATCTGCTTGATAAGCTGTTGCTATCTTAACTCTGTCTATTTGATAAGTTGTTAGTTCTGACAAATCACCTGTTCTATTTAAAGTCATAAAATCAACTTTTAAACTAGCCTCTAGCAACATAATGTTTGTCATACCAGAATTCTTATTACTTATAGCTATATATTCTACTAAAGTAATATATGGTGTCATTTAAATCACCTACTTTTTAGCTTTTGATGTCTTAAATGTCTCTAGTTCTAATTTAAGCTCTTCAATTTGTGTCTTTAGAGCCTCATTTTCAAGCTCTAATTCTTCAAATAATTCACCATCATCTTCTTGTTCTACCTTTGCTCTAAGCTCTTGTACCTCATTCACGACTTCCATATAGTCAGAGTAAGGAACAGATTTACCTGTTCCGTACTCTATAATTTTACCGTCTTCACCGAAAACATCGAAGCCTTGTTTGAGGTAACCATCAGCTTGAGATGATGTTATTTCATACTGTCTATTTCCCTTTTGTGCTCTCATATGTTACCTCCAATTAGATTATGCTACTACTGTTACGTTTACTTTAATACCTTGTTTTCTGTTCTTAACTACAAACAAATCACCATATTTTCTGTTCTGATACAACCAACCATCACCCTTAGTGTGTGTACCCTCTGCCCAAAGTCTAATATAAGAATGTTTATCACAAGCTATTACTGATTTAGGGTGAACTAGCAACATGTTTATCTGGTCAGCACCTACTGCTGGTACAAAACCAGTTGTAAAGTTATAAGCTGATTTCATTCTACCAGATGGAACTTTCTTAAGTTGTACATTTTCTAAGCTTGTAATAACTCTACTTAGATTAGTATCACCAGTAGACATTGTTCTGTTTATTGCTGACTTTAACAATGTAGAAATTGCTGGTGTAATATACATAATTCTACCATCTTCTGGTACTTCATCCTCATCCATTTCTTGCATGAATTTATCAAAAGTGGTTAAGATGTTAGCGGAAGTTATTACAGTTACATCCTGAACTCCACCAATTTCTACAGATACAAAATCAGTGTATAATTTAGAAATTCTGTAAGCATCTGTTTCTGGTATTGCTTTTTCTGTAACAAATGTATTAGTAACATTTGCAGCAGTTAATACTTGATTAGATTCATCAACATCCATTGTATCTACAAAGAATTCAATATCTCTATCAAATGCTAATGTAAATATTTGGTTGTCATTTGATACTGAACCAGCATTAAAGCCACCATTTCTCGAGTGGTCTTTGTAGCCATCCATAGATATAAATGGTATTTTGATTGTTTTTGAATCAATAAATCTTACATTCTGAGTAGTCAATCCTGCTGTTGCTAACTCTCTTGTGTACTTTTGCATAAGGTCACGTTCAAACCTAGTTGCATAATTAACTGTATTTGGCATATTATATTACCTCTCTTATTTTATTTTTTAATCATGTTACCAAATATTGATGATAATTCTGAATTGACTTTGGTATCTACCTTTCCACCATCACCAGAACCAACTTTGAAACCTCCTGAAGATGTTGCCTTTTTTAAGTTTGGGAACTCTTTAATTATTTCCTTTACTTCTCTTCTAAGTAGTTTCATATCAGGCTCATCGTTTTCGTCTAAGATATTATCCATATCAATCAATTTCATAGCTTTACCCACTTTATCTGGGTCAATGCCTGATGTTACTAAGGCTGATTTTATTTCAGATTGTACTAACTTTTCTTGGATTTTAGCCATTTGTTCCAATAATTTGTTAGTAGCACCATCATCACCCTTTGTTTCTACTTTAGTGTCCTTTGCTACTTTTGTAGTCTTTGTATCTTTGTCTTTAGCCTTGGCTTGTTTCTTTAACTCTCTAGCTAGTCTATTCTTTATTATCCTATCTACTTCATTTTGTGTATAAGTCTTTGTTTTCTTATCGTCTTTTTTATCTTTTTTATCTTTTTTCTTAGTGTCGTCATCGTCTTCAGAATCATCCTCTTTATCGTCATCTTCATCCGTGTCGTCATCTTCCTCATCATCTGAGTCATCTTCTTCAGTACTTGATGTATCATCACCAGTACTTCCTGCCTCAGCAAAATATTGTAGCTTCAGTGGCAGTATAAATTTTGTTCCTAGTTCCTGTAATTCTGTGTTCATTATTGCCTCCTATTTAAAGTCCAGTCGGACTAAGTCCGTGAGGTAGAGTTTAAAGTCATACAACCTCTCGTGTTTGGACTTGCTTTTAATAAACAATACCTTTCTTAAAAGGTATTGTACCTATATTACCAATAACAGTTAATTGAGTAGGCTTACTATCAAAGAATGAACTTTGCAGTACACTATAAGCACCAAGTAAACTGTTACTTGCTGGGTAATAAGTTCCACCAATAGGTGGTATGTTAATTAGCTTTTCGTCAAAGCGTTTTTGAACTCTTTTAATTATTTCTTCATCTTCATCTTTAATAACTATTGTAGCTTTGTCTTGCTTCATTATTACTTCAAGTCTAGTAGTTACACCATTATATATTCCTACTGCTATTATCTTTGCCATTGTACCTCCTCTAATAGGTTGTTAATATTCCATATATCCATTCAGCCATGTCTGGGTCTTTCCACAGTGCTGTAGGATTAGTGTAAGCCATTTGAAAACCCATAGATACTAACTCATAAGCACTTTCACCATAATCTTTACCCATATAACCATCTAAAAATTTATCAAATCTAGTTACTTCACGCTTATCATAACCGCCACCAAGCCACTCTAATGTTTCATCCTTTGTACGTCTGTTATAAAAGACTTTTTCAGCATCCTTAATTTCTGGAACAGCTTTCTCATATCTATGACCAAGTTCATGTATTGCTGTTTGTAAACTTGCATGTCTGTTTGAACCACCACTTATAGCGATTTCATTAGTCCAATCACTATAAAAACCTCTATCTACAGCTTTTGGGGTTAAATTACCCCTTACTACTGACTTATCCACCCAATCAGTTGGATAACAGTCATAAGCCTCTTCAACTACACTTCGCATTGGTGAACGACTACTATTAAGGTGTACTTTTAAATCGTTATTACCTTTTCCTACAGGTCTAACTTCTGATAATTTAGTTTTTAATTCAGATATATTACCAGTAAGTGTACCATTATAGTTACTTGTTAATTCATACTGCTTTTGTGCTAAGGCTACATAATTATCATCAAAACTTATTTTATTAATTTTATTTGAAATATCAAGATAATCTTTAAAAGCTTCCTCAGTAGTTTTATAGCCTATTTCTTCTGGTGAAATTAAATCACGTCTTAATTTGTTTATATCAAGTTTCTTTTTCTTTAGTTCCTCTAAACCATAAGACTTAATTTTTTCTTGTACCTCTTCTAATTCTACTTTAATAGGTGCTTTTATTACTGATAAATCATCCATTACCAGCTTACCAGCTTGTTTTGTAAGAACCTCTTTTCTTTGCAACACACTTTCTTTTAAACTTATTAAGTTTGTTTCTTCTGGTGCATTTTGATACTCATCATCAAGTTTTTTAATGTTTGCCTTAATAGCGTCAACTTTCTCTTTAAGCGTTTCAGGTTTCTTAATAATCTTTTCTACTATAGGTGCTACAGTGTCTACATTTATTACACCTCTTGTTTGTTCTCTGCTGTAGTCTCTTCTTAATTCATTAGGATATTTACGTATTAATGCTCTTTGCTTAGCTTGCCATTCAGATACTTTATTGCCATATTTCTGCTTGTTAGTATCATCTACTGAACCAGTTTCAAGCCTTTTATATTTACGTATGTTTCTTTCATTATATCTTTGTTCTGCTTCATGTAACGATACTTCTGTTGTGTCTGGCATGCGTTCTGGGATACTTGAAACACCCTCAAAAAACGTGCTTGACTTGTGTCTACAATTTGGGTGGAACAGACCATTTTCAATTGCTGTTGATAGCAAAGAATAACCAGTTTCCTCAGCCTCTTTTTTCTTGCCCCCACTGTAAACATCATCAATGTAAACTTTGCCTTGCCACGGTAAACAAATAGGAGAACATGCACCATATTGAGTAATTAAAACTGTGTGTATTTTCCAGTCTTTTCTAACAGCACCCTCACCGCTTAGTGTAGCTCGTCTGTTAGCTGTCCTAAGTGCCATTTCTGACCACGAAGCAATATTTACTAGTTTACCATCACTATATTTAATACAGTTGATACCCTTTTCTAAAAAACTTTTAGTGGAATTGTCAATAGCCTGATTAAGTGTTACATTTCCAGTTGCTAACTCTACTTCTGTTTTGAATATTGTCTGTCTATAAGCATCATCCATAGTTCTTAGTACAGCATTTTCAGCCTTTTTAAAATCTTTGGTAGTTGATGTAGTTAAAGCCTTTAGTTTATTATCATCAATACCAAAGAAATTATCATCTTTAGTGTCTTTCATAATTCTTTCAAGGTCTCTTTTAACTTTACCACCACCATCACTATATGCTTGCTCTAAAGATTTTTTAACTTTATCACTTACTTTATACTTAGCTAACAGTTTCTTATTTCTTTTTTGATAATCTTTTATAGACTGTAATTTATTTGTCTTCCAATTACCCTCCATTATGCTATATCTTAAGCTCTTAACTAGCTCTAATTCCATTTCAGCTATTATCTGGGATATATTGTATTCATCCAATTAAATCACACTCCAAAACTACATCTAAATACCTTAAAGCCATCTTTTCGATATTTCTGTACTTCTATTTCCATAGATTCTTTAGTATCATATTTTAGTTGTACCATGTCAACATGATTTTTCTTCTGTATTGCATAAATCATATTAGACTTTCTTTGTTTACATGCACCAACTACAATACTTAAGGTATTTTCAACAATCTTTTCACTTGCTTGATAAGAATGTCCATTAACTGATAGTATCTTCATCATTCTTACCTCCTAAGTCTTCTTTCATAGTGTCTTTTTCCATTTCTATTACACCTTGTTCATTCTTAAGTCTGTTAACTTCTTCTTCTTTTTCTTCGTCTGACCAAGTACTACCATACATTTCTTCAATAGCTTGTTCGGTACTCATTATTCCACCAGTCTTAGCCTTTACTATTGTTTCTACAACAGCTTCAAAGCTTGGATTAGCATATTCACCAAAAGTAATACTTACTTCATGGTCTTCAACACCTATTTGTTTATCAGCCTCATATACATTTAAAACTGTGCTTATTAATTGTGGTATTACAGTTTCTAATACTGTTATCAGTTTACCTCTTGTATATAGAGTAACTTTTTCTTTCTCTCTTTGGCTATCCGCATTATCTAATTTCTTTACATCAATTCCAAGTGTACTTGGACTAATTAAACCTTGTAAACATAAGTCTAAGAATGTACAATAGGTTGCTAGTAACTCATCAGCATTAATTTCTCCTGCTACAACATCTATTTTATTTTCAGAATCTTCTGCTAAGTTACTACCTATCTTAATGTATCTATTATCAAAACTATTTGGCTTCATTATAGCACCAGATGTTGGATTGTGTGGTAACATTGTTTCAGGTATATATTTTGTAGTTCTACCATCTCTTAGTGCGTCTACCCACTGAGATACAATTTCATCGAATGCATCGAATGCACCACTTTTACCACCAATAAGACTTTCACCCCTACCTATCCATTTAAGACTTTCTTCAAACATTAATGGCACTGCCATAATCTTCTGAAATTCTATTGGATTGGTTACATCTTCTAAGTCAGCAATTTCATCTACCATATCTAAGCTAACTTCATCACCATTCTTATTATAAAGTTTGTATTGTATTCCTACTTTACTATAAGTTTCTTCAAGAATGTAAGATGAAATACCTTGAATGTATTGAGTAACAAACACAATACTATCAATTCTACCTCTTTTGTAGTTGTACTTAACTCTATCAGCATCATAAAACTCAATGATAGGATATTGGCTTACACTTGGGTCTAAAGATATCTTAAATGCTCCATCACCCTTTACACAAGCTGTTTTAATAGCCTTATTTAATAGGTTACTAAAGCTATTATCTTTTGCTATTTCTTCCCAAAGGTCTTCTATTTCTTCATTACTTTCTTTCTTACCATCAGGTGTTTCTACATTATCAATACTAATTTCATTTAAGTCACCTATTACAACGTCAACCAAAGTATTAATAATTATCTTAGGCAATCCACTATGTATCTTTCTAAAGTTTATACCTGTTGTACTAGTAGCTGACCAGAATGTACCATTGTTGACTTCATCTGTAATTTGTGAAAATAACTGTTGTAACTCAAATTCATCACCTCTGTACCAGATGTTGTTTTTCATTACATAAGTATCATAATTAAAAGGTTCTATAATATAGATATTGTTGTTATTAGCGTGTTCAATTTCTAACCAGCTCTTAATCTTATCCTTTATCCAACTCACTGAAATGCACCTCCTCTTAATAGTTGTGGTTTGAATGGTTGTATTCCGTATTCAGTACTATCTAAACAGTCAACTGGGTAACTACCATCATCCACCCTGACCCATTCACCCTTTTCATATTCTTCATCACTCCACACTGCATTCTCGTAAGCCTCAATCCATGGTAGCATATGTTCAGATATGAAAAAACGTTCTTGATTAATTAATATGTTTGTTAATCTTATTCTATCAATAATACCATCAATTTTATATGCTGGTACTATTGTTATTCTTAGAAGTCCTTGCCTTTTAAGTTCGTTTGCTAGTGCTTGTCTAAATAACTTATCAGCACTTTCTACAAATATTGGTGATGCATAAAGTATTGGATAAATATCTATCCACTCTAGCACCTTAAAAACAATTTCTTTAGCGTATTTAGCGTGGTCATAACCGCTTTCTTTGCCTTGCTTATGATAATAACCATCTACCAAACAAACTTCTCTATAGCCTTTTGTAAAGCCATTTAAAGTAGCTACAGTAGCATCTGTACCACCAACATCCACACCAATACTAAGCTGTGAGAAGTTCATATCTGCTACTTCTTTTCTACTCTTTAATACTTTTCTAGCTCTATACCCTGTGTATATCCTGCCAGTAGCTGAGGTTCTCTTACCAAGTATATCTGCTTGATACCATAAAGAACTTTTATCATATGTTGCTATTACAGTCTTTAATGTTTTATCACTTAGACTTTGATTATTCCATAGTGTGAAGTGTGCGTAGTTATAAAGTTTGTTCTTACCCTCTTTGTATAATAAGTCTTGATAATCTAATATATCTGTGTAGAACCAATGTTTTGGAGGCTTAGGATTAATATCAAAGAATATTTTTCTTTCTCTTGATGATATTGTTCTGTCCATACATTCTTTAACAAAAGTGTGATGACACTCATTAGCCTCTGTAATATAAACACTACCTAAACTAAAACCTTTAATTGCTCTGTAACTGTCACTATCCTTACCACCAGCAACTAACACTACCTTTTGTCCTGTTCTAGATTGAATAAATAAGCATTCTACTTTATTGTATTTGCCTCTGTAACATCTTCCCTCAAAATAATGCTCTAAACCAAAACCATTACTATCCATTATGTTCATTTCTGCAGTAGCCTTTGTTACTCCTGCTACTAGATGTATTTTATCTGGGTGATTTTCTATTGTCTCTGCATATGCCATAATGTTCAGTATGTTCTTTCCTGCTCTCTTACCACCCTCAGCTACATTTAACCAACAATATAGACTTTTTCTATAATAGTTTGCCTGTTTAATGTCCAAAGGACAATAATTAATCATTGAATTTCCTCTTTTTCTTCTTAATTATCTTTTCTTCATCTTTAGGCTTAGTATCTACTTTTGTTTCTAAATCTTCATACAAGTCTTCAGGTTCTCGTATTGGTACTGGATTGTTAATTAAATCTGATATCTTAAGTATTGCATCATTTGCTAAATTCTCATTTGCTTCTGCAATAGGATTAACTTGCCATCTCTTATTTGCTCTATGCTCTAACCAGTATTCACAAGCTCCAACATCTGCTTGAACTTCTTTCTGCACTACTTTTGTAATTTCTAAACTATAATTACCATCAGATTGTAGTTTACGTTCCTTAGTTATCTCTTTGTACTTGTACCCTAAACAACGTTTAAGCAATGCGTTTTCTACCAGTATATCAGTTAATTCCCTACCAGCTTTTAAAGAGTATCTTAGTGGGTCATATCTATCATCCTCGTTATCAAGATATCTTTTCATAGTCACTGGGGAAATATCTATCTTATCAGCTATTTCATTATTATCGTATCCCATTCTTGCATAACCTTGTATGATATCTAGTCGTGGTTGCACTTTTTTACTGTAAAAACTTTTCTCTTGTGCTTTCTCTTTATATTCTGTAATCAATTGTACAATCACATCCTTTCTATCTTAATTTGTGTGCTTTTCTCCTGCTAGATGGGTGTTTACTACCATTTTGCATCTTAATACCATTATATTCTACTTTTCCTAAAATGTAAATAACTCCTCTATTATAGCATAGGTTAATAGTTGAGAACAACCTGTTCATTCATCTAATTACGCACCACATTCACATTCACATGCACCAGCACCAGCACACCATCAAATATCAGTTCCTAACAAACTGTAACAAAAGTATTCATGATGAAAACAGTTCTCTAATCAGTGTTTTCATCCTGCAGACGAAAAAACAAAGAATTTTGAAAAAAGCGTCTATCTTGTTATCCTTTTTGACACTCCCCACCGAATTCTGATTTCAAAAGTCGGTAACACCTTGCATTATCGTTTTCATTACCCCTACCTAAAATCAAGATACTGCCGACTTTTGAAACAGACCTTGCACTACCCCTGCGTTTACCACACAGCGATTCTCGACCGAATTCCGACCGAATTTTGAATTTGTACAAGCTCTATACAAATAACTAATCTAAGCACACGTAAAACCGAAATACCGACTTTTAAAAATGTTCTTTTGAACAGTGAAATTTCTTTCTTCTTTCTTTATTTAATTTTTCTCATTATAATAAATAAATCAAAAGTCGGTTGAAGAAAAATCCATAGGTATATAAAGCATATCTTACAGCGATTTTGTATTGCCGAATTCTGAAAAAATTTATATCGTTTTCGCCGACTTCTGCCAAAATATTTGAAATTTCCTTAGGATTTTCACCGACTTTTGACCGAATTCTGAGCACACAAAGATAGATAAACTTTCCTGAACGATCTTTTTTTGCACATTTTTCACACAAATTTTTCATTTTCACAAAATAATTTCAAAATAATTCACAATAAATTCAAAATAATCTCACAAATCTTGCCAAGCACGCAGATTATTTCCCTTATCTCATTGCGATCACGATACAAACTCATACCACTAAGACGTTTACACTTAGGATTATTTCCCATACATAACCTACATTAAGCCTAAAAAATAAATTAAAATAAATTAAAATAATGCTTTACATATCTTAATTTAAGTCTTATAATGAATATGTAAGGTGGTTACAATACACGACCTTAACACAAATCCTTGGAGGAAACAAAAATGATAAAAATAAATTATAATAAAATGAGAAATTTTTGTATCAATAATAATTATTTTACAGGTGGAACAAATTCACAATACGAGAAACTTTTTGAAATGTTAGAAAGTGCAAGTGTACACGAATTAGCAATAGTAATATATGTTTGTTCACCAGATACTACAATTTCAGAAATTGAAAACAAACTTTTAAAAATTTAAGGTATAAAAATTTATAGGTTAGCAGATATCCTAAAAACTGCATCGGAGGCAGCAAAATGACAATTAAATTAACTAAATTTGAAGAAGAAATAATGAGAGCAATACCACAAGATGACTTTTATGAAAGTGGTTACGAATCAGTTCTTTGGACAGACGTTTTATTAGACAATGTAAAAATGGATAACAAGAAAGCACGTGGAGTTCTTGCATCATTAAGTAAAAAAGGATTATTAGAACTATACTCTACAAAAGAAAAATCAGACCCATCAGATAAAAATTGTGCTACAAACTCTACAACAGCACTTACAGACAAAGGAATTGAATGGCTAAAAGCTAATACAACTAACTTAGATACAAATGGATACAAAGTTCACACAACCACAAATAATCAACCGCAGATAATAACAGTTAACATGAGAACTTTTACAGGAATGAACTTAGGTAACTATGAAGCAAGAATGAACTTAACTAACAAGACATATGAAGTTGATGGTAAAAAAGGACTCTTAACATTTGCATCAATAAACGAGCTTAAGAAACCACAAACAAATGCTAAAAACGTAAAATTTGCTAACTACATTACAATAGCAGAACAACAAACAACAATATAAATACAGAGTAGGGGGAAGAAATTCCCCTTAATGTAGCCAAAGACTGTTACCAGCCAGTTACATATAAAATTTTGGAGGACGTTACAAATGGTTATAATACAAAAGAAAGCTTTGAACAAATACACAAAGGAAGAAATGGACTTAATATTTGCAGAATGCTACAAGGATGTAGAATCAAGGGATTATGTTACTTTACTCATTAATAATTACGGTTACAACAATACAGACGCTGTATCAGTAGCATACGATAAACTGGTTGAAAAACGTAAGAGAACTTTTATTGTGGAGGAAGACTAATGAAATATTATGGTATTGAAGCAGACTGTAAGAGAATGGCTCAAAGGGTAGCAAAAGAAAGTGGTAAGTGGAAACCATTCATAATAGCAAAGATAGAAATTATTCATTACACCACAGAAAACGGAAATCCAGTATATGTTGAGTTTAATTATAATGGTATAACTTACATAGCATATGAATATATAGACAGTAGGGGAATTGCTTGGAGACAATTTAAGAAAGCTGATGAGCAACATTTTAAGGATAATATGGAGGGTTAACACCCTCTTTTTTCTTATCTAAAATATTTTTAAAATAATGCTTTACATCTAATTAAAATTGATTTATAATGAGTATGTAAGGTTCTTACAAGCCTTAACACCTTGGAGGATAAAATAATGAAATACACAAAGATAGTTAATAAAGGAACAATAATTCATCGAAGTAATTTTGATAGTATTGGAGAGTTTTTAACATACTTAGAAGAGACATCTGTGAATAGATTTTTTAAAGATAAAAGTTTGGGTTCAGAAAGTTATGGTGAAAGTTGGTCAGGAACAAACACATTAGATGAAGCAAAAGATTTATTGCAGCATGGTTGGATGCCAGATAGTGAAAAGTTAAAGAAACAACTTAAGCTTAGTAATACTGTACAGGCACAAGGACAAAGAAAGATGCCAGTATATGGTATGGCAGGATATCAAGCAAGTGTACCAAGATATCTTAATGGAATACCAACAGCTATGATTAATTCAAAGTTTGTACCAGTCAAGAAAAAAGTAATAACTATTACAAAAGACATCACGTATGATAGTTCTTGGTCAGAAACTAAGATAATTGATGAAGCTATTAAAGCATTACAAATAGTTCAAGCATTAGAAGTTGGTGGATTAAGAATAAAGTTAAATATTTACCTTGGTACAGGTGCTAATAATGAACAAATACAAATGAAGCTTTGTATTAAGCAACCAGATGAAAGAATGAATTTTAGCAAATTAGCATTCCCATTAGGACACCCAGCAATGTTAAGACGATTTCTATTTGCATTCATAGAAAGACATCAAGAAGTTAACACAAGTTATTACAGTAGAGGTTACGGATATCCAGTACCAATAGTTGCAGAAAAAGATGAATATATTTTACCACACATGATAGACAATCCAGAACAATTTATTGCAAAGCTACTGAAATAAGTAGCTTTAAAATATTTTAAAATAATGCTTTACATTCTGAAAAGATTGAATTATAATGAGTGTAGTTGAGAAACACACGAACGAAAATAAACTAAAGAAACCTTGGAGGGTTAAAATGATTAAAAGAGAATTAACTACAACCGAATTAGAAAACATTATATTGAGCATTGTCAGGATAGACAAGAACAATCTAAAAGTCACTTCAAATAATAAAGTTGAATACATTAGAAGATATTGGGAATTGGAAAACGGACAGTTAAGATTTCAATTCAGAGACGCAATGTACTATATATCAGATAGTCAAAACATTAAATACCAGACCGTTGAACCATCAAGAGTTACCATCACAGTAGTAGCACCTGATGGTACTTCTACAGAAACTACAGGAGCAATAGGAACTGTAACACCTCAAGGAAAGATTAGACACGCAAAGTATGAGAAGATTAAAAGTTGTATAAAAAGAGATATTCCAGTTTACCTAGTTGGAGATGCAGGCACAGGAAAGAACTTCACACTACAAGAAATTGCTGAAGACTTAGGACTTACTTTTTACTTTACAAACTCAGTTCAACAAGAATACAAGATTACAGGATTCATAGATGCAGGTGGAACTTACCACGAGACAGAATTCTACAAAGCATTTACAAATGGAGGATTATTCTTCTTAGATGAAATGGATGCAAGTATTCCAGAAGTTCTAGTACTCTTAAATGCAGCAATAGCAAATAGATACTTTGAATTTCCAGTAGGTAGGGTAGATGCACATAAAGATTTCAGAGTTGTATCAGCAGGAAATACAGTTGGTAATGGAGCAAACGAACTATACACAGGAAGATTAGTTTTAGACCAAGCAACTTTAGATAGATTTGTAGTAATTAAATTTGATTATGATAAAAATATAGAATTAATGTTAGCACAGGGTGATGATAAACTTGTAAACTTCATAAGAGGTTTAAGAAGATTTTCTAAAGAAAACGGTATTAGAACAACATTTTCATACAGATGTATAATGACAATAAAGAAACTTGAAGATTGTATGGAACTTAAGGAAATACTTGAAATAGCTGTTTTCAAAGGAATGGATAAAGATACAGTAAGAACTTTTAAAACAGACTTTATTAAAGATGGTAATGTAGGAAAATATCATTTTGGCTTACAAGAATTACAGAAAGCTTGCTAATATAGAAGCTTTCTAGTTTAATATAAAAAATAAAATAATAGGAGGCAACAAATGAAAAAATTATTAACAATAGTATCTATAGTGATACTAATATCAGTTTTAATGACAACACAAGTATATGCTATGACAACAACATTTGAACATAGTATTGAATTAGAGGCAGGAACATATACCTTGCACATGATATATCGTTCTGAAAGCTTTTGGTTTACCAAAGAATATGATAGTGAAGTTATTACAACATTTACAACAAAAGAGATAACCACATTAAGATATTGTGAAGATGTGGGTGAATACAATTACCATTATATCTTTATGGGTGATAAAAGAGACAATAATACAAATGTGTATGTATACTATAACAAATACGATTAACATAAGTACCCTTACATAAAGGGTACTTACTTAATAGTTGTAAATCAATAAAATAGGAGGCTACAGATGATAAGAAGAACTAAGTTAAGTTTAATTTGTATTGTGCTGGGTGTGTTTTTAATAACTATTCCAGCATGGAAACAAATTAATGAAGTACATGCTATGTTAAATGAAAAGGCTGAGGTAGAAGTGATAATACCAACAAGATATATACCAGTTACAAATACAGAATATATTTACATAAAAGAAGAGACACCTTTTGGCATAGTAGACTTAGGAGAATTTGAGGTAACTTATTACACAGCAGGATACGAAAGTACAGGCAAGATACAAGGTCATTCAGCATATGGCATAACAAAGTCAGGTGCTAGAGTAAGAGAGGGTGTTACAATAGCTGTTGACCCAACAGAAATACAATTAGGAAGTTATTTGTATATTGAGGGTATTGGTTTTGGTGTAGCACAAGATACCGGAGGTTTAATCAAGGGAAAAAAGATTGATGTGTTCGTCGAAGATATCACCCAAGCAATACAAGGTGGTGTTAGCAAGCATAAAGTTTACAAGGTGGAATAAACATGTACCAAGCAAAAGAACTTTTCCCAAAATGCAATCTGGGGATTCAAACTAAACTTAGGAGGAAATAAAAATGTCTAGTAGGATAACAAAATTATTGAAGTATTTGCACAAAGAAACAGATTTTAACACATCACCAGCATCATCAAGATTTCATGGCTCATATAGGGGTGGTTTGAAAGACCATTCATGGAATGTCGTAAATGAATTAAGGCTATTAACAATTAGACACAATTTAAATTGGCAAGACGTAGAAAGTATTGTAATAATTGGTTTGGGTCATGATATCTGTAAAACAGGTTCTTACTATTGGGATGAAACAAAACAGGAGTACTACAAAGGTTACTCAGATGATAAAAGACACGCAGAAAAATCTGTAGAAATGCTTAAAGACATAATTACACTTACTGAAGAGGAGGAACTGTGTATTCGTTGGCATATGGGAGCATTTGATAAAGAAGAAAATTGGAATAAATTTACTGAAGCTATACATAAATACCCAAATGTGTTTTGGACACATACAGCTGATATGATAGCATCACACATTAAGGAAATTAATTATGCACCAAAGACAGTTATTGAATCTAGATGTGATGAGTGTAAACACGATTGTAATGAAGACTGTGGGCATCCAGAGAAAGAGAATTCAGATTATGAGAGTTAAAATTTATCTTAAGCAAAATTTACCAGTCACAATAGAAATACAAAAGATTACAGCTGAAAGGGTAATGAAGCACGTAACTACAGATTTAGAAACCGTTAGAAATTGGTGTACTCATGATAAGCCTTGTATAAAGTATAATTGCAGACCTTGTTGTCCACCAAGAGTAAAAACCTTTGATAAACTTAAGAAGCGTAAAAGTATGTATATAATTAAAGTATCAATTGCGTATGATGATTATATGGAATATTCACCAAAGACTAAAGAAAGTCCAAGACAAACATGGCTATTTATGGGGGCAACTCATAAGATAACAAGAGCGTTACAAAATAAGATAGTACAAGCGTTATTTGAAAAGGGTGACCAAGGCTTTAGAGTAGGTGGTTGTGTAGGATGTCAATACTCTAAGACAGGGGAATGCTTACACTTTATGCCAGCACCAGAGGCTACAGGAATAAATGTAGTGTCTTTAACAAAAGATGTGTTTGGAATAGATATATGTTGGTTAAAGAATAAAGTACCAACTGATACAATGATAGCTGTTGGTGGATTATATACAGATAGAGATATTTCACCAAGGACTATAAAAGAAATAATACTAAAAATCACAGGAGGAAAATAGAATGTATAATAAAGACTTAAACTATTACAAACAAAATCCAGACAAAGCTATTGAACAATTGGAATTTTGCAATTATGAATGTCAAGGTGGGTTACTTGAAAATAACATAGCATTCATAGCTTTGAAATCACTTGTAGAAAAGCGACACCTAATAAGAAAAGTTGATAGTCATATGTCTGATTGTGCTACCAATAATATGCCAGCTTATGACAATGGTGAGTGTGATTGTAAAGCAGGTATGGAAGAAATACAATGCAAATATTGTATCAATGATACAGATGATGGTTGGGATGGTGAATGTCTAAGTTGTATTGGTTTTAATAACTACAAAGGCGAAGATGCTGAAAGCATGGAGGAAACAAATAATAGGAGGCACAAATGAAAATATCTTGTACAGAAGAACAAAGGCAACACTTAATATACATATTTAATAAGTATGAACAGCTACTTAATATTGCAGGGATAAATGAAAAGCCTGAGTTAAAATTATGTGGAGATAAAATTGAATGGGAGATAACCAAATGAGAAGAGATAATGCACAAAATTACTTAAACTTAGCTAATACATATGCTAAGATGTTTTCAGGATGTCAAAAAGTACAAGTTGGAGCTATAATTGTAAAAGAGGGTAAAATAATATCTTTGGGTGCTAACAGAGCAATACCAGATAAATGCTATCTACAAGGTTGCCAAAGAATAGAATTGTATGGTGATGACAGCAAGAACCATAGAAATCCAGAAGATTGTAGAGCTTTACACAGTGAAGTTGATGCAATCTGCAATGCTTCAAAATCCGGAGTATCTACAGATGGTGCTACAATCTATGTTACAAGATATCCTTGTGAAGCATGTGCCAGAGCTATAGTTGCAAGTGGTATCAGATTTGTAATATATGGTAGAGAACAATCAATATCACCTCAGACTTCAAGAATACTAGAATCTGCAGGAATAGAGCACACATGGATTAAAATTTGGATAGAAGATGATACAGAAAGGTAGGGAAAAATAATGTGTGAGGAATGCAATGAATATAAAGATGGTAAATGTACATGGGTTTTAAAAGACGGTACTATAGGTTGTTGGATGATTGCAGGGGAAAGAGAGTATCAATAATATGACAATAAAAGAAAGTATACAAGCTTTTACCATAAATAATAATATAACTTATGAAGAGGCAATCAATCTAATTGAAGAATACTATCAAGCAGGACAAGAAAGATTACATCAAGAACTAACACAAAAAGTTATTGTGTAATAACTAACAGGAGGAAACAGTATGAATGGAAGCATATTGGAAGTATTACAAAAAGCAAGGGATACATACGGAAACAAGAACCAAATAATGGTTGCTATTGAAGAGTTAAATGAGTTAGCGTGTATTTTGTGTAAGTATCCAAGATATGAAGAACATGATAAAGCTATTGAGGAATTAAAAGAGAAAGTTGTTGATGAGGTAGCTGATGTTTTAATTGTACTTAACCATATAGTTAATATATTTGAATTGAGTTATACTGATGATATTGACCCAAGAATTGAAAAGAAAACAGAAAGGCTCAGTAGATGGCTTGAAAAATCTGAAAGTATGGAGCAAACTACAATTGACCGTGAGGTAAAATAATATGGATTTAAGGCAATTTGATGCCTTGTTAGGTCAAAATAGTTATGTACGCTGTATAGAGAAAAAGAGAATTGATAGTGCAATTGTAGATTTAAAGAGTGCTGAGACACACTTATTTAATGGTGGTACAATTGGTTGGTGGATACGTACAGGCTATATTGTTGTAGATATTGATGAGGGTAAAGAAGAGGCAATAAATATTGTAAAGAAACTTGGTTTAAAAACTCTAATCTGCAGAACTAACAAGGGTATACATTTATATTTTAGAGATGATAGAGAACTACCACAAAAGGTTGGTATGGTACTACCATTTGGATTAAAATGTGATTATCGATGTGCTAATAAAGGTTATGTATTATTACCTTTTGGTACTGAGGGTAGGGCATTCAACAAAGTACATAAGATAATAGAAATGCCAATGAATTTTACACCAATGCCTAACAGAAAAGAAAGTCTGTTAGGATTAAAAGAGGGTGATGGAAGAAATGCAACTCTATTTGCACATCTAATGGCATTTAAAAACAGAGGGGCAGGCAACGACAAAATAGAAGAAATTGGTAACTTAATAAATACAGACATATTTTTAGAACCTATGAAGAAAAGAGAATTGCAAGGGATATTAGATAACATTAAGAAGTATGAAGCCAACGATGTTGGTGACAACCCCTACTTATTATATAATGCAAAGGGAAATCCAAGTTCAATTAACTACAGAGCTGTTAATGACTACTTTGTAAATAAAGGCGATATATTTGTAATTGGTGGTGAATGCTACCAATATCAAGAGGGTGTATACAAAGAGGCTTCTTCAATAGTTAGAAATACAATTAAGGAAATGATTAACAATGATAATATGATTACGCAGGCACGTATTATGGAGGCTTACAGATTAGTTGTGGATGACCATAGAATACAAAGGCAGGCTAAAGAATTAAATGCAGATAGAAATCTAGTAAATTTTAAGAATGGTGTTTGGGATATTAAAAATAGAAAATTGTTACCTCATGATAGTAAATATTTACAAACAATACAAGTACCCCATAATGTTGGTGATTATGTACACCTTAAAGATACAAAATTGTGGAATTTTATGCAGAAAGCTAAAATTGATAATTCTAATAAGAAAATGATATTGCAATATATGGCATACTGCATAACTTTACAATCTGGATTAAAAACATTTATGATTTTATCAGGTCAATCTAATACAGGAAAGTCTGTGTTAATACGATTTTTTGAAAATTTGGTGGGTAAAAGTAATACCTCAGCTTTATCAATGCACGAATTAAGCCAAAGATTTTATCCAAGCCAACTTTATAATAGGTTATTAAATTCATGTGCTGATAATAGTTCTTTACCACTTTCTTCTATTGAAAATTTAAAGAAGATAACTGGTGGAGACCAAATAATGCACGAGAAAAAAGGTAAAGAACCATTTTTCTTCATACCATTTGCAAAGCTAATATTTTCTTTTAACCAATTACCATTGCAATTAGAAGAAAAATCTAATGCTTTTTACAAGCGTATGAGAATACTAAGTATGACTAACGAATTATTTTTAAATGATGAATATGTTAATGCATTATGCTGCGATGAAAGTATTGAAAGTGTCATACCATATTTATTAAGATTATTACCAATAAAAACAATACCCGAAACAGAATTATCTACACTATTAATTGACGGTTTAAGGAAAGATAGTGATAGCATTCATTCATTCTTAACAGATAAATGTGATGAGGGGGAAAGCAATTATGCACCAAAGATAGCTTTATACAATGCTTATGCTAAGTATTGCTTAGAAAATGAACGTGAAGCACATAAGAAACAAGCATTTATGCGTAGGTTACGTTCAATGCAATATGAAGATACAAGAAACCCTAAAAACAGAGAAGCAAGTTGGAGAGGATTAAAACTAAGAGGAGTAAAGAACGATGACCTTATCAAATAGAAAAGCTATTGAATTAGCAATTAGTTCCTTAAAGAAACAGATGAAAAATAAACCTAGTGGGGGATACAAAGTTGGGGATGATAAAGTAAAGTTTACAGAAATTATTAAAACATTAGAGGAATTACAAGTATCTTTATCTTTATCAATAAACCATAAGTGTAAAGATTGTGGAAATTATGCTGGTAAGCTAGATGGTACTGGTATGTGTTTTCCACAAACAAACTACACATCATCAAGAAATTATAATGATGGTTGTACACATTTATTTATACCAAAAAAAGGTAAAAATATTTTAGACAAGGCTGTGAAATAGTATGTACAAGTATGCAACAATAGACATTGAATCTACAGGTTTGAGCAGGTTTGAAGATAAAATTACTTACATTGGTGTAGGATTGGCTAAAGAACTTAATACACCATTAGATAAGATTATCTTATATGATTTTTCTAATTCAGATGATATTGATAGATTTGTAGAAATGATTAAGAAGTTGAAAAAGTATAAAGTTAGAACCATATGGCAAAATGGTAACTTTGACACATTATTTATAGAATACGACTGGGATTTAAAATTACCAATAACTCATGATATAATGCTGATGGGTACAGCGTATGATTTATCAGCACCTCATAATTTAAAAGATATGGCTCAGAATTATCTTGGAGTGCCAAATTGGGATATTGACAAGAAAACAAAACTTGGTAATGGTGATATCAATAAACTCAAAGAATATTTAGGTTATGACGTAAAATATACATGGGCACTCTTTAATTTCTTTACTAATGAGATGACAGACGAACAAAAGAAAATTTATCAGAAATTATTAAAACCAGCTTATTTAATGTACAGAGACGTAGAAAGAAATGGAATTTACTTAGATAAAAAAGCACTTTCAAAAGTTAAGAAACTTTACAAAGATAAAGAAAAAGAATACCATAAAATATTACAAGGTCAATATGATATTAACTGGAATTCTCCAGCACAAGTATCAGATGTATTATTTAATAAAGAGGGTTTACCCCAACAGAAATTAACTAAGAAAGGTGTACCATCAAGTGATGCTAAGGTGTTAAAGAAATTAGTCTCCAAAGGCTATGAATTGCCCCAAACAATACTTGATTATAAATTCTACACTGGTGCTAACACAAAGTTTTTAAACAAGTGGGGTGAGTATGCAAAGTACACAGGAAGAATACACTCACACTTTAGCTTAACAAATGTAATGACAGGTAGAACAAGTTGTTCAGACCCAAATTTACAGCAAGTACCAAGAGACAAAGCTTTAAGAAGTTTGTTCACTGCACCAAAGGGTAGAATATTAGTTGAGGCAGATTATTCACAACTAGAACTTAGAATTGCTGCAGACTATGCAAATGAAAAGCATATGCTAAAAGTTTATCAAAAGGGTGGTGATATTCATACTGAGACGGCAATGACCTTAAACGGTGGTAAAGAGCCAACTTATGATGAAAGAAGTAAAGCTAAACCAGTTAACTTTGGGTTTGTATATGATATGTCAGCAAAAGGCTTCGTATCCTATGCATTTGATAATTATGGTCAAGTATTTAATTTACAAGAGGCTGAAAGATACAAAGCACTATTCTTCTCGAAGTATCCACGCTTATTAGATTGGCACAAGGATATGGAGTATCTGTGTGAATTAAATGGTGGTGTATCTAATAGATTTGGTAGATTCAGAAGTTTACCCTTAATTTATTCTCAAAGTAAGTGGGAACGTAGTAGTGCTGTAAGACGAGCAATTAATACACCAGTACAAAGTACAGGTTCTGACCTTTTAATAAGTTCAGCTACAGAAATAAACAGAAAATTTAAAAAAGAAGTTGACTTAAAAATTGTTGGTACTGTGCATGACTCAATTCTAATGGATATGCCAGAAGACTGTTTAGATGATATGGTTGTAGAAATCAAGAAAATAATGGCTCATCCTGAAATAATGGACACTTTTGATGTGTCCTTTAAAGTTCCCCTTGTTGCCGACATTGCTGTTGGTGCTTGGGGCAAAGGTATTGAAATTTAAGTGATTACAACACTTAAAATAAATTAAAATATTTTAAAATAATGCTTTACATTTTTAAACATTTCAATTATAATGAGAGGGTGGTCAACAAGACCACTTCCACCTGATGATGACTATTTGGTAAATAGTCGAAACGGTCATACGTGTTCATAACTCTCCAAGGTTGCACGTATGATGTCGTGGATAACCACATAAAAAATAAAATAATTGGAGGAAACACAAATGGCTAAGTTTATAATCAAAGACGTAAAAAAAGGTGATAAGGTTTATATTAAAGGGTTTACAGGAATGAAATTAGGTGAGTATGAAGTAATTGCTGCAAATGCAAAAGCATTTAAAGTAGCTAAGAAAGACGGAACTCAAATGACTTTCTCTAAAGAAACTGGTAAACAAACAGATGCAAAATCAGAAAAATATGCTAACATAGCATCAGTTAATCCAGCAGATAATAAAACAGCAGAAGATACTAAACCAGCTAAGAAATCTGATAAGAAATCTGATAAGAAAGCTGACACTAAAGAAGATAAAAAAGCTAAAAAAGTTGAAAAAGACGCAGACGAAGAAGAAACACCAAAAGCTAAAAAAGGTGGAAAAGGTAAGAAAAAAGTAGAGCCTGCACCAGAAGAAGATACAGAAGAAGATTTTGAAGACGAGTTAGAAGACGACGGAGATTTTGAAGACGAAGAATAAAAATAGTTATTATTTACAAACACAGAGCACAGGAAAGGTTCAACCCCTTTGAAACTTTCCTGTAATGTGGCTGAAATAGAAATATTTCAAAGGTTGCAAGTCCTTGTCACAAAAGAATAGAGGTGATGCTGTATTATTGAAATTAGTTACAGTAGAGCAAGCAGTTACCTTAAATGTCCAAAGCAACATTATTTAAGGTACGAAGAAAAACTAAGACCGAAAACAATTGTAAGACCTTTGACGTTTGGTAAAGATTTTCACAGCTTGTTAGAAATCAGACAAGACAAAAAAGCATTGGCAAAGCGTATGAAAGAAATACGAACCATATTTAATGATTTAAAAGATGGACAGCAACAAGTGTTAGGGTATGATTACCCAGATAACCTTAAGACTGTATTTCTTGATTATCAAAAGGTATGGAAAGGGGAAGATTACCCTGAAGATACGGAACAAAGATTTGACATACCAATGGGCAAACTTAATGGTGAGAAAGTAATGTTTGTTGGTGTGATTGATGAAGTTTATGGTGGAGGTAAAATAGTTGGTGAACATAAAACATTTAGCAGAGCACCTAAAGTAAGCTTTATGATAATGAACCCTCAAGGCTGTCTATATAGCAAGGCTGTCCAGTTACTATATGGAATTTTGCCTGATAAAATAAAATGGGACTTTATCAAGTCGGATATTGCTAAGACACCAGTATTTTTAGAAAAATCTAACAGGCTTTCCGAAGCTCAAAATCAAGGTATAACGTCTTATAGTTGGTTAAGAGCTTGTAAAGAGCATGATATTACAGATGAAAAAGTTTTAGCTGTTGCAGATAAGTACAAACCAAATACCAGCAATTTCTTTTTTAGGTACATGCTTGATACTGAACCAACCATGGTAGAAAAGACTTGGGAAGATTTTAGAGATACAGCAAGAATAATTGTTAAACAAGGACATAAAGACCAAAAGCAAATAATTACAAGGGATTGTGGGTGGTGTAATTATTATGATATATGCTATGGTGAATTCACAGGTGCTGATATAAACTATTTGAAAGAAAAGAATTATACCAAAAAAGAAGAAGTCGAGGAGGACGAAGAACATGTTGAAGATAGTAATAACTAATACAGAAAGCAATAAAGAAATGTTAAACCAAGAAGTTGAGGGATTTGGATTAGCTATGATAGTTAAAGATGGGGAAGACGCTTGTAGTACTGAAACTGGTATAACTGTTGGTGGTGAAATGAGTGCTGTAAAATACATGACACTAAGTAGAATAATTAAGGATAGTTTAGTTACTACTATTGACCGTATTGTGCTGGATGCAATGTTGGAAACTATAAAAAAGGTAGCAAGTGAAAAGGTGGACAGCTAAGTATGGGAATTTTAGACAGTGCAATACCAATATCAGAAGTAAAGCATGGTAGTCTTTGGGTTATATATGGCAAGTCAGGAAGTGGTAAAACAAATTTAATATCAACATTTCCTAAACCTTTATTATACCTACAAATAGGTGATGATGGTACTAAGACTATTAAACCTAGTGATGACATTATGGTTATCCCAATAACTAAGCCAGAACAATTAGTTACTTTAGCAGAAGAACTTGAAAATGATGACTATTATAAAACTATAGTTCTGGATACATTTTCTTTAGTGGTTAATGAATGGATAGACCAAGAAGCAGTACAAAAGAATAAGAAAGTAACTATACAAATGTGGGGTGATTTAAAGACAGATACCGAAAAATATATAAGATTATTCCAAAAGTTATCTAAGTATAAAATTGTTGCTTTAACTTGCCATGAGGTAAGTGAAAGTTTTGAGGGTATGGAAGATGAAATCATGCCTGACATTAGACCAAGTGTAAGTAAGGGTGCTAGAACATATCTTGAGGGTATGTCAAACTATGGTATTCATTGTACTGTAATACAAAAAGAAAGAGAGCAACCAGACGGAAGTACAAAGACTGTAGATGTACATGCTATACATTTAGCACCAAACCCTTATTATTGGGTTAAAACACAAAAACCAGCATCAATTAAGTTACCAACATTGGTTATCAATCCAACATATAATAAAATAATAAAACTAATCAGAGGAGAAAAACAAAATGGCAAGAAAAATTAAAGCGGATATGACAGGTGTAGAAAGTTTTGTAAAATGTGGTATAGGTGAACATGTGGCACAAATAATAAGTGCGGAAGAGGGTGTTTCACAAGCAGGAAATGATACTATTAATTTAAAATTAAAAGTTCTTCAGGGTTCATCTAAGGGTGCTCAAGTTTATGATACTTTAGCAATAACTGAAAAAGCTATGTGGAAGATTAAAGGGTTGCTTGAAGCAATAGGATTAAAATCTGAGGGTAAAATTGTTATTGACTTAGATAAAATAGAAAAGAAAACTTGTATTGTAGAAGTTATCCATGAGGACTATCAAGGTAAAGCAAAAGCTAAAATTGATGGTTATAAGAAATTACAAGCATCTAAGACTACTGATAAAGATGAAGAAGATGATGACTTTGACGAGGATGATGAGGACGAAGAAGAGGAAGAAAAACCTAAGAAGTCAACTAAGAAAAAAGAAGAACCTAAGAAGAAATCTAAGAAAGCTCCAGAACCAGAACCTGAAGAAGAATATGATGACGATGACTTTGGCGAAGATGATGAAGAAGATGAACCTGAGCCACCTAAGAAAAAAGAAAAGAAAAAAGCTAGTGGTAAGACTGCTTCAAAACCAGAAAAAAGTTCAAAAAAGCCTACAAAGAAAGAGCCTGAAGAGGATGAGTTTGAAGATGATGAAGATTGGGATGAAGAATAAAGATTAAGTAGTACAAGTATAGGGGTAGAAATACCCCTTATCATATAAATTTGGAGGAAATAATGTCATCAGAAAGAAGTAAGTTAGAAGTTAATGTAAATGATTCTAAGAATACAAGAATGAATATTAGTTCTGCATTTAGCAACTTTGCAATTAGAAAAGATGAATTAATGCATGTTGGTAGATACTTTAGAGCTATTTCAGAAATTCAAACTCTAGTTAAAGAACTTGGTAGACCAATAAGAATATTAGAACTCGGTTGTGGTGAGTGTTATGTTTTACAATTATTCTATCATGCTATAATAGAAACAAAATCAGACTTTGTAAAATCTTACATTGGTGTAGATATTGATGAACCTATGTTAGAGAAAACAAGAATTGGAAGAAAGTCTATGTTAGATACTATGCATGCTAAGCTAATATCACAAGATTTGACTACAAACCCAACTATGAGAGTAAAGGATAATTATTTTGATTTAGTTATTTGTTTTGAAACTTTTGAGCATATACAAGCTAAGTTTGTAGCACCAATTTTAGGTGAAATAAATAGGGTTTTAAATGAAAATGGTACAGCTTTACTAAGCACACCAAACAGTGCTGGTTCTTCAAGCAAGTTACCAAAAGACCATGTTTACGAATGGGATTATATAGAACTATGTGAGGAAATACAAAATAACTTGGTGCTAGAAAGTTCTCATGGTGTTGGTGTAAATGTAAGTAAGATACCTAAGAGTGAAAAGAAAAGATTAGCAGAAATTGCCGAATGTTTAAATAATTCTTTTGGTACTAATACTTATTTTTCTTCAACCGTTTTAGGTGCATTCTGTGAACCTGACTATTGTAAAAACGTACTTTATGTTTGTAAGAAATTAGATAACATACCATTTTAGGAGGTAAAACAATAATATGGATAAGAATTTATATACAACAGAAGAATTTAAGAAAGTTTGTCAACCAGTTGTTGATTTTCTAAACAAATATGGTTGCCCACATTCAATTGTAATAATAACGCAAACCCATGCTGAATTATTAAGTGGTGAATGTGGTGTACCTTTTGAACCATTAGATTAAGGAGGATAAATAATATGGCATTAATAGTATTAGAGGGTTGTGATGGTGCAGGTAAAACAACCATTGCTATGAAATTAGCAAAGATTATGGATGCACAAGTAATACATTGTACCGCAGAAACTCCAAATAATTTCAACTTTTTTTGTCGAATCATGGAAATGGCTCAACATAGAAATATAATAGCAGATAGATGGTGTTATGGACAATTTGTATACCAAACAGAGAACGAGAGATACAATAGTAACTGGTTAACTGAGTACACCTTGGAAGAGCTTGAAATTGAAATGCTAAGAAACAATGTTAAGATAATATTTGTAACAGCACCCCCAAACGAAATTGAAGATAGATTATCCTTGAGAGATGAAAAACTTACAATGCCTATTGAAGAAATCATAGGTAACTACGAACATTATCTTAATAAATCTATTGTACCATATATAGCTTGGTATACTGGGGAGGAACAATAATGGCTTGTGAAGAGAAATGTCCTAAAAATGATAATTATATTTGTTGTAGAGATTGTGAAGAAGAGGCAAATTGCGTTTCAATTTCACGGTGTCCAAGAGATAATCAAGAATGTGGTTTAAGTATTGAAGATTAGGAGGATTAACAAATGACAATTCATATTCCAATGTTTGCTATAGGAGTGTTTGCAACTCTTTTAGCTGAATTAGTAGTATTAATTATAGGCACAATAAGAACAGGAGGAAGAAAATGATAGCAAAAGATTTATTAATATGTGTAGGAACAGCAACTGAAGCATTTGATATTTGGTATGAAACTTTAGTAAGACAAGCTGAGGATGGGTTTAGACAAGAAAGTAGGGCAGGTGCGGTTGTTGGTGAAATCATAAATGCTACAACAGTTATTGCTGACCCAACACGTGGTATCTGTTTAAGCAAAATAAGAAATATGCCTATGAGATATGCTTGGGGTGAGTTACTTTGGTATATGAGTGGTAGTAATAAGCTAAAAGATATACAAAATTTTTCACCAAACTGGAATGAATTATCTGATAATGGTTATTCTTTAAATTCAGCTTATGGGTATAGAATATTTGAGAAATTTGGTTTTAATCAATGGTTACATATTAAAGAATTATTAACTAAAGACCCAAATAGCAGGCAAGCAATAATACATATTAAAGATGCAAGTTGTGAACCTACAAAAGATACACCATGTACAGTTGCATTACAATACCATATTCGTGAGGGAAAATTACACGCTACAACATTTATGCGTAGTAATGATATATGGTTAGGTTTTCCTTATGATATATTTAGTTTCACATCTTTACAAATTTTATTAGCTATGGAGCTTGGTGTAGGGATTGGTGAGTATACTCATATTGCTGGTTCACTACATTTATATGAAAGGAACGTGAGTACTGATGGACTTAAATAAACCAAATAAACCTTTGTTTAAAGTAAAGGTTAAAGTTACAGTTCCATACCCACATAATCCTAAAAAAGGTAGAAAAGAATGGGCACACTTTGCATATGTAAGTACAAACTTGTATGTACGATATATGACAATAGTAGCAAATCCATTATTATCTGAAAGAAGAAACGTACAAGAGTCTATTTCAAGATGGTTTGAAGAAGACTTTAAGAGACCAATGGAACTAGAAACATATGATGAATTAATAAACTGTAGAAGAACTGTAATGGAAAGCATGAAACCTGAATTTCCTGATATTTACCAAGATGACTATGCAGTTGATAGACAAGGTTGGGTAAAATTATGGCTAGCAAGACATATGAGAGAAGATTTAAGGAGAGTAGATAATGACAACAAAAAACAATATGTTAAAGCTACCAAAGATACTAGCAGTAGACTTTGATGGAACTCTAGTTGAAGATGAGTTTCCAGATATTGGTAAACCTAAATGGGATATTGTACTTCGAGTCAAAAAGTTACAAGAACAAGGTTGGAAAACAGTATTATGGACATGTAGAGATGATAATACACCAGAAGAAAACTTAAGTAAAGCTGTAAACTATTGTACTGAAGTTTTAGATTTAAAATTTGATGCTGTAAATACAAATATTGATGAGGTTAAGGAGATGTTTATCAACGATACTAGAAAAGTGTATGCTGATTATTATCTTGATGACAAGAACTTACCAATATTGGGTGGTAGAGGGCATAAGCCATGGCAATAGAGAAAACTATACAAAATAATATTCTCAGATATCTTAATAGTTTACCAAATTGTGTGGCTGAGAATGTTAGTGGTAACATAAGCCAAGCAGGCAGACCTGATATTAATTGTTGCTGGAGAGGTAGGTGTGTTAGGATTGAAGTAAAATCACCAGACCATAATTACCAACCAACAAAACTTCAAATTCTTAACTTAAAAAGTTGGGCAAAAGCAGGAGCTTACTGTCTTGTAGCTTATGGTATAGATGATGTAAAAGCAATAATTAACAATGAAGACGTATTTTATAAAAATCAGTTTCATGGAACTTGGTACAGTTGTGAGGGATAAATATGAAATTAAGGTTTAAAACTAAGCCTTGGAAACATCAAATGAAAGCTTTAAAATACTTAGGTAATAAAAAGTTTGCTGCACTCTACACAGATATGGGTACAGGAAAAACAAAAGTTATGATAGACTTGATAAACAATAAGAACTTCAAAAGGGTTCTTATTGTTTGTCCAAAAAAGGCTATGGATGTGTGGAAAAGTGAGTTTGATAAACACTCTTATGACACCACCATTTGTGTCCTAAACACTAAAGATTTTGATGTAAAGAGAAAGTGTACAGAGGTTAAAAATCTTTTGTCTGGGGGCAATCTGGGGAGCAACAAGGGTGTAATAATCATAAACTATGATAGCGTGTGGCGTGAACCATTAAAGAAAGAACTTTTAAAAACAAAATTTGATGCTGTTATGTGTGACGAAAGCCATAGAATAAAATCACCAAGTAGTAAATGTTCAGGGTTTTTAACCCAAATAGGTAAGCGTACACCACATAGATATCTAATAACTGGTACACCATTAGCACAATCACCTTTAGACATTTATGCACAATACCGATTTTTAGACCCTACTATATTTGGTACAAGATATGATGACTTTAAACACAGATATGCAAATTTTGTTTATGGTCAAAACTTTTTAGATAAAAAAGAACCTTTTAAGAACTTAGATGAACTACACGAAAAAATGTTCAGTTGTGCATTTTTAGCTACCTCAGACTTAGAATTACCACCTACACAAGATATTTTAATTGATTTTGATTTACCAAGTAAGACACAGAAATATTATACTGAATTTCAAAAAGAAAGTTGTCTTATCTTTAAAGATGGTAGTGTTGTTGCTGAAAATGTATTATCATCCATTTTAAGGCTACAACAATTATGCAGTGGCTATTTACCAATTGACACAGCAGAAAAAATAAAGAAAATAGAAGAAATTGATAGAGCAAGAATTAACACATTAAAAGAACTTATGGAAGACTTTGACCCTGAAGAGCCTTTGGTAATATTTTGTAAGTATCGAATTGATATTAATAATATACACGAACTATGTAAGGAACTAAAAATTACAGCTTCTGAAGTAAGTGGAAAAGCTGATAACTTAGCTGAGTGGCAAAGCGGTAAAACAAAAGTCTTAATTGCACAAATAAAGTCAGGTAGTGAAAGCATAGACTTAACACGTGCAAGGTACTGTATTTATTATTCTTTAGATTTTTCTTTATCCGCTTGGAAACAATCGAGGAAACGTGTTCATAGACCAAATCAAACTCGTAGTGTTGTATATTACATTTTAGTAGCAAAGCATAAGAAGTGTAAGACTATTGATGAAAAAATATTAGAAAGTTTACAAAATAATGAAAATATAATTGAGAGTATAATGGAGGCAAGAGAAATATGAGTAATAGAGATTTTTATTTGGGTATAATTGTTGGGCAGTTAGCATGTTTATTTGCCTTATTACTTTCGAGGTATATATGAAAAACCCTTTTGAATTGTATGATAAGTTTGATAACCCAAAACAATTAAAAGTTGCTGAAGAAATACAACGTAAAAGATTACAATTATTGGTTCATAGTTGTTTATACTATAATATGAGTACAAATTTGATTAGTGATAAACAGTGGGATAAAATAGCAATAGAACTTGTAGCATTACAAAAAAGATATCCTAAGACATCAGAACAAGTGGTATTTGCCAAAGCCTTTAAAGATTTTGATGGTAATACAGGGTATGATTTACCACTAAATAATAAGTGGGTGAGGAAAAAAGCTAAACAATTACAAGCAATAGAAAATAGCACCTTATAGGTGCTATTTTTATAGTCTAAATCTTATTATATTATTAATACGTCTATCATTTTCACCCTGCATAACATATTCATTATTTGCATCCATAAATGTTGAACCACCACCATCTAAAGAAAGTGCTATATCATAGTCACAATCTTTAACAAGTTTCAATAAATCATATTGATTTGCCTTATACCAAGGTTGTTTATGAATTATGTTTGGTCGAGTCATCAAATACACTTTGTGCAATTTTTTATTGTAACCTATTACAGTTTTATTAGTTTGCCTTAATACATCATCATAAGGACTTTTAAAACCCTCACCAGCAGGATTGTATTTAAATGTGGAATCTAAAGTATTTCTTAATCCAATACCCCCAATTGCCATTCTTATGTCTGCTAAGTTCTTCAGCAAATAAACATCTTTTACCTTTTGCATTGAAACTGAACCGTCTTTATAAATTACAAATACTGATTGTGGTAGTTCATGATTGCAAAATCTTTGAATTATTTGCCCCTCAATAATTAATGGACTTGTCGAATATGTTTTCCCTGTATTATCCCACCAAAAGAACGTTCCATTTATGCAATTAGTATAATCTGTAATATCCCATATTTTCTTGTCTACAATCACCGAGGTTAGATTTTCTGGATTTCCCTCCAATTGATGAGTTCCCTTTGTCGTAACAGAATATTTAACTTTTGCCATTGTTGTTTCCTCAACTTCCTTTGTAGGTTGATTAATCCCAAAATATTCTAATAAACCATTAACAATACCTATAGCACAGGCTCGTCTAAACTCATCAGTCATCAAAAGTTTAGCCTCTTCTAAGTTATCCATAAAAGCACATTCACAAAGACAAGCTGTTACTTTAGCTTCACGAATTATTTGGAAGTCACCCTCAACAACACCACCCCTATGAGGTTTTAATCCAGTCTTTGCAATTAAGTTCTTTTGAATTACTTGAGCGAATACTTTGTCAACTTCATTTCCGGGATAATAAAATGTTGCTGTTCCATTAGCAATATCATTCCAAATATCTTTCATTGCATTAGCATGAACATCTACCAAAACCATTTTATCATATATTTCTTTATTTCTTGTGTAAACTTCATTCACTCTTGCAACTCTCTCATCAAGGGATGTATCCCTTTTTTCAGATGCTATAAAAAATACATCTACATTATCATAAGGTTTTAACAACTCATTAATATAATTAACTACCACGCTTGTAAATTCATTTTCTTTCATAAGTGTACCATTGGGAAACAATGGGGTTCTTTTCCCCATTGTATCATTCCCATGTCCATCACCCAACCCAACTAGATATCGCATCAAGTCACTCCCTTTTTGGCTGTACCACTAATAATTGATTGACATATACACTTGCTCCTGCACACAATATACCTTGTGTTATCGCCGTGAATATTGCCATAAATATATTTTGTGTTCCTGTTGTTTCTTCTGTTGCTAATATCCAAATTACAGCTAAGACAATTCCTATTATACCTAGAGTTAAAGGTATAAACTTATCTTTTATTAACAGCGTACTTTTAATTGCAATTCCTATCAAATACAATACAGGAACTAAAATTAATAATTCTGGTTTTACAAATTCTTTTAACATTTCAATATCCATTTTCTTCACTCCTCTACATTATTTGTTTAATACTATCAATAGCTAAATGTGCATTTACCTTTTCTTCTATCCTAGCTACTCTTTCACTCAAAGCATTAAAATTTCTATTAGTCTCTTTTTGCTCATTTAAACCATTTTTCTGGTCAACTAAAATAGTTTCTATGTTTTTCTTGATATAACTTATATCTGTTTTTAATTCTCCAGATGCTTCTCCCTCTTTCTTAACCCCTTTCAGATAGCCAACATATGTAAATATTGGACCTAAAATTGCACAAATCACTAATATATTTTCCCATTCCATTTCAAGACTCCCTTATTTTGTGATTTTCAAAATTACTTGGGAGTATCACTACCCCTATAGATGTTGAATCACCCCCTGTTAAGATACTTGTTTGTAATCCATTAAATGTTATAGGCATTTATATACCTCCTAAATTATTCTTTTGTTTGTATTTACATTTATATATTCTATTTTCACTTTACCCCACCTTTATCATTGAAAAATCAATGTTTGTTGTAATATTTAACAAACCACCACTAGTTTGATATGGGTACAATTCAACATAATCACCAACGTTTAAATTATAAATTACAACTACTTCAACTCTGCTTCTCTCAATTAAATTAGGTACTCTGTTTACTTCACCTATGTCAATACTTGTATTTAGTTTTATACCAACTGCCCGGCTCCCATCAACATTAGCATCATACTCTATTTTACCATGAATAAGATATTTGCCTGCTACAGTACATATTAACCGAGAATTATTAACAACATTATCATGAGCAACATTGACCTTAAATATCTCCGTATTAAAAGCTAACATTGGTACTGCTCCACTTGCTATACTTTGAGCAACATTGTGTGTTACTTTTATTGATGCATCTACTGAATGTAAAGTAAACTTGTCATTCAAATCATTAATTCTTTTACTATTTTGATTAACCCCATCATTTAATTCTTCAATAACTCCTGCAATGTCTATAGGATATCTCAACGTCAATTCTGGTATTGTAGTTTCACTATCTGATTCTACACTTATTGTACCCTTTGGAAATACTGTCAATGGAGTTACTAAGTCTGAAACTATTGGTGTTGCTAACTCATAGATTATTTTAGTACCTACAAGTGCTGCTTGTGCTGCTGCTAAGGATGCATAAGCACCTTTTGCAACTACAAAGTTAAACCATGTTGTATTACTATAATAAAATGTTCCAACTTTTACTACTTCATCAGAAAATGGAGCCCAAGAATACTTATCAGATAGTAATTGATTATAGTTTGTAGTGGCTGAAACATCCACCCATTTAAAGTGACTAAAATCTGTAAGTTTCATTCTAACAATATCAACATTTGTTAAAGTTAATAACTCTGTTATATCACTTGCAACTAATGTCTTTTCACCAATTCTCTTAATCAATTTACCCTCAACACTTTCATCTTTAACTCCATTTGGTAGGCTACATAATTTTGGTATATAGCTTATACTCTCTTGATAAGGCTCATATGCTGTTGCAACTATACCCTCTTCAATTTGGAAAGTATCAATATCAACATAAACTAATTGAGTTGCGTTCCAACCACCACTTATACTTAAGATTGTTTTACCTACATCAGATGTAAATGTTACAGTTGTGAATGACATAGTGCTTGTAACCTGTGGTTGAAATGCA
>Ga0209100_1000414_pt1 | contig 38251 bp, 44 predicted proteins | sample lystaG_FD_185480 | JGI IMG/M metagenome (GOLD analysis project Ga0209100, IMG submission 185480) | Glacier valley bacterial and archeal communities from Borup Fiord, Nunavut, Canada, to study Microbial Dark Matter (Phase II) -... | ecosystem: Environmental > Aquatic > Freshwater > Ice > Glacier ... | reverse complement strand
GTTTACCGACTTTAAAGTTTCTTTTTAATTTGTTTTCTACAGTAGAATGCTCTTTAGTAGCTTTAGCTATTTTTTTATATGGATTAGCTTTTCTATATGGACAAATAATATCGTATTTTTTCATTACACGTCTAATTCTTTTTAAATTATATATAATTTTGTGTTCATTTTCCAATATCATTTTTATACTTCTGGCACCTTTTTTATAACCACGTTTATTAAATGCAGTTAGAATTATATCTCTAACTTTTTCATCTTGTTTTTCACGTTTATTTCTTGTGTTTTCAGTATTTAAATAGTTATAATAACCAGAGCACGAAACCCCGATACATCCGCATAAATATCTTGTCATATATTTTAAATTATATTTTTTAATTATGTAACTTATTAATTCAAACTTTAAATTAATAGTTAATCCGTTATTTTTATTATCAGCCCCCTTTCTATCAATTCGGCTTTTTTTAACAGTTCATTTTCCGCTTCTAATAGTTTGTTTTTTGCTTGTAATCTAGCTATTATTTCATCTGAACTTAATTCTCTATTTAAAGTTCTACCAGAATTACCTTTTCTTGAATCGTCTAACAATTCACCTTTTTTATATTTTGTTCTCCATCTACCAGCGGATACTTCAACTCTTTTCATACCTAATATTTCTACATCAAACCCTGCTTCTTCAAATATTCTTCTAGGTAATATAACTTTTTCAGATTTAGTTATAAATTCATTTTTAAAGCTATTTGTATAAGTTATACATTTTGTGCTTACAGCTTTTACATTATTATTTTTTTCTAATATTTTCATTTGCTTTTCATTAAATAGTATCTTACTCATAATTTCCTCCAATTTTTGTTTTTATTATATCATATTTCTAGGCAAAACAAAACCTAAGAACTAGCACACTCTTTTTTAGTGTGTCCTGTTCTTAGGTTCCATTATAATTTAAATGTGTACTTTGTTTTTTTATTTATTGCTTTTTATTTAATACTGAAAAATACATCATTACCTTTATACTGCGCAACTTCTCCTAATTCTTCTTCTATCCTCATTAATTGATTGTATTTGCATACTCTATCTGTTCTAGATGGAGCTCCTGTCTTTATTTGACCAGCATTTACTGCAACAACTAAATCTGCAATTGTAGTATCTTCTGTTTCACCAGATCTATGAGATACAACTGCTGTATATCCAGCTCTATTTGCCATTTTTATAGTATCTAAAGTTTCAGTTATTGTTCCTATTTGATTTAATTTTATAAGAATTGAATTAGCAGTTTTAGTGTTAATTCCTCTTTGTAATCTTTCTGTATTAGTTACAAATAAATCATCACCAACTATTTGTATTTTAGAACCTAATTTTTCAGTAAGTAATTTCCATCCATCCCAATCTTCTTCAGCTAAACCATCTTCTATTGAAATAATTGGATATTTAGAAACTAAATCTGCATAATAATTTATTAATTCTTCAGTTGTAAACATTTCTCCTGTTTTCCAGAAGTAATATGAACCTTCACTGCCTTTTTTCTTAGCTTCTTCATACATTTCAGTAGCTGCTGGATCTAATGCTATTTTAAATTCTTCTGATGGTTTATATCCAGCTTTAGATATTGCTTCTACTATTAATTGAAGTGCTTCTTCATCTTTAGATAAGTTAGGTGCAAATCCACCTTCATCACCAACTGATGTAGCTAATCCTTTTGCTTTTAAAATAGATTTCAAATTATGAAATACTTCAGCACACATTCTTAAAGCTTCTTTAAAGTTTGGTGCACCTACTGGCATAATCATAAATTCTTGTATATTAACACTATTATCTGAATGTTTACCACCATTTAATATATTCATCATTGGCACTGGTAATTCTTTTGCATTAACACCACCAATATATTGATATAAACTTAATCCTAAAGCTTCTGAAGCAGCTCTTGCAACTGCCATTGAAACTCCAAGCATTGCATTTGCTCCAAGTTTACCTTTGTTAGCTGTTCCGTCTAACTCTACCATTATTTTATCAATTTGAGTTTGATCTAAAACATTTAATCCTTCTAATTCAGGGGCAATTAAATCGTTGACATTATCAACTGCATTAAGTACTCCTTTACCCATGTATCTAGATTTATCTCCATCTCTAAGTTCTACTGCTTCAAAAGCACCTGTTGATGCTCCAGATGGAACTGCGGCTCTTCCTAAAAATCCACCTTCAACACTTACTTCTACTTCAACTGTTGGATTACCTCTTGAATCTAGTATTTCTCTTGCGTATACTGATTCTATACTTAAATATTGTTTCATAAAAAAACCTCCTAAAATAATTTAATTATCTATAATTACTTAATTATTATATGTAAATTAAGTGACTATTATATATTTTATTGATCTTTTACTTTATCTTTATCATTTTCTTTTTGTTTTTTTGGTTTTTCTTTAGTTTTAGCAACAGTAGCTTTTGGACTACCTAAAAAATAGTTGAACATTTGATCAACTAAATCTGATGGTTTCTCTTCATCTGAATCTTCAACTGTTACTGTTACCTCATTTATATTTCTATCTTCTTCTTCTCTTGTAAGTTCTTCTTTTTCTCTATTTTCTTCTTTCTGTTTATCTTCTTCTATTTTGAGTTTTGCTTCTTCTAATTCTTGTTCATAATCGTCTGGTAGTACTCCATTTTTAATATTTATACCCATAGTATATATCTTATCAAAGATATAATCTTTGAAGAAAGGACTCATATTAGATGAAGAATTACTATCTATTTCTACACATTCAGTTATAGTATCATCTCTTAATTTTGTAATGTTAGTTTTGAAATCCCCACCTGAAATCATATTATCAGTAAATTTCAAAAAACTATCAGAAATTTTATAATTAAGATTTTGATACAATGCTTCATTAACTTCTAATTTGTTTATCTCATATTTAATCATGTTATTTATTTTAATTTTAAAATAAGTTGTATTTCCTTTTATGCATTTTTTATTAATTTTAATATTTTCATTCATAATAGCAGCAACTCCTATAATTCTACAATACTAATTCCAGTCATTTCTTTTGGGATATTTTCACCCATCAAATTTAACATTGTTGGTGATATATCACTAAGCTTACCGTTTTTTATATTCTTTATTCTATCCGATACGATAATAATTGGTACATCAAATGTTGAATGAGAAGTTATAGGTTCGCCTGTCTTTAAATCAAGCATATACTCACTATTTCCATGATCAGCTGTAATTATTGCCTCACCTTTTACTTCTTCAATTTTAGAAATAACTTTACCAACACATTCATCTAATACTTGTATAGACTCTATTGTTTTTTCTAAATTTCCTGTATGACCTACCATATCTCCATTTGCATAGTTCATAATGATTAAATCGTATTTTTTAGCATCAATAGCTTCTACAACTTTTTCTGTTATTTCCCTAGCAGACATTTCTGGTTGCAAATCATATGTTGCAACTTTTGATGATGGTATTAATATTCTTTCTTCGTTTGGATATTCTTTTTCTTCTCCACCATTGAAGAAGAAAGTTACATGTGCATATTTTTCAGTTTCAGCTATTCTTAGTTGGGTATATCCAAGTTTACTTATATATTCACCTATTGTGTTACTTATTTTTTGTGCTTTATATGCAATATAAACATTTTTTAAAGTTTCATCATACCCAGTCATAGTAACAAATGTTAAGTTATTTGGTTTTATTGTTCTTTCAAAACCAATATAATTCGTATCTATTAAAGCATGTACTAATTGTCTAGATCTATCTGGTCTAAAATTAAAGAAGATAATTGAATCATTATCTTTTATTTTAGCCATAGGTTCCCCATCGTCATTTACTATAACGATAGGTTTTACAAATTCATCAAACTCTTCAGTTTCATAAGAATTTTCAACAGCTTTTTGAACTGTCTTAAATTTAGCACCTGTTCCAAGTACTAGCATATCATATGCTAGTTTTAATCTTTCATATCTTTTATCTCTGTCCATTGCATAGTATCTTCCAATAACTGTTGCAATTTTTCCTATACCAATTTCTTTTGCTTTTTCTTCTAATTGTTTTAAATATTCCACTGCTGATGTTGGTGCTGTATCTCTACCATCTAAAAATGCATGTATATACACATTTTTTACATCGTTTTGCTTAGCTAATTCAAGTAAAGCATATAAATGTTTTATATGACTATGTACTCCTCCATCAGAAACTAGACCCATTAAATGCAAATTACTATTATTCTTTTTTACATTTAAAATTGCTTTCTTAAATTCCTCATTTTGGAAAAATCTTTTCTCTTCTATTTCTTTAGTTATTCTAGTAAGTTCTTGATAAATTACTCTACCAGCTCCTATATTTGTATGACCAACTTCAGAATTTCCCATTTGTCCTACAGGAAGTCCTACGGCAAGACCACTACACTCTAAATATGTATTTGGATATTTAATTATGTACTTATCAATATTAGGTTTATTTGCAAGTTTAAACGCATTTCCTTTTGTTTCATCATTTAAACCAACTCCATCTAATATCATAATTAAGTGTTGTTTACCTTTCATATATTTTAAAGTCACTCTCTTCCCGCTGCGCTCACAGCTTTGTTATTATACCATAATCATCAGTAATTTACAATAGCTGTGAAATCATTTGTTAGACTAGCGCCACCAACTAATGCTCCATCTATATTATCCATATTTAGAATTTCATTAGCATTTTTAGGGTTTACACTTCCACCATATTGTATTCTTAAAGAATTAGCAACACTTTCTGAATATATTTCAGATACAACATTACGTATATATTTGCACATATCTTCTGCTTGATCACTTGTAGCTGTTACTCCAGTACCTATTGCCCAAATTGGTTCATAAGCCATAACAACTTTATTTTTCATATCATCTGCTGATATATCTTTCAAACCATTTTTAACTTGATTTGATATAACATCATATAATTTGTTTTCATTTCTTTCTTCTAAAGTTTCACCAACACATATGATTGGATTAATTCCTTTTTCTAGTAATTTTTTAGCTTTTAAATTTACCATTTCATCTGTTTCTTTTAATATTTGTCTTCTTTCACTATGACCAACTATGCAATATTTTACATCTAATGAATACAACATATCTACTGATGTTTCACCTGTATATGCACCTTTAGTTTCATAGTATACATTTTGTGCTCCTAATTTAACATTTTTGTTTTCTAATAAATTAGATACTCTATCTAACGCTGTAAAATTAGGACAGATTACAACATCTATTTCATCTGTATTTATACTATCTAATATACTTGTAATAAAAGTTTCAGCCTCATTTACTGTATAATTCATTTTCCAGTTTCCTGCAATTATTTTTTTTCTCATAAAAACACTTTCTCCTTCAATTAGTTTAAAATAATATATCTAGATATTTTTTCGTTATTTATCCAATTAGGTTCAATTTTTTTACTGTCAAACTTGAATTTCAAATATCCATTTTCATCTATGCTATATTTACCACTGTAATAACTAGATTTTTGTGAAGCTAATTTAACCCATTTATTGTTATTTATTTCATTGTTTAGTGTCTTAATAAGTTCACTAAATGAATTTTCTTTTAATGTAGAGTTTGAAATAACATAAGTACCTATCAAAGTTTGAACTCTATCCATTTCTAATGAAAACTTATCTAATTGACTATCTCTATTATATAAATTTATAATTTCACTACTATATTTATTTGTATCCAATTTAGATATATTAGAGTTTTCATCAATATTTAACTTTTTATTTGAATTTATATAAATAATAACAATTAACAAAATAAAAAGTAAAGCAACTATTTTAAGAATATCTTTTTTTAACTTATTTGCAATAATACTTCTTTTTTCTGCCATAATTATCTTTTTTCTACTATTTGTTTTACGATTATTGCTTTTAATTGTCGTATTTTTTGATAACTCGTTATTTCTTATTTTATTTACTTTACTTTCAATCATATCATTTATCCTCTAAAGCTTCTATTCCTGGTAAATTTTTACCTTCCATAAATTCAAGTGATGCGCCACCACCTGTAGAAATGTGTGTCATTTTGTCTGCTACTCCAAATTTTTCTACTGCAGCAGCACTATCTCCTCCACCTATTACTGTTATAGCATGTGAAGCAGCTAATGCTAATGCTATTTCTCTTGTTCCATTTGCAAATTTTTCAATTTCGAATACTCCAACAGGACCATTCCAAACTATAGTACCAGCTGTAGCAATTTCATTTTTAAATAATTCTATAGTTTTCTCTCCAATATCAAGACCCATTAAATCTTCTGGTATATCAGTAGACAATGCAGTTTGAGCTATAGCGTTTTCAGATATTTCATTAGCAACTATATTATCAACAGGTAATATAAATTTAACACCTGCATCGAAAGCTTTATTCATTATTTCAACTGCTATTTCTAATTTATCATCTTCTACTAGTGATTGTCCTACCTTATGTCCAAGAGACTTTTGAAAAGTATATGCCATAGCTCCGCCTATTATTATTGTATCTACTTTATCAATTAAATTTGTTAAAACTGCGATTTTACTTGATACTTTAGAACCTCCAATTAATGCGATTAGTGGTCTAACTGGATTATTTATTGCTTGATCTAATGCTTTTATTTCTTTTTCAATTAAAAATCCACAAACAGATGGTAAAAACTTTGTTACACCTACTGTTGAAGCATGAGCTCTATGTGCAGTTCCAAAAGCATCATTTACAAAAACTTGAGCAATTGATGCTAATTCTTTTGCAAAATTTTCATCATTTTTTTCTTCCTCTTCATGATTTCTTAAATTTTCAAGTAATATAACATCTGAGCTTTTCATTTTTGAAACAGCTTCTTTAACTTCATCACCAATACAATCATTTAAAAATGTTACATCTTGATGTAAAAGTTCAGATAATCTAACTGCTGCAGGTTTAAGAGAAGTATTTTGACCTGTTTTTCCAATATGTGAGCAAAGTATAATCTTAGCCCCTGCACTAATTAAATATTCAATTGTTTTTAATGATTCAACAATTCTTTTATCACTTGTTATTATACTTTTTGTTTCTCTATCTAAAGGAACATTAAAATCTACTCTAACTAAAACTCTTTTATTTTTTACTTCTATATCTCTAACTGTTTTTTTATTTAACATAATAATCTCCCCTTTTAATTTTGTTATATTTGTTAATTTTCCAATTTAAAGCAAATATAGCAAGGCCTCAAATATTTACTTCAAAACCTTGCTATACATTTTATTTCATTACTTATTATCTACATTTGCCATATGAACAATTAAGTCCAATGCTTTATTTGAATAACCCCATTCATTATCGTACCATGCTACTAGTTTAACAAAATTATCATTCAAAGCAATACCTGCTTTTACATCAAATATAGAAGTATGACTATCATGTATAAAGTCTGAAGAAACTACTGCTTCATCTGTCCAAGACATAATTCCTTTAAGTTCTCCGTCACAAGCTTCTTTTATTTTTGTTACTATTTCTTCATAAGTAGCTGCTTTTTCTAATCTACATGTAAGATCTACTACTGATACATCTAAAGTTGGTACTCTAAATGACATACCAGTTAATTTTCCATTAAGTTCTGGTATAACTTTACCAACTGCTTTTGCTGCTCCTGTTGATGATGGAATTATATTGTAAGTTGCTGCTCTTCCACCTCTCCAGTCTTTATTTGAAGGTCCATCAACAGTTTTTTGTGTTGCTGTTGCTGAATGTATTGTTGTCATTAATCCTTCAATAATACCAAAATTGTCATTTACAACTTTTACAAGTGGTGCTAAACAATTTGTAGTACAAGAAGCATTTGATACAACATTCATTTCAGTTTTATATTCATTATGGTTTACTCCCATTACAAACATTGGTGCATCTTTTGAAGGTGCTGAAACAATAACCTTTTTAGCTCCTCCTGTAAAATGAGCTGAAGCTTTAGCTATTTCAGTAAATGCTCCTGAAGCATCTAATATATATTCTGCTCCAGTTTCTCTCCATGGTATTTCATTTGGATCTTTACAGTTATATACCTTTATAACTTTACCATCAACTTCAAGACCATTTTCTACAACTTTAACTTCTTTATTTAATTTTCCGTGTATTGTATCAAACATAAGCATATATCTCATATACTCTAAATCAATAAATGGATCATTTATTGCTACAACATCAACATTGTCTTTATCTAATGCTACCCTTAATACTAATCTACCTATTCTTCCGAACCCGTTAATTCCTACTTTAATTTGCATAAAATTTTCCTCCTTATAATTATATAACTATATTCTACAACAAATAAAATGATTTTGCAATATAAAGTATAAAAAAAGTGAAAAAAGTATATAAATTAGCACAGTATTACAATAAGTTTGTTAAGCTACCAAAAGTAACTTTTTCATTGCCATATTTGCTTCTCATACAATCTAAAACTTTAGTTACATCTTCTATCTTAGTGTTACACTCTTTGGTATTTTCTATACTAAAAATATCCATTTGTAACTCTTCATTTGGGTTTATTAAATTACCTACACTAACAGTTACTGCTCTGATAGGTTTATTCTGGGTATAATTGTCTTTTAGCAATTCCAATGCAACCTTTGAAATATCTTGAAACAAACTAGTTTTACATGTTTTTTTCTGTCTATTTGAAATTACAAAAAGACTATCTTTTATATTCAGCCCCACAACAGTACACTTCAAATTATTTCTTCTTAAATTTGATGAAATTTCATCACATAATATTCTAATATGATTTTCTAATTCTTTTATATTATTTATATCTTCTTTAAATGTAAGACCTTTGCTAATACTTTTAGGTATTCTAACATTAGTATAACAAGCTACTTCTTCATTATCCAAACCATTAGCATAGTTATACACAGTTTCCCCTAATTTACCAAGTACTTTAATTAATTTATTTTTATCATAATGTGCTAAATCTCCTATAGTATATATACCTAATTTTTCTAAAATATTATTTGTAGACTTTCCTACATACAATAGCATATTAACAGGTAATGGATATATAATCTTTTTGAAATTATTAAACCCAAGAACCGTAACAGCATCAGGTTTTTTTAAATCACTACCGAAGCTTAGCTAGTGGTTTATTAAAAGAAACTCCAACAGATATTGTGAGTCCAAGTGTATTCTTAACATCTTCTTTTATTAGATTTGCGATAGTGATGCTATCTCCAAATAATTTAGTACTTTCTGTTATATCTAAAAAACATTCATCAATGCCAAATGGCTCGACTTTATCTGTATATTTTAAATATATATTTTTTACAAGTATTGAATATTTTTGATAATCCTCCATACTACATTTTACCAAAACTAAGTCTCTACATTTTTTCTGAGCAGAATAGATGGTTTCTGCTGTAACTACATTGTATTTTTTAGCCAAATCATTCTTAGCAAGTATAATTCCGTGCCTTAAAGCTGGATCACCGCAAACAGCCATTGGTACAAGCTTTAACTCGGGTCTTTTTAAGCATTCCACCGAAGCAAAAAAACTATTCAAATCACAATGAAGTATATCTCTCACTTAAATCACTACCTTACTTTTATATTATATCAAACAATAGTTTGTTTGTCAATAAAAAAAGAAAAACCCATCAAATATATTATTTGATAAGTTATTATAGTTATTCTTTTATTTTACTTTATATATATCTTTTGTCTGTTTTTTCACTAAATCATTAATATTTAAAACTCTTGCAAAAACCGTTATACTATCACTTAGTTTAGCTTTGGAATTTTTTTGCATATCTTTGTCATCATTTACGTACTTATTTAAATCAGCTCCAAAACTAGAAACATTGTTTTTATTATCCATAGTTCTACCCCCTTATTATTTATTTTATAAACTAATTATATCATATTATGTAAACAAATGCAATAGCTAAAGCAATATATGTAGCTTTAGCTATTGATTTCTATTTTATTCCAAGCATTCTCTTTGCTATTAATATATCAGATTCATAAGGAATAAAATTACCTTTTACTTTTTGGTAGTCTTCTTCACCCTTTGCAAGTAATACTATAACGTCGCCTGATTGAGCATTTTTTATAGCCTTTTCAATAGCTTCTGCTCTATCTTCAATCACTTCATATTTTGTATCATCTTTTATGTATGTTGATATATCTCTGCAAATATCAGCAATAGTCTCAAATTGTGGATCTTCTGCAGTTAAATATATATAGTCTGAATTATTCCCAACTATTATTCCAAAATCTTTACGTCTATTATATGCTTTTCCTCCTGGTCCACCACCTAATGATACTACTCTTCTTCCAGGATAATCTAATTTTATAGATTCATACAATTTAGTAAAACTTAGTTTGTTATGTGCATAATCAACTATTACAGTTATTCCATTTGCATTAAACACATTCATTCTACCTTTTACTTCAGTTTTTATCAAACCTTTTTTAATACTTTCATCATCAACGCCTAAAGTTTTTGCCATAGTAATTGCTGCTGCTGCATTTTCTATATTAAATCTTCCTTGCATAGTTATTTTAAAGTTATTTGAATAACCTAATTTATCATTTTTTATATCAAAAGAAAAACCAGGTTCTTCTTTAACTATATTCAGATAGTAGTAGTCTGCATTGCTTTTTGATCCATATAATGTTACTTTTTTATTCTTACAAGCATTCATTATAGTACTAAATTGATCTGTATCTGCATTTATTACTAAATTATCACAATTCTTTAAAAGTTGTAATTTGCAGTTAAAATAATCTTCAAAGCTAGGATGTTCTACATCACTAATATGATCTTCAGATATATTTAAAAACATACCATTATTATAATGAACACCATATACTCTATCTGTTTTGTATGCTTGTGATGTTACTTCCATTGTTAAATACTTTATATTGCTAGAAGCAGTCTCATAAAAGAACTTTTGTAAATCTATAGGTTCTGGTGTAGTTAAATGTGATTCTTCTTCTCTTACACCTGTATATGTTTCAACAGTTGATATAACTGCTGTTTTAGAGCCTACATATTCATCTAATATATTTCTTAAAAAGTATGTAACTGTTGTTTTTCCTTTTGTTCCAGTTATACCTATAGTTTCTAATTTATCAAAAGAGTGGTTGTAGAATTCTAGTGCAATAGAAGCCATAGCTCTTCTTATATTATCTACTATTAAATATGAAACATTTGGAATGTCATATTTAACTTCAGAAATATATATATTAACACCTTTTTCTATTGCTTGCACCAAATATTCTTGTTTATAGTTTTTACCTTTACAGAAAAATAAAGTATTTTCTTTTACATCTCTTGAATCAGAAGAAATATAATTAATGGTGCTTGCACCAACTTGTTTACTTTCTAGAAGAATACCTTCTTTTTTTAATATTTCAAATACCTTAGAAAATTTTATCTCTAAATTCATAATTATTCATCCCCTTTATTTAATCCAATAGCTAAGAAATTGTATAATATCTCCCACGCTATAAAGCTAGTAATACCACTTGCATCTTGAACTGGATTGAGTTCTACTTCATCAAAAGCTACAACATTTATATCTTTAAGTCCTCTTATTACATCTAGAACTTTCATTATTTTAAGTCCGTTATATTTTGGTGTTCCAACACCTTCACTATACGCTGCTTCTAATGAATCCATATCAAATGTAACATATACTCCATCACAATCAGCAAACTTTTCTTTTAAAAAATCTAAAACTTTACTACTATCTTGATTATTAAATTCGTTGGATGTTATAACTGTTATACCTTGTTCCTCACTAAAATCATGCCATATTCTATTTACTATTCCACGAAGTCCTATTGTAACCATATTATGTCCATCTAAATGTCCTTCTTTTATTAATTTAGTAAATTGGTTTGAATGACATACTCTTGGCAAAAATTCTGTGTCTGGTTCTGTATCATTATGTGCATCAAATTGTAGCAAACCTAATTTATTGTATTTACCACCATTTTTCACACCAATATATCCACCATATGTTATAGAATGATCTCCACCAATCATAACTGGAAAAGTTTTTTCTCTCATTATTGCTGCTACTCTAATTAGTTCTTGAAGAGTCGCTTCTTGATCACCTTGACGAACATTTAAATCTCCCAAATCACATATGTCTAATTTGTTTGTTTTAACAATTTTTCTATTATCATAATCATAACATTCCATACCATCTATACGTTTCCACATAGAGTGCTCTCTTACCGCTCTAGGAGCATATTGTGCACCTAATCTATATGTAGCTCCCATATCATCTGGAACTCCAATTACTGATACTTCATATTTATCAATTTGGTTTAACGATACATAATCACTTCCTACAAATGTAGCTATTCCAAAATGTTTTAATTCTTCTCTATCTTTCATAATTGTTACCTCATTTCATAATAGTATTTATTATATCATATATGTAAAAGGTATGCAATAATATAATATGAAAATTTTATATTTGAGTACCTGCTGTTTTTTATTTTCTTTACTCATAAAAAAAGCGTAAGATTTTCAAACAAATCTTACACTTTACTTATTAAAATTACAAGGTAAATGATATCTACAATATGTATAGCGCTACACGAAAAGATACACTGTGAAAACTGTATGTAGTAACTGCAGAATATCTAAAAGCTACTGGATAACTACTTCCACTTTCTTGAAAACATGTACCACTATCAATTCGTTGAGAACCTAACATTTCATTTCTCCATTCCCATGTATTTCCTGCCAAATCATATATATTATTTGCTTTCCAATTTTCACTAAAACCTGTAACTTGCATAAATCCATATCCTGATACATTTGCAGGTGATATTGAATCACTAAAATTTCCCCATGATCTACTATCAGTTGTTACATTTTTACCTGAATTTTCTAACCACTTCAGTGTAGTATCCCCTTGTCTTCCAGTTACAAGTCCACTTTTTACTTCTGCTGTATTATACATAGATTCTGCCTTTAATTTAGAATTAGTATAATTAATATTATTCCATACTGTTGCATTCTTTTTACTTACTAATGTAGCAGCTGCATTTCCTGCTTCATATCTAGCTATATAGAACCCACCATATTTTGTTATTTGATCTGTTTCACTTGTTATTCCTGTTGGTAATGTATCATCTGTTGTTGTTGTATATGATATATTTTTTGTACACCACTTTGCATATGGCACAGTTGTACCATAAACTGGTACCCATACAAATTGATTGCCAATTACATCCTCTATTACTAGCCCTTTATCCCAATCTGTTGGCCATGATGTGGTTGTATTTATTGCTTTAAATCCTTTTGGAATTATTGGATTACTATATGCTGCTACTCCAGCATTTACTGTTGAGTTTACTGATGCTATAACATTTATTCCTAATCCAATTCCCTTTGCTATTCCAATTTCTACAATCAAATTTTGCTGTATGGTATCTGTACCTACATATACTAATTTACCACTTTGTATTGCAAAATTTGCGCCATCTTCTGCTGTTATACTTTTTATATATTCTTTTACTGTTCCAGTTATATTAGCTTCTAGTCCATTCCAAACTACTGCATTAAGTGTACTTGACTGAAATGTGCTATTTTCCATATATTTATTTGATTTAAATAATGTAAGTTCAGACTTATATTCACTTGCATTTGATTTAAATTTTGCTTCACTTGCTTTTGATATTGAGTTGTTATTTGATAGACTTAATATAACTGCTCCTGCTAATATTATTATAACGATTATTGTTATAACTAGTACTATTAATGATATACCATTACTTTTTCTCATTTAGAATTTCCCCCTATTTTTTTGTACCATTCAGAAATGTTTTAAGTCAATATTATCTACAATATGTATAGCGCTACACGAAAAGATAGATTAAAACCTACATCACTTACAAGATTGCTATTACGGCTTGCTATAGAAAGAGGTGAGCCATCATATGCATAAGTTCCACCACGATTAACGAAATTAGTAGAGTTTTTTTCATTTGTCCATTCCCATTCATTTCCTGCTAAATCATATATATTTTTTGCTTTCCAAAATTCACTGAATCCTGCTACTTGTTTACTACCAAATCCTACTACATTTGCAGGTGTTGATGAATTCAGATGATTTCCCCATGTGCCACTATTTACAAAACTTTTTCCTGAATCTTTTATCCATTCTACTGTTGCATCCCATTGTCTTCCTGTTACAAGTCCACTTTTAACTTCATTAGTATTATACATTGATACAGCCTTTAATTTAGAATTAGTATAATTAATATTATTCCATACAGTTACATTCTTTTTGCTTACTAATGTAGCAGCTACATTTCCTGCCTCATATCTAGCTATATAGAACCCACCATATTTTGTTATTTGATCTGTTTCACTAGTTATTCCTGCTGGTAATGTATCATCTGTTGTATTCACATATGATACATTAATTGTACACCATTTTGTGTATGGTACTTTAATTCCATCTACTGGTACCCATACAAACTGATTACCACTTGAATCTTCTATTACTAATCCTTTATCCCAATCTGTTGGCCATACTGCTCCATCATTTACCGCTTTAAATCCTTTTGGTATTATGGGATTGCTATATGCTGCTGATGCTCCATATACTGTTGAGTTTGTTGTTGCTATAGCATTTACTCCTAATCCAATTCCCTTTGCTATTCCAATTTCTATAATCAAATTTTGCTGTATGGTATCTGAACCTACATATACTAATTTACCACTTTGTATTGCAAAATTTGCGCCATCTTCTGCTGTTATACTTTTTATATATTCTTTTACTGTTCCAGTTATATTAGCTTCTAGTCCATTCCAAACTACTGCATTAAGTGTACTTGACTGAAATGTGCTATTTTCCATATATTTATTTGATTTAAATAATGTAAGTTCAGACTTATATTCACTTGCATTTGATTTAAATTTTGCTTCACTTGCTTTTGATATTGAGTTGTTATTTGATAGACTTAATATAACTGCTCCTGCTAATATTATTATAACTATTATTGTTATTACTAATACTATTAATGAAATACCTTTAGTTCTTTTCCTCATTTAAATCAATCTCCTTTATTGCATTTTTATATTTACAACGATTTGAAAAATATTAATCTAATTTAAATATCACACCACAATATTACCATATATTATATTTTTTTACAATATATTCTTTAAATTTTATTTATATATTGATACTTATTCAAATAATGTATTTATTTTAAGGTGATATACTTTATAATTTTAAATAAAAAAAGACCTAAATACAATAAAATATATTTAGGCCTAACTCTCTTGACTTATCTATGTTTTAATATATACTACATTTATATTGTAATATATATTAATTATTTTGTCAAGCATTTTCTACAAAAATTTACATTTATTACAGATATGGCTTTAATGTCTCAATATTATCCTGTTCTATTTTAAGTAATCTACTTGATAAGTCTTTTACATTGTTATCAACATTACTATATTTATTCAAATTTTTAGTAATATCAGTTATACCCATAGTACTGCCGTTTATCATCATCTCTGCTATATGTGATGATGTATCATCTTTTAAAGTATCCATTTTAATTTTAAAGTATGACATTATCTTTGGCATAACATCAATACCTTTGGGTAATTTTCCACCAACATTTAATAAATCATCACACTGACTCGCAACATATTCATAATCCTTTAATTGCTCTTTTAGTACATCTCTAAATTCTAAGTCTTTTACTTCTTTTAATATTTGTTCTATCGTAGTTTTACCCATTTCAGCATTTTGATAGACATAATTTAACATTTCAATATTTTCATTCATAAAAATCACCTCTAAAATTATTATTCCTTATTTTAGAAGTGTTATACAATATTATTTTTTATCTTTATCTTTGTCTTTATCTTTATTTTTTACTATAGCTATTACTATTACAGTTATAACTGCAATTATACATATAATAGCAAGAGTAGGCCAAGCCTGATTGCTAATATCTTGTATATCATCTTCTGGAATAGTTGCTGTATAAATTTCCTGTCTAGGATTTATAACTCCATCTTGTACTACATTATTGTCATTTTGATATATATTAGTATTTAATTCATTTTCATCTACCATAAATATATCTCCTTTCTCAAAATATATTTTTATCTCTAATACATTATTTGCTTAACTGTATAGTGTATGAATTTTTAACAATGAAACTTAAAAAATTATAGAAATGGTTTCAAAGCTTCAATATTATCTTGCTCTATTTTAATTAATATTCTTGCCAAATCTTTTGTGTTATTATTTATATGAGTAACTTTATTTAAAGTTGTAGTTATATCAAATATAACTTGAGTACTTCCTTTAGTGATTATTTCTGCTATATGTGTTGATGAATCGTCTTTAAGTGCATTAACTCTATTTTCAAAGTATGCCATTGTTTCTGGCATAATATTTGTACCTTTAGGTACTCTTGCTTCTTCATTTAATATTGTATCAGCTTTAGTTACAGCATTTTCATAATTTTTTAATTGTTCTCTTAGTATATCATTAAATTCCAAATACTTTATTTGCTGTAACATTTGATCTATAACATCTTTGCTCATTTCAGCAATTTGGTAAAGATAATTTAACATCTCTATATTATCATTCATAAAAAACACCTCTAAAATTATTATTCCATAATTTCAAAAGTGTTATACATTTTATTTTTTTACTGAAAAACCAAATTTTCCTATTTTTTTACCTAGTGTGTAGTATTGTCCATGTGAATATGCAATTAAATTACATTTATCCATATCAAATTTGTTAGTCTCATCCATATATTTTTCATCTACATTAACTGCTACTATTTCAGCTAAAAACATATCATGACTTCCCATTTCTTTTATTTCAATAACTTTACATTCTATACAAACAGGACTTTCTTTAATCATTGGACATTTAACAATAGTACATTTTTCTTTTGTCAAATTCAATTCTTTAAATTTATCTATATTTTTACCAGATTTCACTCCTACATAGTCTGTAGCATAAACTAAATCTTCTGTAGTTAAATTGATACAAAATTCCTTATTCTCTTTTATTATATCATGTGAGTATCTTTCTTTTCTAATAGAAACATATGTAGTTGCAGGATCTGATGATACTATCCCAGTCCAAGCAACTGTTAAAATATTTGAATTATCCATATCTCCTGATGTTACCATAACTGCTGGTAATGGATACAAAAACGTACCCGGTTTAAATGATATTCTACTCATAAAACACTCCTATTTTCTAATTATTTTTTTAATTTTTTTCTTTAAATTTTGAATACTAGGTGCAACATTTGTATATCCAGAATATATTAATGGTTTATATACTTTGTCTATTTCGCCTATATATTCGGTAACTCCTTCTTGTTTACAAAATCCATTTTTAAATTTATATAATCCATTTTCATTTGTAAATTCGAATACTCCACCAAAATCATAATTATTGCATTTGTTTTCTAATCCCCATTTAATCATTTCCCATTGCATTAAATAATTAGGCATTAGATTACGTTTTTCATTACTGCTAGCGCCATAGATATAAAACATCTTTCCGCCATAATTCAAAGCAATTGCGCTTGATAAACTATCGCCTTCGTGTTCTGCTATATATATTCTAAGTTCATCTTCATTATATGCTTCTAACATTCTTTCAAAATATTCGTATGGTCTACATCCTATTTCATCACGAATAGTAGTAGTTTTGTATAAATCATAAAATATTTTTAAATCTTCTTCATTTCTAGAATATCTAACGTTTATATTTTTTTTAGTTGCAACTTTTATATTATATCTAGTCTTCTCTCCAAATTGTTTAAGCAATTCTTCTTCTGTTTTATTTTCTAAATTCAAAATCATATTATATCTAGGTTGAATTACATTATGTCCATCAAATATTTTAAATCCATTTTTTAAATATATCTGCTTAATTTTTTCATCATATTTTATTTCTGGATCAAATTTAAGAACAAATGCATTATATTTTTTAGCAACAACATCTGCCTCTTTAACTAACCTTTTGACTAATTCAATATTAGACATGTCACATACTGGACCTCTAGATGCATACATCATGTATGAATTGAAAACAGGTACCTTATTTAAAAGTATTGTCATTGCAGCAATTATATTCTCATTTTCTTCTAAATATACCGCTTCTTGTATCCAATTTGATTTAACGATACCCCATCTTAAGTCTTGCATTGCACTTGCATTGTTATCCTTTAAAAACTTATTATATTTTTCTACTTGTATTTTATTATTTTTATCTAAAATAGGCAAATATATCACCCTCCTATTGTATCTTCTCTACCTTTTGTCCTTCTTTTGTATCAAGAACTTTGTATCCCAAATCAAACAGTTTATCTCTTAAAGTATCTGACAATATAAAATTTTTATTTTCTCTAGATGATTTTCTTTCTTCTATAATATCAGATACTTCAAGAGGTATTTCTACTTCTTGTATTTCATCTTTTTTATCAATATTAAGAGAAAGAACTTCATCAAATTCTAGTAATAATTTAGCATAACTTTCAGATTTGTTACTTTTTAAAACATCCCATACTACTGCCATAGCCATAGGTATATTTAAATCATCATTTATAGCATCTGTAAATTCAACTCTATATTTATCTAAATCATCTACTTTTTCATTTCCATTTAAATGCTCTTTATATAATTTTCTCATATTAAGTAATGAATTATTAGCAGATTCAATTGCATCCCATGTAAAATTAAGTTTATTTCTATAATGTGAAGTATACGATAAATACCTTAAAGCAAGACAATCATAACCTTTATCTTGTATATCTTGTACAGTATATACATTACCTAAACTTTTTGACATTTTTCCGCCATCAATAAGTAAAAATTCTGAATGCATCCAATATCTAGCAGGATTCTTCCCTGTTGCTCCTCTTGATTGTGCTATTTCATTTTCATGATGAATTTGAATATGATCTACACCACCAGTATGAATATCAAATGTTTCACCTAAATATTTTTTACTCATAGCGCTACATTCAATATGCCAACCAGGATAACACATACCCCACTGACTATTCCATTTCATTATATGTTCTTCTGGAGCTTTAATCCATAAAGCAAAATCTAAAGGGCTTTTCTTTTCATCATCTATTTCTATTCTTGCACCGGCTTTTTGATCTTTTAAATTTGCTCTAGAAAGTTCTCCATACGTTGTAAGTTTATCAGTATCAAAATATATACCTTTACTTGTTTCATATCCGTATCCATTTTTAACTATATCTTTAACGTATTCTTCCATTTCTTTTATATGATCAGTAGCTTTAGTAATGTGTTCAGGGCTTTCTATATTCAGTTTTCCAATATCCTTTAAAAAAGCTTCTGTATACATATTAGCAATATCTTCAGGTTTCATATGTTTTTCTCTTGATGCTTTAAGCATTTTATCTTCGCCTTCATCAGCATCAGATGTCATATGACCAACATCAGTTATATTCATTACATGTAGCAATTTATAGCCATTATATTTTAACACTTTTCTTAAAGTATCCATGAAAATATATGCTCTTAAATTTCCTATATGAGCATAGTTATATACAGTTGGTCCACATGTATATATTCTTACTGTGTCACCATCTATTTTAAATTCTTCTTTTTCTCTACTATATGTATTATATATTTTTAACATAAATATCACCCTTATTCAAATATACCTATATTATATCTTATTTAGAACATTATTTCAAGGATATAGTGGTATTTTATGGTTAAAATACAAAAAAACATCACAAAATTAATTGTGATGTTTTTGTAGACAAATAGTAATACTAAGTACGCATAGCTGCACTATTCCTATACTTGTGACTCCTTACTCTTAAACCATCAAACGAAGTACATTCAGAATTATGTTCCTTATATTCGTTGACCATTTTTACTCTGTCTTGCAAGAAAGAAGATTGTGATATAATTTTTATGCAAAGTTCGTACTTTAAATTTAATGAGTTTCTTGTGCTGCCGATATGTTTAACTTGATGTGAGACGTATTGCTCTTTAGATATACCTGAATATATTACACAGAAACACTCTGCAATAATTGGTAAATTGTTAGCTTCTGCCATCATGTTAAAGAACTTATATCTAAGTTCATCATCGTTTACAGAAAAAATATAACTCAGAACTCTACGTTCCACAGATTCTATTTTAGGTATATCATACCGATATAGAATATTTCTGATTTCGTCCAGATTATGTTTTCCTGCTCTTTCAAGGTCACAAATTAAATTAATGTAATTAATCTTTGAGTTTGTCATACACTTGATACTCCTTTTTTATAATTAGTCAAAATTTTAACTAATTTATTATTTTTACCTTACATTTAGTATACTCTTTTTTTTTATGATTGTCAACAATTTATTGAACTTTTTACCTTATTATTATGTATACTATACTTTTTTAGCAAATTATTTTATGTAAAGTACTGTTTAAAATAATACAGCAAAACAAACACTTATATGATAAATTTAAATTACAGAAATATTTATACCAATAGGAACTTTTTCTTTTCGAAGCTTACGCTCCATTTGGCTGCTATATAATTCTCTACTGTGCTAATATCTCTAAAATTTTTGCTACTGTTTATCACAATCTTACAGGCTACAGTATATAAAGTGTAGTACGAAACGTCAAAAGGTTGAAAGAACAAGACGCATTGTAGTTAGTGCGGAAAGCAGCAGGATAAGTAGAGCCGACGTAGTTGTAATTGCCACCACGACCCATAAAGTAAGTAGAGTATTTTTCATTTGTCCATTCCCATGTGTTTCCTGCCAAATCATATATGTTTTTTGCTTTCCAATTGTCATTATATCCAGATATTTGTAATATACCATTTTCTACATTTGCAGGTGATATTGAATTATTATAATTTCCCCATGCTCTACTATCTGTTACGCTTTTAGTTGAGTTTTGTATCCATTTCATTGTTGTATCCCACTGTGCTCCAGTTATTAGATTAGTTCCTACTTTTGTCAAATCATATCCATAACTTGTTGCCATATTTTCTGCATATGTTTTTGAATTTGCATAATTTACGAAGTTAAATAAGTATCCTGTATGAGAACTATCTCTAATCCAGCTTGAAGTAGTCGCATTTAAACTTTTTTTACTTGCTGCTCTTATACTTCCAGAGTTATAGTCAAACATTGCTTCATATCTTGCTATATAGAATCCTTTATATGTTGTTGTTATATTAGTTGCATTAAATCCTGTTGGTGTTGTATCATCTGATATGTTAGAATCATTATATCCAATTCCTGTTGTGCACCACTTTGCATATGTTACAGTTGTACCATCTACTGGTACCCATACAAACTCATTACCACTTGAATCTTTTATAACTAGTCCATTATCATAATCTGTAGATAAATTACTCCAATTTGCATCTGCTGTATTTACTGCTACAAATCCTGCTGGTATTACAGGATTATTATATGAAAATCCTGTAGTTGCTCCTGAAAATGTTTTATTATCTGTACTTACTATATTTATTAAATAAATTCCTGATTCTGGTACCCATTCTCTTTGCTTAGAATCTGATCCTTTAAAGGCTAATTCACCATTTTGTATTTCAAATTGTCCATTATATTTTGATGTTCTACCAAGTGTTGGTATTAAATCATTTATTGTTTTAGTAATATCCAATACACCTTTATATGTTATACTAGCTGAATTTGCTTGTAATGAAGTAGTATCATATGTTCCTGTATTAACTAAAAATTGCCCAGACTTATATAAATCCAACTCAGTTTTAAAATTACTTACATCACTTAAGTATGAAGCTTTTGACGCGTTTTCTATTGGATTATTATTAGATAATGATAATATTACTGAACCTGCTAGTATTATAATAACTATTATTGTTATAACTAATACTATTAGTGATATACCTTTTTTTTGTTTTTTATTCATAATATATACCAAACTCCTCTTTTGTCAGTTTTTACTTTTCAACTATTGTATTATTTTACAAATTCTGCATATTTTACCGAAATTATATAATATATATAGTTTTTTGTCAATAATATTACCAGCTTTTCTATATTTTCCATTGAAGTTTTAATATCTAACAGATACATATCGCGGAGTATATTATAATATACTTATAACAATAACAATTAGCTAATGAGAAAAAACATATTCTCATTAGCTAATTGTTATATATTTATTATTACAATACTTTTTTTACTTATCTTTACTTACAGTAATTGTTATTTTACTTGCACTTATACCAAATTGATCTACTAGTGTTTGCTGTACTTGAGCAATTTGCTCTTTTGTTATTGTAGCTTTAGATTTTATTACAACATTTAAGTTATCATTGTTAGTTGGAATTATTACTACATCATCTATTTGTTTTGATTTTATTATATTCTCAACCATAGTTATTAAATTCTTTTTGCTTAAAAGTTCATTTAATTTTATTTGATACTCATTTATTTTATCTACAGAAGTATTTGAGTTAGCTATAATTTGTCTATAATTTTCACTAAGTTCTGAAAACATATTATCTCTATCATACTTAAATACAGCTATTGTATTTTCTTTATTAACAGCATATTCATATACTGGTTTCTTAACATTTTCGGTTACATTTAATCCTTTATTTCCATATATGCTTACATCAACTTCCGAACCATCTTTACCATTAACATATATTGTTTGACCCAAATTCTTTTCTCTTTCAGGATTATATTCATAGTTTATATATCCTGCTACTACAAGCATCATTGTTATTGATACTATTGCTAGTTTACTTTTTTTAAGAAAATTCATTTACATCATCCCTTCTTTTCAAATACTTGAATTTTATATATAGCTACATTTGTTACTGCTGAAACAGCTTGTGCAATTTTAGATCTTATTTCCACATTACTAGCGCCCATTGCTACAACTATGACACCTTCTACTGTCGGCATATTAGTAGATTCTATAACTACAGTTTTGTTACTATTCTCTTCATTATACACTACCGACCTATCTAATGTTTTTTGACCTTCTTTTTCCTCTTCTTTAAGGTTATATACTGGATTAATTTTTACATCACTGCTATATGTTATCATAACTGATACAGTTCCTATACCAGAAACTTCTGATAATATTTTAGCTAATTTTTCTTCCATTACATCCTTACTACTATTTATATTAGTTTGAGTACTTGTACTATTACTATTAGTTGTATTTTTATTTGAACTTGCTTCTGTTTTTTGATTACCAGTGAATATATATGATGTTGCAATAAACAAAGTTACACATAATATGAGAACATATATTAATTTTTCTTTCTTTTTATCTTTCGATATATTTTTTAAAGTTTCTAAATAGTTTCCCATATTTAATCCCCGCTTTCTACTACTTCTATTTTCGAATAATCAATATCATATTTATCCTTTATATATTCAACAACCTTACTTACTTCATTTAACGTTGCACCACTTAAATTTTTAGTTTTTATGCTTAATTTCTGTATATCGTAATTTTCAGTTAGGGCTATATATACTTCCGTTACATTTACACCACTCGAAGTCAAATTAGATTCTATATCTTTTTTTAAACTTTCTATAAATTCGTTTTTGACTATGTTTTCTTGATTCTTCTTATTTTCATCTAAATTTGTACTACTATTTATATTTACATCCTCAGAAAAATTATCTACAACAGACGATACACTTTTTGCTATATCATCTTGTTTAAGTAGATTAATTCCTGGTGATATAATTGTAATAGTTGTAACTATTCCAACTAATACATAAATATATTTTTTTATTTTACTTTTTGGTAATATTAATTCCAATACAGATATAAATATACCTATACATAATAATGCACTTATCCAATTTTTAAAACTTTCTATCATTTGTATTACCCCCTTACTTGACTATGGTTGATCCTATATTTAATATTATACCTATTGATATAATAAAAATAATTGCTACTCCTATTAATATTCCCGACATCGTTTTGTATATCGATGCAAAATTAGATATCATTTTTGTTACTTTTTCATCTTTACATATTGGTTCACAGACCGCCGCTAATAAGTTATATATAACACTTATTGAAATTATTTTTATAACAGGAATAAACATAATACATATTATAGCTATTATTCCTACCGTACCTCCCACTTTACTTACGATTTTTGTAGCACCTACAACAGTTTCAAAACTATCTGAAAATAATTTACCCACAACAGGTACAAAATTTGATACTGCAGCAGATGTAGTTTTAATAGCAAGAGAATCTACTGAAGATGTTATTGACGTCTCAAGTGAAAGTATTCCAAGAAATACCGTTAGTACAACTCCAATAATCCATGTGCAACTACTAGAAAACATTTTACTCATTTTTGAAAGTCCAACTTTTTCATTTAAACTATGTATTATATTAAATGCAACAGAAATGCTTAAAAAAGGTACAATTATGTTAGTTATTATATAACCTATGAACGAACTTATAAACAATAATAAAGGTTGTATTATACCAGTTGTAGTAATTCCACCTGTTGCAATAAGTACTGCCATTAAAAATGGTGATACTACTTGCATAATTGTTGTTACAATAACACATGTATCTTTAAAAGTTCCTATAGTTTGTACAAATGTTGTAATCATTATTATTGATAAACTAAGGAAACATACGAAATCTGCAATTTGTATTATACTGCTACCTTCTTCAATTTCTAGATTTTTAAGAAGTGTTATAAGAATCAAAATAATTATTATACTAATTGCACCTTTCAAAGCAATGAATATTTCTTTCAAAAATAGATTAAGTAATTTCCCAGTTATAGTGTTATATTCTATACCCTTTCCTTCCATTAAATTTTGTGACATTTCTTTTACATTGAATACATCTCCTAGTTCACTATCTTTTATATGATTATCCATTGTAATTACATATTCTTCTAACCCTAACTTTTTTATAGGTTCTTCAGCATATATATTGGTAAATACCATTATAGCAAGTACAATAATTATTATCTTTTTAATACGTCTCACCACCTTTATATAATACTACTTAGCGAATTAATAAGAGCAGATATAAGTGGAAGTGATAGTGATATTATTATGACTTTTCCAGCCATTTCAAGTTTGGTTGCTACCCCACTTTCTCCAGCATCCATACATATATTTTTACCAAACTCAATTATATATGATATACCAGTAACTTTTAATATGATTGTAAAAAATTCTTTATTTATCCCGGATTTTAAAACTAAATCATCAAGCATTTCTATAATAGCAGACATTTTGGTAATAGAAAAAAGCAGTAACCCAACACCTGCAGCTATAGATAAAATGAGGGCTATATCTTTTCTTTGTTCTTTTAATGTTAATATTAAAAATATAGCAAATATACTAAAACCAACAAGTTTAATTATATCCATATTATCACCTATAATTTAAATACAGTTCTTACTGTAGAAAATAAAGTTCCTATTTCATTTATTACAATCATTAAAACTATTATAAGTCCTGTTAGTGTAGTAAGCATAGCTTGTTCTTCCCTTCCTGATTTTGTAAGGACTTGATTTAAAACCGATACTAATATTCCTATTCCAGCTATTTTAAACAACAAATCTATATTCATATTTCTAACCCCCATGTTTTAAACAAATAATACTACTATAATTAGACCAGATAACATACCTATTGTCCTGTACATTTTTGAACTTTTGAGTTTAATTTCATTTGCCTCTTTAATTTGGTTTTCTATTGTAGCAATACTGTTTTGTATTATATTTATCTGTCCTTCAACATTGCTTTTACCTAAATTTTTCAGAGTAGATATAAATATATTTTTATCATATTCTGTAAGACCTTCTATTTTACTTATATTTTCTACTATACTTCTCTCTATGGTGAATTCCTCTTCTTTTACCATATCAAGAGATATATTCCCTATGGCGTGTTTTAAGTCTGTCTTTAGTCCCATTCTCGACGTTTCATATGCATTAGGTAATAAATTCAAACAATACTTTATTTCGTTTTGTACACCAATTAAAAATGTTATCATTTCTCTTAATATATATTCCCTATCATAAAGTTTCTTTGACTTTAAAATTCCCAAATATGTTGTTATACCTATTATTACAATTGCTAATATAATTTTCAATATAATCACCTAAACTACCTCCATTTCTATCTTATTCATTTTATGTATTTTCTTTATTGTACCTGGTCCATTTTCATTTGATAAAATAATTATATTATCAAACAACCCCTCTTTAATTACACTTTTTATACAATCTTTTTTATATACATCTTCAATACTTCTTCCATGCATTGTAAATACTAATCCTACACCAGATAATGCAGCATATTTAATTGCATCTATATCAGCATCTGAACCTATCTCATCAGTTGCAATTATTTTTACACCCATGCTTCTTACTAACATTTCAATTCCTATAGATTTAGGCACATTTGTCAAAACATCAGTTCTCATTCCTACATCAAGTCCCGGTGTACCATTATGAACTGATGCTATTTCTCCTCTTTCATCTATAACCCCTATATTTACACCAGCTACATGCAAATTTGGTATACCCTGACTAAGTTGCCTTATTATATCTCTAAGCATTGTAGTTTTCCCACATCCTGGTGGTGATATAATCAAAGTATTTGAGAAGTTTTTACTATCTACAATATGTGGCAATACCTTATCACTACAGCCTATTATCTGTCTTGCTATTCTTATATTCATACTGTTAATATTTTTTATATTCTTTATTTTTCCATTATCTATAACAACTTCTCCACAAATTCCTATTCTATGTCCACCTTTTATTGTTACAAATCCTTGATTCAAATCATTTTGAATGGCATAGATAGAATTACTAGAAACCTTTACAAGAATATCCAGTAGATCTTTCATAACAACAATATACTCTAAAATTATTTCTTTATTAGATATATATATTATACACTTTCTGCCTACTCTAAGTCTTATTTCTGTTAATATTCCAGATGAACCTATTCTTTGTATTTCATATTTAATAGAAATAGGTAAAACATTTAAAACCTCTTCCATATTATCACTTCCTACTTTTTATTATACACATGTTATACTATATCAAAGTTGAAATATTTGTAAAAAAAGATAGTTAAACTTTAAATATTTTGACTACTTTTATATAAAAAAGAAATTACTGTATATTATATAAAAAAGTGGGAAGTAATTTTTTAAGATTACTTCCCACTATATATATATTTATACTTGTTAAAAAACAAATGACTTTATTTTTCTTCTTCTATATCAATGCCAAATATTTCATCTTTAGCATACTCTTCTGCATTTAATCCCAATTTATTATTCATAAATCTTACTATTAAATAAATTATTCCCATAGAAACAATACCTAAAATTATAGCTGTCTTGTTTGTACCCGCATTATCTATTATTAAACCACAAACAAAAAGTAATGTCGCTTTTCCAATACTTTCAAATATGTAAAATACTGATAATATTTTACCTCTTACAATATGTGTAGTAAAATTATTCATATACTTTTTTACTGATATTCTATATGATCCACTTAATACATTTTGCATTATTAAAATAGCAATTGAAATTATTAAAGCTATTTTCTTATCTGAACATATAGTATTAAATATACCAAGCATTAGTATTAATATTGTAAATGAATACCCTGTAAATCTCAAAGTTTTTCTTTTTAATACATCTTCTATTTTGTATTGAATACTAGACCCAATACCTATACAAAGTGTTAAAACAGCAAATATAAGAGAATATTCAATTGCACTTACACCTAACTCAACAATTGTACTTTTTTGAATTGTATCTGTTACCTTTATTAATCCAGACATTAAAAATGAGTACATAAATAGAGAAATTATTCTTTTGCTTTTTAGTACTAATTTAAAGCCCTTCAAATATTCTTTGATTGAACATTTTTCAGTCATATAGTCTTTTATATCATCAAAAAACATAGAAGTAACAAATGCAATAATTGCAAATGTAAGCGTACATATTATTGGTAAATAGCTATTTATTTGAAATAAAAATCCAACGAAAATAGCTGATATAGCTTCAAGATAATAATACCAAGATACACCTTTACCCTCAATTTTAGCAAAATTCTTTTTATTGTTAGTTTTTTTTAAACTTGCATATAACATTTGAGTTTCAGATAAAGTTTTTAAACATGTACCAATTGCGCATATTGCTTCAGCTATTACAAATGTAGTAAAACTAGAACCTGCCATAATCATTATAATATGTATTATCCAAAACAAATTTCCAAATATCATACTTTTTTTAAGTCCAATTTTCTCTACTACATAATTTGTAGGAATTTGAAATGCAGCAATAAAAACAGCAGAAAATGCTGATAGATACATTATTTGTGCAACAGTTATCCCCTTTGTTATAGTAAAGAAAAGAAATGCTATAACCATATAAAAAAGGTATTCATATCCAAACATTCTGTAAACAGGATATATTTTTTCGTTTCTATTCATATTTGACCTCGTAAAATAATTATATCATATAATATTTTTTTTTACTACTATTTTTTCTAAATTATTCCAATATTAACAAGAATTATTGCTGTAATTATAGCTGCACCATCTGCAAGTAATCCAGCAATTAATGTTCCTCTCAATTTTTTAGTTTTTGCTGCGGCAAATAATATAGTTATTGTATATAATGTAGTTTCTGTTCCACCCATAATTACAGATGCCATCTTACCACTTACAGAATCTGGACCACTATTTTTAAATATTTCCATTACTAATGATGTAGATGCTGCACCAGATAATGGTCTAAAGGCCATAAGTGGAATTATATCCATGGGTACTCCTACCTTATTTAATAACGGTATTACAGGAGATAATATAATGTTCAATGCATTAGTATTTTTTAATAATCCTATAGCAACAGTTATGCCAAGTACATATGGAAATATTTTATATACTATTTTGAGGCCTTCCATTGCGCCCTCTATAAACAATGCATATACATCTTTTTTTTCATTTACTCCAGCAGCTATTATAATAAATATCATTATTGGAATCACGCTAACAGCTAAATAACTTAACATTTATCTCTCCATTCTTTTTATTTAATAACTTTATTCAATATATTTATACTTATCAAACCAACAGTAAGGGAAACTATTGTTACTATCCATACTGGAATTAAAATACTGGTTGGATTACTAGATCCATATAATGATCGTAGTGCAATAACGGTAGTTGGTATTAGTTGCAAAGATGCAGTATTTATAAGTACAAATTTAGTCATATTATCACTTGGTTTATCACTCTTATTAACTGATGCCATAGCTTCTATTGCTTTAATCCCATTAACTGTGGCTGCATTACCTATACCAAGAATGTTACTAGTTATATTAAGTGTCATATTTTTTTGAGCTTCTTCATTTAATTCCTTCTTATTAAAAAATCTCATTACCACTTTGTCAACTTTATTAGATAATTTATCTAATAAAGAAGTATTTTCAAATATTTTAAATATACCACTCCAAAAGCACATCATTCCAATTAAATTTATAATATTTTCTACAGCGGTTTTGCTTTCACTTATGACACTGCTAGTTATAACATCTGGTATTCCTGTTAAAAAAGCAATAACTATACTTATTAAAATAATACACGACCAAATTTTTGACATAGACTCACCCCAAATAAGTAAATTACGTTTACTTTCAAAATATATGTGATATAATATATATATATGAACATATATTATATATTAGTAATAGGAGGAGAATAAAAATGAAAGGTTATGAATTAAATAAAAATAAAGAATATGTTAATCAAATTATAGAAGGAATTTACAGAAAAAATGGACATTGTCCATGTAGAGTAAACGTTGATGACACTACACTTTGTCCATGTGATGAGTTTGTTGCAGATGGAATATGTAAATGTAAATTATTTGTAAAAAGCGAAAAAGCAGAAAATTAATTTCTGCTTTTTTTATTTTTTAATTCTTTTATTTTAATTTATTATTTATAGTTTCTGATATATCATTTACAATCTTTTTTAATGTTACTTTATTACTATCAAGTGTATCCAATAACACTATATATTTATTTAAATAATCACTTTGTTTAATAGTTTTTAGTGTATATGCATAATTTATATCATATATCATTGCTAATTTTAGTATTGATAAATCTAAATCATTATTAACCAAACTATTTTCTATTGAATGTTTTTGATTTATTTCACGAGTGATTTCTGAAGATATAGACATATCTTTTGTTACATGATAATCATCATTAAAATTCCCTTCACTTAAACGTTTAAATGTGTCTAGTTTATCTGCATCTCTTACAATACTACAATATAGTTTTTCATCATCTGAGAAGCTATCGTTTATAGAAAACTTGTTATGATTTCTTATAGTTTGAAGTATTATTTTATCATACTTATTCTCATGTATAAACTGTCTTATTAAGCCTTCTTCAAGTAAATCAGCTCCATGATTAGCATGATCTACTATATTAGTATCTTCTGATTTATCATTTACTTCTACCTGTTCAAATCTTCCAATATCATGAAGTATACCAATAACATATGCTAAGTATCTACCCTCTTCATCCAATCCTATGCTTCTAGCTATATTTTGAGCATTATTTGCTACATTTATAGCATGTTTATATTTCGTATCAATAATTGGATTCATTTTATCATATTCTGATATGAAATTGTCAAATGTATCTCTTATTCTATCAATATCATATTCAGTTACAATTTTTATTTCTTCTATTTTTTTCTCTTCAAGACCGTTAATACCCATATTTTTATCATATTTTTTCTTATTAGCTTCCATGAAAAATTCATGTATAATTTCTAAAATTATAGCTATACCAGATGCTACAATTATTATATTACCCATTCCAAAAATAGTTAAAACTATTCCAACAATTGCTGTTAGTATACCTAACGATTTTACTGATTTTATATTGTCTGCGCTACACAAAATTATAAGTATTAATAATACAATTATATATGCTGGAGTAACAATAAATGTAGCTTCTGCTAAACTATATATTACATTTGCCGCTACACATCCCCATAAAACTTTGTTCATCTAACTCACCTCTAAATAGAATATTTATTATATAAAATGATTATATCACATATGATTTTTTTTTACAATAAGTAAATATAAAAAAAAGGATAATATTCGACATATTATCCTTTTTTGGTATTTATTGTATATATATTTTTTGTATATCTTCAACATTTTTCATTAGAAAATATATAAATTTTTCGCATAATACCGGTTCAAACTGTGTGTTTGAACATCTTCTAAATTCATTAATGATTGATTCAAAGTCTAATGACACTCTATACGATCTATCTGAATTCATTGTATCAAAAGAATCACATAAACAAATTATATAAATACTTTGTGATATTAATGATGGAGATAAATTATGATATCCCTTTCCATCATATCTTTCATGATGATATTTAATTATATTTGCAATATTTTGAAATCCAGGTATTCCCTTTACTATTAGTTCACCAAATTCAGTATGCTTTTTAATTGTAGTATATTCTTCTGATGAGAGTTTACCTTTTTTTGTTAATATTGATTCAGATATTCCTATCTTACCAACATCATGTAATTTTGAAGCAGTAATCAACTCGTCTAAATCTTTTTTTGTTAATTCTAAAGTCTTACCAAATTTTTCTGCAATTATGGAAACTCTTTCGGAATGTCCCTTTGTATATGGATCTTTAATATCAATTACATTAATAAGAGTTTCGATTGTTTGCTTAAATACATCAGTAAGTTCCTTTTGCAAATTACCTTTATATTCAATCTTTAAATCAGATTCAAATAACATAATCATTATATCAATTCTATGATTTGTTATTTGAAAACTCATACTATGAAATGTTTCAACAATTATCTTATTCCAATTACCCATAATAGGTTCAAATCTTAAATTTATTTCATTTATAACTTTAATCAAAGATTCTTTATGTTCCCATACGTCTAATACAATTACAATTGCTCTTTTAATGAGTTCTAAACATTCAGCTTTATCCATAGTAATCTCTTTCTGTACTTTAACAGTTATTCTCTGATATGTTTGATACACATCTGCTAATGAAATTTTTTTAGAAATATGCATGTAAAATTCTAAAATTTCTGCCCATGCTTCAGCAATTTCAATAGTAGCATCCTGTGCTATTTTAATTTTTTCAAACCGCTCTTTTCCTTCCACCCCATGTATATTCATATTTTGCCTCCCTCATAAATTATTGTCAGGTTACATAATTAATAATATGAAATTATACTACACTATTAGCATGTTGTCAATGTTTTAAGAGATTATTTATCCATAAGTAATAAAATATATGACAAAATTCGACAAACGTTAAAATAACTACAAAACATTATAAACTATCATAATGTTTTGTAGTTATTTTTTTAAATAGTATCTTTTTTATTTTTACTTCTGTTATCTAAAAAAAGTATACAGTATTCTCTATAATACTTATCACAACCTAATGTCCAATCATCTGTCTCGTAAAATGCATCATCGTAATGAAATTTATATATAATATTTAGTCTACTTTTTTCTTCAGTAAATATTTTATATAATTCTTTTGATTCTAATGAATTTCTCTTAATTATTAGTGAGAATAAATCTCCTAGAATTCCATTTCTTTCTCCTCTTATTTTTTCAATTGGTGTATGTACTATTTCTATATTTTGACTTATTTCTATTTCTTTTAATCTACAAAATATAGATTTTCTAAGTTCATGTATACTTGAAGAATTATATCCCTTCTTGCTCCCTTTAATGTCAAAAATAAACAAATGATACTTACCTAATTTTTGTGCTGTATGAAATAAATTATTATATTCATCCCATGACATATCAAACTACCACCTTTAAAATTATTTAAGGTATATATATTATTTAATAAGTATATTATACTACAATATTTAGCAAATTACAATACATAATATATCAAAAAATAAAAGATATTCTACTCTAATGTAAGACTTCTTTTTTATAACTAATAAAAAACTATATTGCTCCAAATCTCTGTAAGTCAAGTGAGTAATTGTATTTTACCTCTTGAGTAGTTAATGCTCTATTATATATACGTATTGAATAAATATTTCCTATAACTCTTTCACTTCCGGAACCTATAACTAGTTTTTGTGCACTATTCAATGTTAAACTTTGAGTAACCGAATTATATTGTTGTCCATTTATAAATAGTTGTCTTTCAGTATTATTAAAAGTTGTTGAAAAAGTATATATTGAATTTAATGTTGGAATATTATTAAAACTTGTTGAATTATAATTACCTAATGTATCCCAATAGTTCATATATGGATTTTGTCCAGGTTCACGCCATTTAAGATCTATCCCACATGCATTTATAGTAATATATCTATATGTTGTAGGCTTAAAAACTATCTCAAACGTAAATTCATTCTTAATACTATAAATGTTAGAAGTAGATGTCATATAGTCATCTACACCATCAAATACATAAGACTTACTTGCTGAATCATAGCCACTTGTTGTACTACTAGATGGATTATTAAAATTATACATTATTACATTATTATTGTTTTGACTCTTATCCATCCAATAATATGTACCTGCAATATTTTGTGGTGCATCATAACCATCTATGTAACTTATTAAATCATTTTTAAAATATTCCTGTTGTAGAACTCCCACTTGAGTTGCCCAAGCTGTTTCTTTAAGACTAGCAGTAGAAGTAGTTACTAATTTTCCTTGTATTATTTTAAATTTTTGTGCATCTACATCAGTCATGCTCTTTATAATATTCTTAACTTCAGATGGTGTTATAGCATGTAAAGAATCTGGATTAAAGATTTGTGCAGATGATGTATACTTATCAGCTAAGTAAATTGAAAGCTCACTATTATATTCAGATATGCTATATTTAAATTTAGCTTCAGTTGCTTGAAGTATAGCATTATTTTGTGAAAGTGACATAATAACAGCACCAGCCAAAATTATTATCACAATTATGGTTATAACTAAGACTATTAACGATATTCCTTTTTTCATATGCATACCTCCTACTCTCAAACTTTTATTATACAAAATATGACTAGTACCTAATTTTATCTATTTCATTATTATAAGCTATCTCTTGTTCTGTTAATAACCTATTGTATATTCTAACACAATAGGTTTTACCCATTATTGACTCATTTTTACTATATCTAGCACCAATAGTTGGCATTACATTTGCTGTTGGATTACATTTTATACTCAAATATACTTTTCTATTATTTGGTAAAGGAACCGAAGTTGAATCAATAATACCATCTTTGTATGGTCTTAAGTATGAAGATCCAAAAGCAGAACATATTGCTACCCATCCGTCAGAAACATCAGTTCTAGCATCTATTATATAATTCCAGCCTGATCCTGCAGTTTCATACACTACTTGTACAGTAGAGTATGTCATCTTTTGTGTAGGCATAACATTTGAAGTATCTAAACCATAATTAAGGAAAGAATCACCCCACCCATTATTTTTAGTAAAATCAAAATTGTATAAATTACCGTCATTAATATTTCCACTTAAATCAATCCATTTAGATTTATTTAAACTATTATTATCATTATGAACACCAATTCCACCATTATATATTCCATCATACCAAATTACTAATCCATCTTTTATGTACGGAACTTCAAGAGATATATTTAAATCTTTTGCCCATTGCATTTCATTTAAATTGGACCCTATATATGTTAATTTAGATTTTACTATTCTATACTTGCTTATATCAGAATCTGATATATTTTTTATATATTGTTTTAATTCATCATTAGTGATTGTATTTATACTATTTAAATCTATATTTCCCATAACGTTTGCATATTGGCTTGATATAGACATTGAAAGTTCATCATTATATCCTGTTAGACTGGCTTTAAAGTTTGCTTCTTTTGCAGCAGCTATAGGATTATTTAGACTTAAACTAAGTATAACAGCTCCCGCTAAAATTATAATTACAATTATTGTTATTACTAATACAATTAGTGATATACCTTTTTTCATATAATCAATCCCCTTTTTTATAGACTTGTATTATAATTTTGTAGTATTTCAGAATCGGTTAAAGAACGATTATAAATATGGAATTTTCTTATGTTTCCAGTCCAATTACCCCCAAATAATCTAAAACCTATATTAATAGTATCACAAGTAGAAATATTTAGAGCTGACTTTACACCACTGTAAGTTATAACTCCATTTTTGTAACAATAAACATTTACTCCATCACACTTCATTACTATATAGTCATATGAAGTTCCATCATGGGTAAATATTAAAGTTCCATTTTTAAAAGAGCTGTCACGAAACCACATATAGTTATTTGTTCCAATAAATTCAACTCTTCCCGCTGTATCATCATTACCAGTGTTAAATGTAAATATATCTGACCAAGTAGATGGATTGTTTTGCTTAAACCAAAATCCAATAGTATATGTAGTTGCTCCTTTAATAGGATTGTTAATAACAACATTATCATCTATACCATCAAAAGCAACACCGGAATTACCATCATTTCCACTAGTTGAGATATTAGTAAAATATTTAGTAGTACCATGGTTATTATTACCGCTTCTATCTAACCATAGATTAGTTACAGGATTGGTTCCAAAATCATCACCTTGAAGCCATAATTCAAGTCCATTAGTTACATACTCCTTTTCAATTATTATATCTTTAGCCCATTGTTTTTTATTTGTATCATTACCACTATATATAAGTTTACCTCTATAAATTATATAATCTAATGAATCTGCATTAGTCATACTAGTAATTATTTGTTGTATAGTTTTTTCAGTGTCATAAGTCCCAGTAGTTTTTGATGCAGAAACTATATTTACATCTAAATTACCAAGTTTTTTTGTATATTCATTTGCTAAATATAGAGATAATTCATTTTTATACAGCTGTAAATTACTTTGAAATGTTGCCTGTGTAGCTGATAATATAGGGTTGTTTTTACTCAAACTTAATATTACAGCTCCTGCTAGTATTATAATTACAATTATAGTTATAACTAGTACTATTAGTGATATACCAACTTTAAAATAAACTTTTTTCAAAATATATACTCCTCTTATTTTACATATATTCTATCATATATATTTTTTTTAATCAATAATTTATTTATATTTTGTAGATTTAAATAATTTTATTTCTATTTAATAAAATAATAAAAAAGCACTAATTGAAAATGAATAAACATTTCAATTGTGCTATACTTAATATTATTTAATTATTTAACTATTTAAATTTATTTGCCGTTTTTATCTTTATTTCTTTTATCATTTATTATCTTCATATGTTCAGCTGTTATAAGTTGTACATCATTCTCTTTAGCCCATGTAACACATGACTTAAGAACAATATTTAAAAATACTCTAGGCACTTTTACAAGACATGCACATGCTTCATTAGTAAATTTAATATCCGTATCCATCCTAGAAGCGGCATATTTTACTGAATCAAGACTTATACCTTTATCTTTTGGTATTGGCTCAGACAAAGGCTTTGTAAATCTTGTATACCAAAAGTTTTTACTATCCCTATATCCATAATCTATTGGCATTGATGGAAAACTATTTCTAGTTAACCCATCTAATATACTTTTGTGATATTTACTTTTCATTAAAATATTATCAATTTTAAGTATAAAGTGTGCACCATACATACTTGTTATTCCGTTAAAATCATGATATGGTGGAAGATACTCTTCTTTTACAGTATCTTGTGCAGCATTATCTAATTCTTTTAACCATGTGCATTCAAATACTTGAAATGCTTCATTTAAAATTTTAGGATATATTTCTGTTTCACTTTCTTTTTGTCTCTTGCCATCAATTAAAGTAAATAAACAATTTTTCATTTTTTCTTCTGGAGTTTCTCCTGGATATCCAAGTCTAACTGCTTCTTTAAAATATTTCTTTTTATCAGGTATAAAATTTATTGTACACTTTCCATTTTTTAATATATTTTTGCATGTATTTGAACTATTTCTGCAGCAAAGTAGCATTGCATAGCAATCTTTACCTGCAATATAGTATGGAAAACATAATGAATATGCTCCTAAACTTGTCATACCATTATCACAAAGTGTTCCAATAAGAGTTGTTGGCATTGGAAAAAAGCTAGATGTTTGATAAAAATTATCTACTATACGTAAATTTTTAAACCCATTAAATTCTTCTGTTTCTTTAATCATTTTTAATTCACTCCTTTAATAATTTAACCTTAGTTTTATATTTTACAACTATATATTATTATGTTGTAATTTGTTTATTGCAATTGTGAGTATAGTTTTATCTCTTAATAACATAAATTTCATTTTATAATCATCACAACTTTTAATACACTTATTAATTATATCTATAGCATCATATATTGACACCCAAACCAATTCCATTCCCAAGAAAATTTCATGATCAGTTAAATGTATTTCATGTTTAGATATAGCTTTTGAAGTAAAGCAATATGAAATTTGCATAAAATTATTTTTTATTTTATGTTCTTCTATAATACCTAATTCTTCTATAATCTCTACTTTATATCCAGTTTCTTCAAGTATTTCTCTTAAAAACGCTTCTTTTTCTGTTTCAATTCCCTCTATTCCACCACCAGGCAATTTATAGGATTGATTATTTGATACATATAACATAGCAATTTGATTACTATCATTAAATACAATTCCTCGTGAAGCATACCTCGTTACAATATCCATGTAACTTGGTATACAATCAAAAAAATTAGCATCAGTTATTTTTTTTATCAACTTCATAATGTTACCTTCTCCTAACATATCTATTAATTCACATATATATTATCACAAAAAGATTATTTTTTCAATTATTAGTACAAATTTTAGCACTGTTTAGTCAAAATTCGATTATCTAAAATACTGTTAATTACAATAGTAAGTGAAATATATTCATTTTCAAACAAATTCTAGCACTTTTTTAGGCATTTTGGGCAAACAAAAAACCCTACTTTCGTAAGGTATTTGGCTCCTCAAACTGGACTCGAACCAGTGACCCTGCGGTTAACAGCCGCATGCTCTACCAACTGAGCTATTGAGGAATATAAAAAATTTGGCGACTCCATATTTTCCCGAAACCGTTAGGTCTAA
>Ga0209100_1000413_pt1 | contig 38374 bp, 40 predicted proteins | sample lystaG_FD_185480 | JGI IMG/M metagenome (GOLD analysis project Ga0209100, IMG submission 185480) | Glacier valley bacterial and archeal communities from Borup Fiord, Nunavut, Canada, to study Microbial Dark Matter (Phase II) -... | ecosystem: Environmental > Aquatic > Freshwater > Ice > Glacier ... | reverse complement strand
TCATGCTTGATAAGTTCAAGTGCTTCCGTGTATTTGCCCTGTGCTGCGAGCTTTATGTAACCCTGAATGGCAATATGAGCCGGACATTCTGTCTTGCAGGGACTCGTACCTGTATCCACGACGCCTCCCTGTTGGTGCGGTAGTCAGGATTCCAATTCTCCGGGCCCCATTTTGTATCATAAGGAATATCGTATTTTTTCTCGATAATCGGTGTCTTCGTGCAGAGTTTCTGCCCGAGTTTCAGTGCGTTCACAGGACAGGCCTGAACACATTCACCGCAGGCAACGCACTTATCCGCATCGATCTGAGAGACATAATTGGAACGAACCATATCATTATTCAGGAACATCTCAGCGGTGCGAAGCGACAGGCAGGAACAACCGCAGCAATTACAGATTGCGTGCGTCTTACCGGGGCCGTCTGTATTTGGAATCTGGTGCATAAGACCGTTTTCTTCTGCTCTTTTAATAATTTCAAAGGCCTCTTCCCTCTTTATCGCCCGGCCTCTTCCGGTACGTACATAATATTCGGCAGCATGGCCCATCTGAATACACATATCTTCTTTCAGATGGCCGCATCCTTCTCCCATGGATTCCCTGACAGTACGGCAAGCGCAGTCTGATACGGAAAAAACAGTATTATCATTCAGATATTTGGATACTTCCTCGTATGACGCCTTTCTGGTCTCGCCGTCAATGGCGTGTTCGATTGGAATGACACGCATCAGGCCCAGACCCACAGGAAACTGACCCGCTGTCTTTGCGCCCCTTACTATGCCATAAGCATCAAAAGCTTCTGCAATCTGGGGATACTTGTCTACATTCTCCTGATTATTGGCCATCATTTCCATGATGCCGGGAACCCAAAGGTCAGTCCAGTACTTATCGACGCCGTCAATTGTATTGACAAAACACACGCCGGCCATAGACAGGTCCCATAGAAGTTTGTTTGTCTCCTCCAGTGTTTTGCCGCAGAGTACGGAAATCTCATCTGCCGTCTGTTTCCTGCGGAATCCAAGAAACATACCTACGTCTGCCATGTCATCGGTAACCACGGGTTCCAGAATCATGTATTCCGGATCCCCATATTTTATGCCCTTTTTTGAGCCGGTCTTTGTTCTGTTAAGTACATTCGCCAGATCCAGAATTTTTGCTCTCTCCGCCATGATAGTACTCCCCCGCATTATTTATTTAGTGCTTTTCTACTATTTATTAATTCTCAATTTACCGGTATTTTTTTAGAATCAACTTCACCCGTTAGTTCCTGTTCCAGTTTTCTACTTCGCCACGAAGCCAGTCTGCCCATTCCTCTATTCCTTCGCCTGTTTTAGCAGAGATAGGAATAATTTTTATATCAGGGTTCAATTTTCTGACGCTTGCTATGCAAGCCTCCAAATCGAAATCAAAAAAACTCATAGCGTCGATTTTGTTTATCAGAAGAACACTGCAGATTGAAAACATCAAAGGATACTTGAGCGGCTTATCATCGCCTTCAGGAACGCTGAGAATCATGGCGTTTTTGGATGCACCGGTATCAAATTCTGCAGGACATACCAGATTGCCGACATTTTCCAGAATAACAATATCCAGATCCGCTGTGCCAAATTCCGTCAAACCATGCTCCGTCATTCCTGCGTCGAGATGGCACATGCCGCCTGTATGAAGCTGGATCGACTTAACACCGGTAGTGGCTATTTTTTCCGCATCAACGGACGAGTCAATGTCAGCTTCCATTACACCGATCTTCATTTCGTCCTTCAGAAGGCCAATCGTACGCATAAGTGTCGTGGTCTTTCCGGAACCTGGTGAAGACATAAGATTCAGAAGAAAAGTCTTGTCCTTCTTAAGTTTTTTCCGAAGTAAATCAGCCTGGGCATCGTTGTCAGCAAACACACTCTGTTTGATTTCGATAATTCTTACCGGATCCATCTTTTCACCTCAAAAACTGTGATTCATGTTCTTTGCATCAATCTGGTCATACCAGAAGTACAGAAATGATCTATTACCAAACATTAATCTTTTTAGGAGTTCAAGTCAATGAAAAAAGCCCACTATTCTGGGCTTTTCGATAAATTTTTACTTGAATACTTTGAAATTCGAAAATATAATGAATCTGGTATCTGGTCATACCACAGTCACGTCTACAGGAGGGTAATTCATGGAATTCGCAAAATTATGCGCTCCCACACTAAAGGAACTTTTTGTAAAGGAATTGGAGAATTCGATTCTCTCCGGCAAACTTGAGGTGGGGACAAGGCTTCCCTCTGAAAGGGAACTGTCTGAGATGATGCAGGTGAGCCGCGCGGTGGTTAACGCAGGTGTTGTTGAGATGGCAAAAAAAGCTTTTTGACGATAAAGCCCCGGGTTGGCACCTTTGTAGGCGACTATAGAAGAAATGGCACGATCGAGACGCTGGTCTCGATTATGAGCTACAATGGCGGCATGCTGCGGCCGGCAGAAATCAAGTCTATTCTGGAGATACGTATCGTTCTCGATACACTGGCTGTTCAGCTGCTCATCCCCAAAATCACAGAAGAGGAGCTTGCCATTTTAAGAGGGTATATTGAGCGGCTGGGCACGGCAAAAGCACCGGCCTCGGCTTCGGAAATTGCTTTCAATTTCCATCATGAGTTGGGAATCATATCAGGCAACACTCTGGTCCCCCTGATTTTCTATTCATTCAAGTATCCTATCCTCAGCCTTTGGGAACGTTTCTGCAGGATGTATGGCAGCGAATCCCTGTACAAGAACACGTACGGATTATACCGGTGCATTGAAGAACGGGATATCCCCGCGGCAATCGCAAGCATAACAAAATCCCTGAACGATACGATCAGTGGAAGTCGACAGATATATAATGAATGAACAGAGCATGGCAGATATACCACGAGGCCTTCATAGATTCACCAAAAACGAACCCTATCAGAATTCTTCTTCATCAGCCGGAATGATAAGCCCGTCATCATTAAAACGGGTGCCGGAGACAACGACATAATTATCAGAAATACGATAACCCAGACGAAGCACCGTCTTAACCGGAATGGGAATTTCAAAATCGTCCATCCCCTGCTTTCGCGCGAGATTCAGGTCTTCTTTACGCACGCAAAGAAGACAATGCCCCTTGTCCAAAAGATAGATATGCCATTTCTGCAGAGAATCAGGCAGTTTATACGGGTATGATTTCCCGGGAATAATCAAGTGGGATATATCTTCGCATGATTTTCTCATTCTTTTCCGCCTCTCTATTTTATTATTTACGCTTTCCGAATGGTTTTCCTGGATCGTTCCCAACCGAGAAGAACACCGAGTCCGAGTCCCGCAAGGCATATAACTTCGTAGTATGCCGCATAGATAAGAGCCGAATTATTATAGAAAATGAAAATGGACGGAATAAAAAGTACCGGTACAAAGAGTAAAAAATACCATTTGAACCCGTGCCTGAAGCCATATACGGCACTTATTGCCAGAACAACCGCCGGATTGTACACGATCAGCATAGATACCTCAAATGCTGTGCTAAGTGCAGCTTCAAGGTTCAGAAGCCTGTATACTGACGGAACCGCATAGAACAAAACCAGAAGAATCAATAGATACCAGAGTTGTTTCTTAATTAGATGGGTCATATCATTTCCTCCTCGTCAATTTTCCATATTTGCGTAAAAATAACCGAATATAAACGAAATAAATAAGATGACAACGGCAGCTATAATGCTGATCTGCAGCCATTTAAAACACGGCGTGTGGACTTTATCGAGATCGGCGCCTATCGGATCGGCCTGCCCAAACTGATCCATCGAAAACTTCACAGCCTCTTTATGTGACTTCCCCAGCGCTGCCTGTTCTTCATATGACTCCGTCAGATGTTCCCTCATTTCAAGTACGAGTTCCTTAGCGGCTTTGCGGTCATCCATATGCCGGGTCACGCAGCGGATGTATTTCTCAAATTCATTAATCATCATCGGCAGGTACCTCACTTGCCAGGAGGAGTCCAACGGCCCGGGTAAAAGTACTCCACGCCGCAAGCCTTGCTGCGAGTTCCTGTTTTCCTTCTTCGGAAATCCTGTAGTATTTCCGCTTCCTGCCCACACTGCTTTCCTGCCAGTAGCTCGAAATGAATCTGTTCTTCTCCAGACCGTGCAGTATCGGATACAGCGTGCCTTCCTTAAAGGAAAAAGTATCCCCTGACAGGACGCGTATATGCCGGATGATCTGGTATCCGTAGAGATCTCTGCTGTTAATCAGGTGAAGAACCAGAAATGGGGTTGTCCCCTTAAGTAATTCCTTATCCACTGAATTTGCTGCCATGATTCCACCTCTTGCCGCTTAGTATGCGAAAGCCCTAATTAATGCCTCGTATTTCTATGCCTAGCGTCGCTATGTATCATATTGCTTTTTCTGTTTCCTGTCAACACAAAAGTTCAAAATAAAGTGCTTCTGAAATCTGTCACAGCTCTGCTAAAAAATAGTGCAAATGAGCTCACAAAACAAAGGCGCTGGATGTGTTCCAGCGCCTTTGTTTTGTTTATCGCACACAGTATCGTTATACTGCATTTTTTTACAGACTGCTCTGCTTATTCGGCCAATGCCGGCTGCTGCTCCGCCTGCTGTCCCAAAAGAAGCTGCGCATAGGGAGAGTCAATCGGAAGCATAATAACAGGTTCGCCCTGGAAGGATGTTTTGTAGCTTTCAAGCGTGCGGTAAAGTTTGTAAAATTCCGGGTCTACGCCATAAGCTTCGTTATAGATCCGGGCTGCTTCCTGTTCGCCTTCTGACAGAATTTGCTTCGCCTGCGCATCAGCCTCGGCAAGGAGAATATCCGCGACACGGTCAGCGGCCGAAGTAATTCTGCGTGCTTCCTCGTCACCTTCGGAAAGATAACTTGCCGCAATGGACTGGCGGTTTGAAATCATCCGGTTGTACACGCTTGCTTTATTCTCTTCCGGCAGGTCGGTTCGCTTGATTCTGACATCGACGATTGTAATCCCTGTATCTCCCTCATCCATCGCCTTGGTGACCTGGGCAAGGATCTGATCGTTCAAGTTGCCTCTTGCGGTCTCTTCGCTGATGATTTCTCCGTAAGACGTTGAGGACAGCTGTCTTCTTACGGCGTTATAGACAGCAGCATCGAGTCTCTGTTCAGCTGAATTTAAGGTCTGAAGAGTCCGGATGAACTTCTGCGCATCAGTGATCTTCCAGACTGTGTAATTATCTACAATAATCGGCTTCTGATCGAGTGTCAGGATGGGTGTGGCCGCACTGTCATAGATCATCTGATATTTAGGAAGGGTCGACGTCGTCTCCACAAAAGGAATCTTGATCTTGAGTCCCGGTTCATTATAAATCCTGACAGCTTGACCGAATCGAAGAACGACATTGAATTCGCCTTCATTTACGATAAAAAGAGAGTTCGCAAGCACAATGGCCAGCACCACCAGTGCACCGCCGAGAAATGCTAATTTATTCATTCCTTTTTTCATTGTGCAGCACCTCCCTGTGAACTGGTCATCAGTTCATTGAGCGGCAGATACTGGACGACTTGACCATTCTCGCCTGTAATGATGATCTTTGCATTTGGGTATATCAGCTCAAGTGTCTCCATTATAAGACGGAATTCCGTGATGTCTTTGTTCTTAAGATATTCTGCATATATCGCGTTGAATTGTGCTACGTCACCTGTTGCAGAGAGTATTCTGCTCTCCTTGTCAGCCTGCGCCGCCTCAATCATAGCCTGGGCTTCGCCGCGCGCGACAGGGATCCGTTCATTCTCATATGCTTTTGCTTTATTGACTTTAGTATTTTGTTCTTCCCGGGCATTGGTGACATCCCGGAATGCCTGCTGGACTTCTCCGCTCGGCGGCTCAATGTCCTGAAACCGCAGTGCGATGATGTGAATGCCCGTCTGGTATTTCTCCTGAAGCGCAAGAAGCTGCTCCGTTACTCTCGCCTCAATTTCAGTCTTACCGTCTGTAATAGCGAAGTCCAGATTTGTCGAACCGATAACACTGCGGATCGATGCGATCGTCTCATTTCTAAGGAATTCCTCACCATTTTCAATATTGTACAGGTAGTCCTTCACATTGCCGATACGCCACTCGACGATGGCATCCGCATGTACGATATTCTCGTCACCGGTAATCATAAGGGCTTCTTCTTCCACAAGCGTCATCGTACCGTCAGCTTCCGTACGGAACCCGACCTCGATCTTCTGCGTTAACTTGGCAGGTACCTTAACAATCTTCTGGAATGGATAGGGCGCTTTAAAATAGAGCCCTGCATCCACTTTCTCCTCCGAGAATTTGCCGAATGTCAGGATAGCCACATGCTCCTGCTCCTCAACAACATAGAACATAGTAGATCCTATACCGAGAAATGCAAGAACAACAGCCCCTATAACTACCCATTTAATCAGCGTGGCTGTTGATGCAGGTACTTTAGCTTTTTTAAAATGTATTGGTTCGCTCACTATATTACCTCCTCCTTCGTTTTATTCTCTTTATCCATTATAAGACATGTTAGATCGGAATAATATCTTCGTGTTTTCAATCTTTCTTCCGAAAAACACCATGTACAGATCATTACTTCCTCACTTGTCTCCCATTAAAATAATCAGTCAACCAGATCCAGAGAATCCATACCCATTTTGTAGGTAACATTTTTGCGCTCGACAATGATGGAGATTTTTTCTTTGAGCTTCTCATCCTCAAGGATTTTAGCAATCAGTTCCCTGGTCGGATTAATGGCGAAAGGACGCCCGATCATTTTGAGCATGGAATAATCTCCGGTCGTGTCCCCGTACGCATAACTCAATGAGAGGTCCAGATTATGCTTGTCCGCCATCTCCAAAACAGCAATGCGCTTGCTGTCTGAATCCCACATGGGCCGGATAATGCCGCTGTAAATTCCGTCGCTGCCGACTTCATATACGGTACCTTTATAATCATTCATACCATATTTGTCAGCCATCTCGCCCACCAGTTCAACAGGCGAACCGGAAATTGCTATCACCAGATGGCCCTGTTCCTTATGCCATTTGATCCTCTGCCGCGAGTATGTATATACCCGGTCCCCGTTCTGTGCGATTACCTTGTGCGCAATATGCTCGATGAGAAATGCTTCCGTGTTTTTGACGGTATTTGTGTAAATATCAACCATTTTCATCAGGTAATTATCATAATCCCCTGTGCGTCTGTTCCACTCATTAAATGCCGGTTTCACTTCATCGTGCCATTTTGCGACATCAATAAGCTCATACTTGATCATTTTCCGGAACATCTCCCCAATAAGGCCTTCCCGTGAAATTGTCCCGTCCACATCGAAAAAGGCTGCGATTTTTTTCATGCTGAGAACCTCCTTTGGGCTTTCTGAAGATATTATTTCTATTTTGACTATACCACGTATTCCACCGTGGCAGAATATACAAAACGCGTCTATAAATATCCAGACATGCTTGTTTTTCGCAATTTCATACGGATTTCAAAAAAGAAGCGCCGCTTCCGCACCGTTATCCGATGCTGAAATGACGCTTTCTTTTACTCACATTATGAATTTTTTCCCCAGACTTTTTTACATTTCCTACTGTTATCCCTTTACAGCGCCGCCTGTCGTCATGGCCCCTTCTACTTTTTTGCTGAATACAACATAAAGAAGAATGGTCGGCAGGCTTGCTATAACCATGGTGGCGCCCATGGCACCCCAGTCGGTCGTAAACGCGCCCTGTAAAAACAGAAGTCCCAGCGGCAGTGTCTTAAGTCTTTCCTGGGTTACCAGAACATTGGCCAGGTTGAATTCGTTCCATGCATTCAAAAATATATAAATAACAAGGGTTGCCGTCGCCGGACTTACCAAAGGTACGATAATTTTGATGAAACAGGTGAATATATTGGCCCCGTCCATGCAGGCCGCCTCTTCAAGCTCCACCGGAAGGCCACGCAAAGCACCGTAATACACAAGAGTTGCAAAGGAGATGTTGATGGCAGTATAGACAAGGATCAGACCCCATCTGGTACTATCCAGGCCCAGTCCGTTCACAAGTTTTGCAACGGGTATCAGGATCGCCTGTATCGGAATAAACATCCCAAGGGCTATGAATATAGTCGCAATTTTTCTGCCTTTCCACTGCATGCGAGCCGTCGCATAGGAGAACAAGAGCGCCAGTGTAATGGTGAGAATGACTGTGGCCGACGCCACTATTAAGCTGTTCAGAAAGTACATCGGCACATTATATTCAGACCATGCCTTGATGTAGTTCTCCAGATGAAGTGTTGTCGGAAATCCAAATGGATTGGTTACAAATATCTCACGGTTATTCTTTAAGGAATAGAACAGCATCCAGATAACCGGATAAAGGGAGATCGCTGCATATATCCAGCAGAACATCGGGAATACGATTTTGCCGAACCTTCCGGGAACACTGCTTTTTACAGGAAGGGATCCGACATTCCGGTCTACCTTGCCTGCAGTTTTTTTCTGAACCATCCGATATCCCTCCCCTCTTCTTTGATTTTATCTTTATCCCTGAACAGCCAGTTGATGATAAGAATAATAACCAGGCACTGGAGCACAAGAACGCTGGCCGAAGCCATGCCATAGCCATACCGGAATTCACGGAACGCCGCTTTATACATTAAGTAGGTCAGGGTATAGGTCGCATTACCCGGTCCGCCCTTTGTCATAATGAACATTTCAGTAAATGCCTTGATGCCGCCGGTCAGGGAGATGGTCAGGCAGACCTTGTACGTATCTTTCAGAAGCGGAATCGTTACTTTTGTATGAGCCTGAATCGTCGATGCGCCGTCGATTCTGGCCGCCTCATAATAATCAGCCGGGATAGCCTTGATTCCTGCCATGATCAGGGCAAACTGGTATCCCATCCACTGCCAGGCATTGACGAACGCAATGACATAGATGGCTTTATGCCGGTCCGACAGCCAGTTTTGCTGATAATTGATACCCAGTGCACTGAACATCGTATTTAGTAAGCCGGTGTCTGCATTTAAGATCGCCAGCCATAATTGGCACACTACAGTCACGGAAAGAACTACCGGAATAAAATAAGCTACGCGCAGGAAATTCCTTCCCTTTGTCTTTTTGTCGGAAACGACAAGTGCAAAAATACTTGCCAGGGTCATTTGAAAAACTGTTATGAAAACAGCAAAAATCAACGCGTTTTTATTAGATATTTTGAATACGGTATCGCCGAAAAGCTTTACATAATTATCAAATCCAATGAAGATCCCGCTTCCTAATCCATTCCATTCATAGAAGCTTTTTACAATCACCTGCACGATGGGATAGAACACCATAAGTGTAAATAAAAGGAGAGCGGGCGACACAAAGAGTATAATTGCAAGCTTGTTTGAATAAAACTTCTTCACAATGCTGTCCCCATTTCTATCATTTTCCAGACTTGGAGCCACCATACAAAAGGAAATCCTAAGTATGGTGGCTCCTTTTTTCATTAACAATCACGAAAATACGTCTACGAATAAGAAGGTAATCACTTTCATCAGTCCCTCAGGAACTGACTTCTGCGCTTATTGCGCCAAAGCATCCGTAAGTCCGGCAATAAATTCATCTGTTGTATAATCTTCAACCAGCAAATACTTTGTCTGGTCTTCAAGGGCTGTCTTAAATGTCGCATTGGTCAGGTTCCAGTCAAAGGCTGTAACGCTTGTGATAGAAGGTATTGTTGATTCCAATTTGGTCATCATGGCAGGAAATGCTGTCTCCGGCTCAACATTAACGTCGAGGGCTACTAAAGCGGTACCGCGATATAAGACTTTGGCTTCACAATATTTTTCCGAGATGAAAGCTGCAACTTCTGCTGCAAGCTGGGCATTCTCAGAATCCGGATTCACAGCATAGCCAGCTGCTCCGCCGCCGCCGGACCATGCAGATTTGCCGGTCTCATAGGAAGCTGCGTCATAGGAAGGATAGTACATAAAGTCAACATCATCGCCGAGGGCAGCTGTTGCATCAGTAATGTACCACTGGCCGTTTAAGAACATGGCGGCTTCGCCGTTCAGGAAGAGTTCAGAAGCCTGGTCATAGTTTGCCGTAGTGGCACTGCTTTGGAACATGCCGGCCTTTACAAGTGTGCTCATCATGTCTGCAGCATTTACATAAGCTTCTTCTGTTGCAGAGCCTTCACCTTTGTCAAGCTTTGCAATTCCGCCTGCATCCCATCTGGTTGCAAGGACATCATACATAGCCGCTGTGATCCAGCCTTCAGAACCGAAGATGGACATTGGTATGATGCCGTTACTATTGAAGGTCTCGGCAGCCGCTAACAATTCATCAAAAGTTGTAGGAACCGCTACATCGTATTTTTCAAAAATCGCTTTGTTGTAATACCAGATTACGTACTCATTGCCTGCATAGGGAAATGCATAGATATTTCCGTCAGCATTGTAAAGCAGATTTTGGCTGCTCTCAAAAACCTTATCCGCAAATCCAGTTGATTCAGCAACGTCATTAAGTACCATTATGTTGCCGGATTCTTTAAAATTCTCAATCTGAGCGGAAGATACCTGGAAAATATCAGGCAGGTTGCCGGTTGCTGCATAGGTCATTAATTTCTGTCCGTCATCCTGTGCCTGTACTTCAAGTTCCAATGTAACGTTGGGATAGGCAATGGCCATCTGCTCCACCGCGTAATCATAGGGAACCTTTGTGTCATCATCTGAATACTGCGCATAAATCTTGAGTGTCGCTTCTTCTTCGGACAAAACACCTTCTGCGAGTGCCGTTTCTGTTGCTTCTGCTGCTTCTGTCACTTCCCCCGCTGTTGTCACTTCTGCTTCAGATGTAGTTGCTGCCGGCGCTGCTGTTGTGGCCGATGTCGTAACTGAACACCCTGTACCCAGACCCAAACACAGACCCAGGCATAAAATTAATGCTGTGAACCTTTTCATAAGACTTCCTCCTAAATCCTATTATGCAAATTACTTTGCATTTGCTGTCCAAATGAATGCCTGAAGCAACTTTTACGTATCTGCCTGCTCAATCGTATGAGCATGCTGCAATTTTTCTTCAGGCATTTTTCCTTGGCCTGAGTAAAATATAGGATTTTGCGCCTTCAAATACTACGGAATATCCAAAATACATTGGTAGAATTCAAAATTTATTGTCTATTATTCACATCGCTGGGCAAATACCCAAAGTATTTCTTAAAGCATTTACTAAAATAACTAGTATCATTGTAGCCCACTGTACTTGATATGTAGGAGAGTTTGCTGTTCTCTGTGCGAATCAGTTCCTTGGCCGTTTCCATGCGATATTTTGTAATATAATCGCTGATTGTCATCTGGTACTCGTCTTTAAACATCTTGCGAAGGTAGGTCTGGTTCACAAGAAGTTCCCTCGACAGATCCGCAATGGAGAGTTCCGGATTCCCATAATTCAAGGTAATGTACCTTTTGGCGTGTTCAGCAATTTGATGTGATTTGGTATTCTGATGCCCAAGCTGATAATCGATTGCTTTCCTGTAGCACATACAGATGAACCGTCTCTTATTTTCATACGAAGGCTCATTGTTGATGATGGAATACGGATGAAATCCTTTTCCAAAAATATCATCGATATTTCGGCCTTGTTTTACCAGATACGAAAAGAGGACGCTCAGGAGACTCATATATATCATGGCGGCAAACTCTGCATTTTCGTATTCCCTGATACGGTCGAGTTCGGTAAGAATGAGTGTTTCAATGCCCTGATAGCTAAGTATTTCCAGATTCTTATTGATATCATCCAGAAGATCCCAGGAATAAAATTCGCTCCTGCTGTCAAGGATCATCTTCTTATAATCAAAAATTTTGGTGCTGTGTTCCGCATACGAATTACTGAGCGCCTGGATCGTCTGATAATAGGCGTCCCTCAAATGTCCGGACTCATAACAATAATCACTGATGCCGACAGAAACAGCGAATCCGATATGTTCTTTGGCCAAATTCCCGATATCTTTGAATTCATATCCTTTATATTCGTACAAAGACTCTCTGTCTTTGAAATTAAGGATGGTTACAATATTGCCTTCATAATCATGAAAAATCTGCTTTGCTCCATTGATCTGGATCATATTAAGGAGCATAGAGGACAGTATCTGTTTCCACTTAAGTATTTCTTCCGATTCCACTTTATTCTCGTACAGGTCAATACGAATCGTTGCGACGATAAAATATGGGAAGGAAAAAGGATTCAACTGATCCTTCAGAATTCTTTTTTCCGCATTATTAGTATAAATATACTGTCGAAGGAGATGTTCCCTCTGTTCATCCCTCCGCACATCTTTTTCGTTCTGAATTTCGAGTACCAGGTTGATATTATCCTGCAGCTTGAGCAGGGCAATAATCAACTCTTCCTTCTCAAATGGTTTGACGATATAGTCGCATACGCCGAGCTTTACTGCTTTTCTGGCATACTCAAATTCACTGTTCCCGGTAATCAGGATAATGGACACATCCGGATTCCCGCCCCTGAGCTTCTCCGATAATTCGAGCCCGTCCATATACGGCATTACAATATCCGTAAGGACAATGTCCGGCTGGAAATTATCATAAAGTTCAAGAGCCTCGCGGCCATCTCTGGCCTCACAGCACACTTCAAAACCATAGGAATTCCAATCAATAAAATTTCGCAGATACTCCCTGTAGAGGGGCATATCATCCACAATCATAATCTTAATCATTGTCATTAGTCCCCAATACGTTCTTTGGCAGGAAGCAAAATATCGATTCTCGTACCTTTTCCAACTTCACTATGTACCGCAATCTCATATTCCTCACCAAAGAATAACTTAATTCTGTGGTTAACACTATATACGCCAAAATGCCCCTCCGGATTATTCACAAGCATCGCATCGACGCTTTCCTGATTCATCCCCGCGCCATTATCCTCGACGGAAAGTATCACGCCTTTCTCATTTCTGCTCCCGGTAATCCGCAGTATTCCAGTTTCTTCCTTGTACTTAAGTCCATGATAAATTGCATTCTCTATAAGCGGCTGCAGGGTAAGCTTGGGAATCAGCATCTTCAGGATATCTTCATCCATATTGACTTCATAGGTAAAAATATCACTGTATCGAATCCGCTGCAGCTCAAGATAATCTTCAACGATTTTGATCTCCTGGCCGATTGTTATGATTTCTTTACTGTCCGAAAGTGAATTGCGGTAATAATCGGCAAGTGTCCGGGCCGCCCTTCTTGCCTCTTTGTTCCGGTTCATCTCTGACAATTTAATAATAATATCCAGGCTGTTGTATAGAAAATGCGGCTTCACCTGTTCCTGCAGCAGGGAAAGCTCGTATTCCTGCTTTTTTCTTGCTTCATAATCCACCCTCACCAATAGTTCCTGCACCTGTTCGGTCATATTATTGAAACTGTCGCCTAATTGGCCAATCTCATCCTTACTTTTAAAATGGAGACGCAGTTTCATGTTGCCGCCGGCGATTTCTTCTGCACCGGACTTTAACTTAAGAAGGGGAACCGTAATGATTCTTGACAGATAATTGGACAAAAGAATTTCCAGTAAGATGGCAGCAATTGCAATTATGATTACCATTCGAAATATCTTCGTCGCCTCGACGTTGAATTCATTTAAATCTGTAATTCCAATCAGATGCCAGCCATAATCTGCAATTTCGTAGCTGGAAATATAATAATTTCTGCCGTGATAATTTTTTTCTCGGTTGATATCTTCCTGATCCATCAGTGCTTCTATATCTGTATCATCAATAAATTGAGAGGACACAACGGAACTTATGACGCTTCCTTTCTCGTCCTCGAGGCGGTAATTAATCAGCTGATTCGTCAGATTATTCTTAATCGCACTGATATCAACATTCAAAATAATATATCCAAGCGTCTCTCCCGTATTGATCTGCACGACCTTCTTACCAAGAGTCAATACCGGAACCGTTGTATCCTCTACAAGAAAGTCCCTTGTCTCACAGGGAAACCAGATCGACTTGCCGCTTGTGCCTTTGATTTTTTTGAGCTGTTCGGACTCGAGTATTTCCCCTGCATTATTTAGTATCGAATTATCTGATGCAAATATCTGCTCATCAGTGCTGATAAAAGCTACGGAATCTATTTCATCGAACACAATTTTAGCCACATAGAGCTCATTGGTAATCGTTTTCTGCTCCGAGAGCGACAATTTCTCTGTAATATCACGTGAGGCCATCGCCTTGTTAATGTTAACCGTCAGATAATTTGAACAGTTCTCCGCGTCCCTCAGGACCCTGGTGATTCGATCCGCAATAACCGTACTCGAATCTTCCACACTTTGTCTGGTACGTTTATCAACAGCGTCACCATACACGCTGGTCGTTAATACTCCGAATATGACGACCGGCAGTATAGCAACAGCCATATTGATAAAGAGCAATTTGCGCTTAATGGTGAGCGACTTGTAATAGCTTCTGAATCTATCCAGCATATTTATCTCCGATCAAAGGGACGCTTTACGAGATTTTTTCAAGACTTACAGGGATCTTTACGAAAACTTTCCAGAACTTACAGGGATTGTTCTCTGACTTTAGAGGAAAAATGGTCGCGTTACAAGTCCGCATAAGATAATTTGTATAACTTTCCTGTTAGAATGAAGATGAAAGGTATTATACGTCCAAAGTTTCCGGGAGGTGAGTTACATGTGCGGCCGCTATTACATTGATGATGGTGAGACAATCGCCGATATGCGCAAAATCATTGAGGAAATAAATGCGAAATATCAGAACGCATCGGAAGGGTCTGTGCAGGGGTCTATTGAAGAATATGCCGAGGGATATGTCTTAGGTTCTGTAGAAGGATCTGCTGCGAAATCCAAGTCTGGATCTGCTATGAAAACCGGAGAAATCTTCCCGACTGATTCGGCTCCGGTACTCATCCTGCGTCAGCAGGCAATAGAACCTGTGCTCATGACATGGGGGTATCCCAAATTCCAGAGCAGCGGCGTCCTTATTAACGCGAGGGCAGAAACGGCAGCAGAAAAGCCGATGTTTCGATCAAGTATCCCAAAAAGGCGCTGCATCATTCCATCAACCGGTTTTTTCGAATGGGAACATAATCAAGGAAAGACAAAGACCAAATTTCTCCTGCAGAGCAAAGAATCTCCGATGCTCTATATGGCGGGCCTCTATGCAGGATTTCAAGACAAGCTCGGGAAAAATTACGCGGCTTATGTGATATTGACGGTTGCTGCAAATGCGTCTGTAAACACCATTCATGACCGCATGCCATTGATTCTTGATGCGAACCAGAATGATTACTGGCTTCATGACGAACAATATGCCAGAAATCTCCTTCTTACACCCTGCCCTGCCCAATTAGCAGCCATACCAATTTGGGGGCATTGACTTGTGAAAGACTTCGTTCTACTTACTTTACATGATACAATATTCTAATAGGCGATAATGGATTTTCTGTTTTATCGCCGCATCCTTTTGACAGTACACGAACAAGCTTCTTTCCACTTTTATGGAGGCTTATTATATGTTCGATTTGAGATGCAGGATATTACTACTCATCGTTGCCGCCTCGGTGGTATTAGCCTCATGCGGACATACTGATAAAATTAAGATAGGCTTTACCGGATCCCTTTCCGGGACGAATTCAGATCTGGGCGTTTCCGGTCGAAATGGCGCCAAAATGGCAGTTGATGAGATCAACGAAGCCGGCGGAATCAATGGGCGGCTCATCGAACTCACTGTAAAAGATGATAAGAATAATAGGGAAACAGCTCTTCAAGTAGATCAGGAATTCTATAAGGAAGACATTACGATTATTATTGGTCATATGACAAGCGAGATGGCCGAGCTTACCGTACCATATATCAATGATAAGAAAATCCTCATGATCAGCCCGACTATATCGGCCGAATATTTGAGTAATGCGGATGATTACTTTTTGCGCATGATTCCTTCCAACAAAGAGCAGGCCAGTACGATTTCCGAAAACATGATTGAGAACAATATTCAAAAGGCTGCAGTACTATATGACGGGTCTAATCTTCTTTTCTCCGAAAACCTCAAAAACCAATTCATATCGGACTATACGGCCCTGGGCGGGCAAGTCGTCTTCGATGAAAAATTTATCATTGGTTCGATAAACGCAGAGGTTATGCTGGAGAATATCAGCGCCTCCGGAGCCGAGGCTGTGTTTGTCATATCCGGTGCAGACAATGTGACTTATTTCAGTCAAAGTTTTTATAAGAATCAATCAGCGCTGGATTTTTACCTTCCATCGTGGGCAATGACCAGCGACCTGCTCGAACACGGCGGTCAATCTATCGAAGGCGCACATTCAGTGAACTTTATTAATACGAAGTCTGAAAAGCAGTCATATCTGGATTTTGTCGAACACTATGTGCAAATCTTCGGGAGCCAGCCAAGTTTCTCTTCCCTGTTATCATATGAAGCCGTCATGGTATTAGCTGATTCGATGACCAGCACCCAGACCACGAATCCAGATCAATTAATTGAATATATACTCGAAAAGAATACCTTCGAGGGTCTTCAGAATTCAATTTCGTTTACTCCTGCCGGAGATATGATTCGTGACAGTTATGTATATACAGTCCAGGACGGTAAATTCATTATGACGGGAGATATCTGATCATGACGAAGCGAAGTAAATCAATAATAAGTGTACTTTACATGAACACGCTGTTTACTCTTTTGGTGTTCCTCTTCATTATTGCAGCAATAAATATAGTTATTTCCGCGCAGCTTAACAGCAGAGCTGTCCAGAACGGGCAGTTAATGGTTCAGGGAATCGCAAATTATGTAGAGCAGCGCATGCTTGATGAGGAACGGGAAGCCCGGGAAATCCAGAGCGTGCTTCTGTCGGGAATTATACTGGACAAGGATGTTGATCAGTATCTGGATAATATTACAAAAACAGATGACTTCATTAAAGCCATTGAGGTCATCAGTCCGACCGGGACCGTTGTTCATTCCGCACCCATCAAATATGATCTGGTGGGCATGGACAGATCAGGCGAGACATTTTTTAAAAATGTCAGTTCGAATGGCGGTACATACTGGTCGAAAATTTTTACATTCATACTGTCCGGAGAACCGATTATTACCATTTCTCAAAAAATGGATGATCGTATACTGGTAATTTATATGGATGCTAACAAAATCAGCGGAATATTCACTAGTTTCGGCAATTATATGGGGGACAGCACACAGCTTGCAGTCATGGATGAGAATGGAACTTACATAACCAATAATAATCAATCCGTTATTTCCCAGCGTGAAGTAAGTGATGAGTTCACGCTTATTCAGATGTCTATAGATGACGATACCGGATCTTTTAGATCCGCCGATGAAAATGCATTGGTAAATGTCGTATATGTCGATACATTTCGATGGTATGTTGTTATCTATACGTCTTTGGATTATGTAGCCAGGCCCATTACAAATGTAAATAATCTGCTGTATATTTTTGTCATTCTTATTCTTGCTTTGGCTGTTTTCTTTTTTGGAAAAGCAAAATCGATTTCCGCATCCATACTGGAATTTTCCAGACAGTCCAACAAAATAGCAGCCGGCAATTATGACCTGACCATTAGTCAGCAGCAGTTCCGCGAGCTCAAAATTCTTGGTGACGACTTTGAGCAAATGAACAGCGGCATTGTAAAAAGAGACGGGCAGCTTAGGGCGTATGCTTATATTGATCTTCTTACTGGGCTCCCGAATCGAAGAGCCATAATGGATTTACTACAGCAGAAAGTCGAACGCAAAGAAGAGTTTGCCGTCATTTATTTCGATCTGGATAAATTCAAAAATTTGAATGACAGCAGCGGTCACTACACGGGCGACCTCGTTCTCAAACAGATAGCACAGAGGTTTTTGACCGATACGCCGGACATCGGTTTTTGGTCAAGAATCGGCGGCGACGAATTCTTATATCTTCTGTCCGGAAAGTGCAATACAGAGCTCATACGTACATTTGCTTCCGAGACCATTCAGAAGATCTCCGCCCCGTTCTTTGTAAATGATCAGGAAATATACATCGGGATGAGCGCCGGAGCAGCCCTTTTCCCAAATGATGCTGAAAATGTTGCAGAACTGCTTAAATATTCCGACCTGGCCATGTATGCCGCAAAAGCCAGGGGTACGAATGCTTTTTCGTTTTTCACGATAGAGATGAAGCAGCAGCTCGAAAGGAAGATGACAATTGTCAGAAACCTCAGGGAGGCCATCGCCAAAAGCGAATTCACCTGTTTCTTTCAGCCGCAAATCGAGCTGAAGAATGGCTTGGTCATCGGGTTTGAAGCGCTTATCCGCTGGCAGAACGCTGAACTCGGTTCAGTGCCGCCCGGTGAATTTATTCAAATTGCAGAAGAAAGCACATTGATAACGGATATAACAAAATGGATGCTGAATGAAGCCTGCCGGGACGCAGCTGCATTAAAAGAAAGATACGGCATAGAATATTTAATATCTGTCAATGCATCGATCAATGACATGAAGGACAAACAGTTCCCTGCCATGATTCGCGATACACTGGAGCGCTCTGGACTGAGTCCGACATCACTTGAGATTGAGATAACCGAAAATATGATGATCGGCAATTTTGATGAGGTTATTGAGGTTATCGAAAACCTGATTGGACAAGGAGTTCGACTCGCATTGGATGACTTTGGAACAGGATACTCCTCCCTTTCTTACCTCAATAGACTTCCAATTCATACCCTAAAAATTGACAAGAGTTTCATCGACAAGATTGATAACAAGCGATCCTATCAACTGATCACTTCCATTTTGGATATTGCCAACAAACTTGAATGCAAAGTGATTGCAGAAGGAATCGAAAACACCGCGCAGTGTGAAATGCTGATAAAAAACCAGTGTTACGGCGGACAGGGATATCTAATGTGCAGGCCCTTATCCTTACCGGATCTGATTGTGTTTATGGATCGGGTTGCAGCTGATCCCGAACATAGTGTTTTCTCCATTTGATGTTTGGAAATAGAACAAAGACAGGACCGCTTCGTACTGAACAAAAATATTCAGTACGAAGCGGCCTTTTTGTTGGTGCACACACTTTGACAAGTGTGCATGTTATTGCTTTGCGTAGCATTATTTTATCTGAATGAGCGAACACCTATCGGAGCGAGTTTCATCTGCGGTTCAGACATTTTTCTGCTGATGAAGGACTTAACCGTAGACCAGTATAATTCCGGTGCTGCATTTGCCGAGCCGCCGTGCCGGCCATGCCGGACCAGTAGTTTTTCTTTTGTGCAGCCTGCAGCCGAATAGAGGTCGTCCATCATCGCATGAGGGATCAGTTCGTCAGCATCACCATGTATGAACAAAGTCGGCGTTTTGGATTTCCTGACCTGTTGAACACAGGAGGCCGCCTTCAGATTGAGTCTGTCTTTCAGAATTGCCATTGTATAGATGGGGTACAGGAAAGGATGAGCCGGAAGTCTTGCATGCTTTTTGATCTGAACGGCAAATATTTCCCATACCGATGAAAATCCACAGTCAGCTACGATACATCTGACAGCGGCCGGCAAGTCCTCCCCGCTGGCCATCATCGCAGTGGAAGCCCCCATGGAGACCCCGAAAAGGACAATCTGAGCCCTGGGATTCTGCTTTATGATATACCGGCACCAGTCAATGAGATCGAGGCGGTCATGCCAACCCATGGAGATAGTCCAGTGTTCAGAACTTTCATGTCCCTGCAGCGCCGGATACAGCGTATTATACCCGCTGTGATAGAATTTCTTCCCAAAAGGACCCATAGTATCAGGTGCGCCGGAATAGCCGTGAATACAGATCACCCAGTTATCCGACGATTCCTGAGCAGGAATCGTATATCCATGCAGATGTTCATCCCTGCTTGAAGTTATCACAGTCTCGGCCGGCTTCATAGCATGAAACCATTCTTCTCCGTCATAATTGAAAGTATTACTCCTGCGTTCCTTCTGATAGGAATCAGATGCGTTCGCTTTGGCCGCGCGCAGGTAGAGCTTTCTAGTAAGCAGGTTGTGGTATAGCAACGCGCCTGCTCCGAAATATAGTAAAATAAAAAGGGAAACGGAAGAGGATAAGATAATAATTAATTCTGTTGTAAAATCCATTAAATTTGTACCTGATTTCTGTCACTGCACGGCTGTCATATCGATATTTATGTGTTTGCATGGCTGTCGGAATTCCCTGGCCGCTTTGGACCAACGAAGTAATGATACCATTTGCTGTGATTTGATTCTGTTTGTTTGTATATCCAATTTGTAAATGAATCATGGCTTATCTGCCTCATGTTCACTGTCATTTTGTAAACAGAGTTGTATATGCCTAAGAAACAGGCTTCCCGTTAATAAGCCCAACACTATTTTTTTCTGTGCGTTTTAGTTGGTACAAAGTCATATCCGCTGAATATAGATAGTCCCATATTCGGTTGTTTTTTTGGGGGACAGCATTACATATTCCCTGCGAGATGGTCACAACAGGTATTACCGTAGAACTCTTGTTTACAATATGCAGGGCAACCACGTCATCCCGCAATTTTCCGGCAATTTGCAGAATCTCCTCATCCGTTTTGTTTTCATAAATAATAACAAATTCATCCCCGCCATACCTGGCACAAAAAATACCTCGCTCTATATGGGAATGTAAGAGCTGCGCAATATTCTTAAGGCATTCATCACCGGCCTGATGACCATATGTATCGTTATATTGCTTGAAGCAGTCAATGTCCAGAATTTCAAAAGCGAGACTTTTCCCGTTTAAATAGGCGTTTTCATAGACAATTTCCGAATAATCATTTAACTTGTTTCGATTCGGAAGAGATGTCAACGGATCCCGATCCGATTTGTCCTGAAGAATTTTATTTTCCCGCTGAATCAGAATATGCTTTTCCTTGATGCGTTCCATATCCATTCGCAGATCAATAGACTCCTTTGTGATTGCTATATTCTCATCCGCAACCTGTTCAGATAACAGGAAGTAGTCGGTATACGCCTGCAGATTAGCTGCTTCATTATTCAAAGTGCGATAATACCTTATTTTTTGCCGTGTCACCCGGAGCAGCATATTCGTGAGACCAGCCGCCTTTGTAAGTTCCTCTATTCTTTCAAGCACATGCATAAGTTCCTCATAGCGCCCGGCCTCATAAAGGAAATCGCAGAATATAAATACATCATCATACACATCGACAAGAGATCCTGCTTCATCGAGCAGCTCGATCATTCTGGCAATCAGTTTGTCTCTCTTCCCGAATTCTGCTATTGCATTAGAAAATATGACTTCGAAACTACAAGTAGATATGTTATACACATCGCCTAGATTTGTATGATCTGCCTTTTCGATTCTATAAAAATACGGAAGTGCAGACTTCATTTTTCCCTTACGCAAATAGCAGTATCCCAGTGCTATCTCAATTACAACTATGATCCTTGCATATGATTTATCTTTCTTGTTCGAATTAATACATTTATGTGCTTCCATCAAATAGGAAATCGCCGTTTCATAATCATTCAGCAAAAAATACAGCTGACCGATATTGGCGTTTGCATAACCTTCTTCATATTTCCGACCATATTCGTGGGAATATTTGATGGCACTCAGATAATAATCAATGGCGGCAGGAATGTTGCCATGGTTATCAAAATTAATTCCCAGCAGATTGAATGACCGAACCAGAAGATCCCACATCTGTGCCTTATTCTGATGTTCCATCCCGAGAGTCAGATTTCGAATAAGCTTTCTGCTGTCATTCTCAAGATGATTAATATAAGCCATATAAAAGTAAACAAATCCAAGAAGTTTACTATCACCGTTTTGTATGCCGCGTCGAAGAATCTTTTTGCAGTTCAGCATTGTAATCTTCTTATTGACGGAATGGTTGACAAGTACCAGTCCAATCCATCCCTGTACAGATTCATCATATTCATTATACGTCATGTAATCGCCTCGTTGTGTTGGAGTCCAACTGCTGTAAGCAGCCAGAAAAGCGTTTAAAAATAGTCCTCTATTTTGAATCAGCCAAACTGCCAATCATAGTATTTTGTATTTTCCGCCTAATGATATTTTATAAGTTTCTATATGATAGTATATCATTTTACCCATACGTAATAAATCCCCCTCTCCGCTTTAAATATACCGGTTTAGGCTGCTATACGTTATTTTGTAATTCACGGATATAACCGCTGCTTCATTTCATATCATGTCATGACTTCATCCTAAGTAAGCCGAGAATGACGAATCTTGTTTTTTCTTCTTTGTAAATGAATCATGGCTTATCTGCCTCATTTCTTATGTTTTGCAAATTGTATTGAATATACCTAATAGGTATGTTATCCTGTAGGAAATCGACGGGAGGTGTTTTCTATCGAGTATGTAATCTTAGGTTTTCTCCTGCTGCGCAGCCTGACCCAGTATGATTTGAAAAAAGTTCTGGAAACAAAGATATCTCCATTCTTTAGCGCAAGCCTCGGCAGTATCCAGGCCGCCCTCAAAAAACTGGAGGGTAACGCTCATGTAGATATGCAGGAGACGATTGTAAATGGGCGAAGGAAGAAATTATATTCGATCACATCGTCCGGTCAGGCCTATTTCATGGCTTGGATGCGCTCACCAGTCGCTTCACGGCGGATACAGTCGGATGCCGCAACACGAGTATTCTTCCTGGGGCTGATGCCGTCTTCCGAGCGGCTGACCATCTGCCGGATTATTGTCGATGAGCTTGAGCAAACTGTAAAGGAATATCAGGACACCAAGGAGCAGTTCGCACACAAGGAGATTCCGGAGAAAGTTAAAGATATCGCTAAGTACCAGATCAAAACACTCGAAATGGGACTTTACAATTATATGCAAATGCTTGCATGGTTTAAAAATCTATATATGGAAATCGAGGTTGAAATAAATGGCTGATCAATTCGGAACGCAAAAAAACCTTCTCTTTCACGATGTAAAAATAGCTTATTACTTTTTGCCGAACGAAGGCAGGGATACGCTATTCTTTCTGCACGCCGCCTTTGCCGACCATGAGATTTTCGAGGCGCAGATCGATTTTTTCCGTGAAAAATACCAGATTCTACTTATGGATTTTCCGGGACACGGCAAAAGCGCGGCAAAAGGTACAAATGCCACTACCGGTGATGTTCCGGATATTATGAAGATGATTCTTGACGAAAATGGTATTACAGGTTGTCATGTCATCGGCGTCTCACTGGGTTCACTTATCGCGCAGGGTTTTGCAGACCGGTTCGCCGGTATGACGAAGTCGGTTACGATTGTCGGCGGCTACTCGATCCACAAAGCCAACAAAAATGTTGCCCGTGCGCAAGGTAAGGAAATCGTCAAGTTTGCACTCTATCTTCTCTTTTCCATGAAGAAATTCAGAAAGTATGTTATGGAGCAGACGCCCGGCAGTGAGCACTTCCGTGAAGTGTTCAGCCGCGGAACCAGCAAATTCAAACGGAGCTCTTTCCCCGCCATGTCCAATATGAAATTGCTTTTTGTGAATAAGGATACCCCTATGATGTATCCCTTTCTTATCGTCTGCGGCGATTACGACCAGCAGCTGGCCCAGGATGCAGCACGTGAACTTCACTCGCTGGAGCCCGGCTCAAAATATGCCGTTATCCCGGATGCAGGTCATTGTTCCAACATTGATAATCCGGCTGTTTTCAATACAGTTCTGGAAGACTTTCTGTCGGAAATTGACCGTTGACGCAAACATGCACGAGCAGCCTAAGCACTGGAAGCCTAAGCACCGGAAGCCTAAGCACTGGCGCACAATCTGCTTTGTATTATTTTTGTAATTCGTGGATATAACTGCTGCTCCATTCACAATTCAATTTCTGCTGTCTGACAGCAAGGTCAAGCATGCGCAGTATATATTTGTGGTTATGCATGTCCTCAAATCCGCGAAGTGATTCCTGGAATTTTTCGAATAGCGCCAGATGCTCACTGCACTGGCTATAAAAATCTTCAAGATGCTGTTTGACTGCTGCTTCATTTCTGTCATCAGCAAGAAAGAACTTAAGGAGCGCCTCACTTCTGACAGTGTCCTTTTCACAGGCCTCAGCCATCCAGGCATCAAATACCTGCTGTCCGCACTCTGTTATCGAATATCTGATTTTACCTCTGGCTGAAGATTCATCATCCTCCCTGCACACCAGAAGTCCTTCCTTCACCATTAGATTAAGTTCCGGGTAAATCTGCCCATAGCTTTCCTGCCAGAAAAAAGACATCCGCAAATCAATACAATTCTTCATTTCATATCCCGTCATGGCTTCGTCCCTAAGTAAACCCAGAATGACGAATCTTGTCTTTTTCTTCATAGGAAAAAACACCCCTTTCACAAAATCACTTATCAGAAGTCATCAATTGACGGATTTCCTGTATCTTTTGATCCGTAATTTCGTCCTTCAAAAGAAGTGGATTCAAAAATTCGAATCTTCCAATGACTGTATTATCCTTCAGGTATTCACTCATTTTAGCAAAGCACTTTTCCCCGCCGCCTCCGGAATGGGCAGCTACTAATATAATTTTCTTTCCACTTATCTTATTATCATGTAAAAATGAATGAACAGGCGGCGTTATCGATCCAGCCCATATCGGACTCCCGATTATAACCGTGTCATATTTCGAGAAATCAATCTCCATGTTAACGAGCTTGGGTCTTTCTCCAAAGGTTGCGCTTTTCCCGCACCAGAAATACTTACTGACTTTGCCTGTTGGAAAGGCCTTTTCCGGAATAATGCGATACACATCAGATGTATCATCGCCGGCTATTTTATTTGCAATATACTCCATATTGCCTTCCAGAGAATAATAAATAATTGCTGTTCTCATCATTTTACCAATCCTTTCAAATCCTTTACGGATGCATCCGATTCATGTAATGAATACGTTTTCAAAACAGGCACAGAAAATGCTGCGACATATCTTTTAGATATATTGTAGCACAATTTATCTGCATGTACAGTCAGATCCCGCACCTAGGATGCATATATTTCAGCTTTATCTGAAAACAGATAGTTTTGGAATCACCAACCGGATCAACCCAACCCAATCCGATCAACCACAGTTAATATTAGCCTTTCTTGCCTGGCTGCACAGCTCTCTGACAGAGAGTGTGTATTCCTTGCCGTCTTTTACAAAATGGGTTCCGCACTGCCGGAATTCAAAACGAATGCCTCTGCTTAAACATTGCTCGCGAATAGACAAAACCCAGTCGAAATTAAGCAGTCTTGCATTTTTATCTGACTCGCCGCCGACAACAACGAACTCAATATCTTTCAGATACTTTGAAAGGTCAATTCCTTCCAGGAGCGGCTGACAGATTATATTTTTGTGTTTGATAGGCAAATCAGCAAATAATGAAAGCCTGCTGTCTGCCCTGTCCTGATTTTCAACGGTACAGCCAACGGTCACATTATCATACCCGGTGTTCCAGTCATCCGGAATGCACTTCGCAAAGCGATCAATTCGTTTGGTAAGAAATATAAAATGCAGGTCCGGACGTTCTTTGATCATGTCCCAGCACTGAGGTCTCCACGCATCCGCGTCTTCCAGCAAAAAGTCCGAGGAAAAACACACATACACAGTTTGACCCGGCTTCATCCTGTATTCTCCCTTTTTGTTCTTTTCAACAGGAGCATAAAAATGATCTGTCTTAACTATGCTGTTTGTGTCCACACCTCTTCTGTCATCACCTTTATGAATATAGCAGTATTTACATCCCTCGCTATATTTATGACAGCCGCGCCACGGACTCCACATCGCCATTTTTTTACCTCAATTTACAGCTTTACACTATTTTGCTTACACATTTGTGTGAAGTTTATGAATATAGCTCACTAACCTTAGCTCATTTCGACGAAGTAAACACATTCTTTATCAGTCTGAAGCTGGACCATATTGACAGACCGAATCCTACGATAAGATCTATCGCAAAAGGCCCGCCGATTTTTATGTCTGTCAGCAGTTTGGGTAATACCTTATAGGCATTTATGAGGCCTTCGATATTGACGGAATTATTAGCTTCACAGATCTCCAGGGCGTATGATGTGTAATTGGCCGCAACAATCATGAGAAATGCAATACATATCGATACAATCTGCCCTCTCCTGTCGGAAGACCCGGCAAATATTGTATAACACTTCATTGCCAGCTTGATCATGACAAATCCCGCTATACCTGCAATAAATCCTATCTTTCCAATTGCAATCCACAGAATACCGCCAAGTGCGGCTCCGACAAAGGCCCCGATGATACCGAGGGGGAGATTACCAGGGGACTGCGGATCCGCTTCAGAAAAGTCTGCACTGGTTTGCGTATAAAGACCCGAATCAAAACCGTACTTTATGTCCGGCCGGATATTCTTCATTATTTCTACAATTTTTTCTGTTCTGATATTACTCGATCCGTTATAGGAGATTCTGGCAATTTCATGTTTCACGCCGTCATTAGTAACAGCAATGGTTCCTTCCGTTTTCGGAAATTCTTTTGAAAAAAAGCCGTAAATCTGTACAATACCATTCGTTGGGATGATATCGAGACCCGCTGACTTGCTGATCAAATAATTTGAAGTTATGTACAGCATGTTCGGCTCAAGGCAAAGAGCAGATGGCTCGCTTAGTTCCTTCTCGATGTTCAAAAGAGCGCTCCCATAATATATATCCAAAGTATCCTGGTGGCGTTTCCTATCCTTTTTCTTAGGAACCACTGCCTTCCAGTATATAATGACTAGCGCTGCAAGAGTTAGAAAAGAAACCACAGTGACTGAATAATTTGATTCCGGTTTTTGGGTTGTGTCAAGATATCGAGTACCAATCACATCTGCATAATTGGATAGATCGGCAACTTCTTCGCCATAGAATGTATTTATAGCGTCTATCGATATTTCTGCTAACTCACTGTCGATTTTTTGCGGCATTCCCTTCATGGCAACAGGTGCCGGAATATCAGTCGAATCACTGTATGTATATTCTAATAACTCCTGATAAGGCTCCATACTATTTGCGTCAATGGCCACGATACAGGGATAATAATCTGAGTCAATGGCAATACAGTAATTTATTGTATTGTAATTATCCGAAGCAAATGATTCAGAAAGAAATTGCGGTGTCAAACTACTGTATGTCGGTGCAACTTCGAAGGGCATATTGTTGGCCAGCATCTCATCTGCTGCATTAGAAACTTCAGGATCAAATGCCGCTATATTCTCTACCTGCGCATTTACATTCTCCATTGACCCTATATAGGAGAAGACACCAAAAGCCGCACAAAGACAAATAGCGGTCAGCAGGACAAACTGCAGAACAGGCTTTCCCGGCTTTTTGAGTAATTTTTTCAGAGTCCCTGAATAATCATAATCCATCTGCATATCCCCCCGGCATTCCGCATATATTACTACTGGAAGTATACTGTTTATATAAACATATGTAAATCATCAAATCTCTTTTATTTGACAATTTTATTCATCCCTCCAGATTGTAATTTTCCGTGCTTCTACAAGCAGAGAAAAGTCCCCTCCTCCGCACACGCAAAGGGCATCAAATAATTGTTACTTAGTAAAATGCATAAATCAGATGTATAAAGAAGCTCTAATCATTTATAATGCCGTCAGAAGCCAGTGAATATTCTTCAACAGAAAAGCGGGGCAGGTTCCATGGAAAAACAGGAACATCAGAAATATTTTGAAGCCGTATACTGCGAGACCTTCGAAAAGGTAAGCCGGTATGTTTTCTTTAAATCACCCGGACTTACCGAAGCGGAAGATATTACTGCGACTGTCTACACGGATTTCTACCAATATGTAGTCCTGAAGTGCAGACGGCCTGATAATGCATACGCATATCTGATCAAGATGTCCAATCATGAATTAAGCCGCCTGTACTCCAAAAAAGTCACACAGATTTCCTTTGATGACGAGGAGCTTACGCTGCGTGATACCATTACTGATGAAATAGATTGGGAACTTACGCTGTTTGATCAGTTTGAGAACGAAGAGCTATGGAAAGCTGTATGCAGGCTTTCACCCGCAGAGCAGCAGGTTCTCATCGCCAAATTCCGGTTTGACATGACTTTTCAGGAAATCGCACTTGCGATGAATCACGGAGAAAGCGCAGTCAAACTCAGATACTACCGGTCACTGAAAAAGTTGAAAAACTTGCTGAATATATGTAACTAATCATTGAAGTTCCTCCTCTTAAAGACTATAAGCACCTTAAGGTCATAAAGGAGGCGCCCGGGATGAATAAGTTACAGGACACAATCAGGGAACACTCATTCAATGAAACCGAAATGCGTGCACGAATCAGTCAGCAAACTCAGAAGTATACGAGGATTCGCTGCCATAAGAATAGGAATATATGGATTTCTGTCAGCGTTGCGGCCGCAATGATGTTCGTCATCGCAGGCGGAGTTCTTACATATAATCAGTCTCTGAAAGACTCAGCGACCGCGGTCGAAGCTGTCAAATATGCGCAGGCGCAGTATTCCGATCATCCACTCTCCTATGCAGTGGCATGTGTGGACATTAATCCGAGCTTTGTACTCTATATGGATATTAATGGTTTAGTCACCGAAATTGAAGCTGTCAATGTAGATGCGGAGACGCTCGATGTATCATCATTGATTGGCCTTCCCATTGACGATTCAATTTCAGGCATTATCGATCTTGCTGCAAAAGCCGGCTTCATTATTTCGACAGATAATGTGGAAGACTATGTGATCGTCTCTACTGTGCTGCTTGTCGAAGAAAATGATGAATCGGACAAAAAACAGGACGAACTTGATCAGATGATCGAAGATGGCCTGACGGAAGACGAGACACTCGATGATACGACAAATGTAGCCATTATAAAAGCAAGCCAGGCCGCCATGTTTGAGGCCAGGGGAAAAGATGTTCCGATGGGACTTTATGTCATCAACGGGATGATCGAAAACAATGGTGAGATGATTCCTGTGTCTGAGTTTGTATCCAACGCGGATCACCTGAAACATCTCGAAGATCATGCCGCTATCGTTAAAAAAGATAAAAAACATGCAGAGGAAGAAACCACTGGCTCATCCGCGGCGCAGGAAGTTACTGTAGAATCGACGATTCCGGAAGCAACCAAAGCGAACGAGACGAATCCGGGTCATTCCGATAAAGAAAATAACGGCGCCAATACAACTGCCGGCAGCAATAACGGAAGCCCTTCCGGCGAGACCCCGTCCAGCACAAAACCCGAGAACACTAAACCCGAGAACACCAAACCGGAGAACAGCACAGAAAATAATGGCAAAGGAAATGCCGCAAATGAATAGATTTCCATACGAGTTACAGGCTCATACATTACTAAAATCTGAGGAAGAATATCTTCTTCATCACGATTATCTGACTGGACTCTATAGCCGTAGCTTTTATGAAAAGGAAAAAACTCGTCTGGATTCCTCCGGGGTGCTTCCGCTCTCTATTATCAGCGGCGATATCAATGGACTTGCGCTGATCAATACTGTTTTGGGACACGAGTCCGGCGATATCGTAATCATATCCGCTGCGAAGATATTCGAGACCTGCTGCCGGGAAAGCGACTTCATCAGCAGAACCGGAGGCGGTGAATTCAAAATCCTGCTTCCGGGAACTGACGATAAGACCGCAGCACAGATTATCCATCAGATATCGGCCGCCTGTGAAGAATATAACAGGAGCAGTAATAATGACTTGCTTCATATCAATCTCTCCATCGGATATGCGACAAAGGACATGTCCGGTATAAATATTAACGCAATCGAGGCTTTTGCAGATGAAAATATGCGCAGCTGCAAGCATCTTCAGAACAACAGTATTCGCGGTACCATCGTATCTTCCATACGGTCCACACTGAACACCAAGAGCCACGAGACGGCGGAACATGCAAAACGACTGGCTGTTTTAGCAAGAAAGATCGGGGAAAAGATGCAGCTGCCGTCAAGTGATCTTAATGAACTGGAGCTTTATGGCACACTTCACGATGTCGGAAAAATTGCTATCTGTGACGACATATTGAATAAACCTGGCAAACTATCCCCGGCTGAATGGACGCAGATGAAACTGCATGTAGAAATTGGCTACAACATAGCCATGTCATCTTCCGTACTGAAGCCCATCGCCGGCTACATATTAAGCCACCATGAGAAGTGGAACGGAAGCGGCTATCCCAGGGGACTTTCCGGAGAGATGATCCCGCTGCCTTCCCGGATATTAGCCGTAGCAGATGCCTATGACGCCATGACGCAGGACCGTGTGTATCGCACAGCTATTGGAAAAGAAGCAGCCCTTGAAGAAATTCGGCTGAATACCGGCTCCATGTTTGACCCGGCTGTAGTCGAGATCTTTCTTCAGCTTGTTGAAGAGTAATCGCTAACTGTTTTAATACTGCCTGCTGTTTTTAATACTGCCTGCTGTTCTATTTAGCAATCCTGTCCTCCGTCAGTGAAAGAAGGGGGAACATATCGTTGTACTGTTTTTGGATGAACATGGCAGATCGTTTCTTATACAGGTCTTCTGCCAATTGATCGGCAATGGGAATCAAAATCCGCTCATGAGCGCAAAGTACAGGAGACACCTGCCGGAGATCGCCCGTTGCCTGCCTGTTCATGCAGCCACAGTGGTGATTGCACCGTCCTTTGACAGCACATTCTGTGCAGGAATCTTTTTCTGCCTCATTAAGCCGGTACAGGTGAAGTCTCTTCGCATCATCGATCCCCTTCCAGACATCGCCGATTGAATATTTCTCATCATCTACGAACTGGATACAGGGATACAGTTTGCCGTCAGGCGCGACAGAGATTTGCTTTTTGCCCAGTTCACATCGTTCTGCGCAGTAAGCGTCGCCATGTATATGGGAAGATATTTTTACTTCAAAAGGCGACAGATAGAACTTCTCCTCTTTCAGTGTCTTATCCTTATAAAATACTGCTAACTTTTTGTACTGTTTCTGCAATTCGGAAATTGTCTTGTCATCCCATGCTCCGGCATAGTCCATGGAGCAGATCAGATACCGGAAGCCGAGGTTAAAGAGATATTCCACACTGTCCGAATAATAACGCACTGTGTTCGGAGATATCGTCATCATTACAGGCGCATAAGGCCGGGAGTGAAGAAGATTTCTTGCAACAGGTTCCAACCGGTCAAATGTGCCGTCTAAATTCTTCATTACACGGTTAGCATTATGGACGGCTTTGTCTCCATCATGAGACAGGGCAATGAAGACTCCATGTTCTAATGAGTACCGGAGAAAATCGTCATCCAGTAATGTACCGTTGGTGGTGATTTTGTAATGAAAATGAACCTTTGACTTTGTCTGAAGTTCTTCTCCATAAGTTACTGCATCATAAATCAGATCCCTGCAGAGTAAAGGCTCTCCTCCGAAAAAAATAATACCGCAGTCGGTCCCGCTCCGGGCTGCCATTTCAATGGCGGCATGTGCGATCTCCGGCGTCATCGTATGTGAGCTTTGATTTACATAACAATACCGGCAGGACATATTGCAGGCATCCGTCAGATGTAATGTGAAATGCATCTAAATGATCCCCTCTGCTGCAAGCCATGCGAGGAAATCTCTTACCTGTTCGCGCAGATCTTCCGTCATACGTTCTTTCTGCGAAGTCTCATACACCTTTGCATAGGCTTCAAAGTCACCATCGGGAGCGTCCCAGTCAAAATCGAACGTCTCATAATCCTGCCCCGGGTCATAGAATACAGCGGTATTTTCCACAACCTCTGCCAGTCGTCCGGCTGTACCTTTCATATCATATTTCTCAACGGAAGAATACATTTCTTCATCATTTTGTTCCCATGACACGACATCGACCTTAGACACAAATTCGCATCCGATGTTAAGGACGGCATCATATCCGTCCAGCTCAAGCATGCCGGACCAGGTGCCGCTGGATGGATCCTGTCCATACATAATCGTTGTTGAGGGGAACTCATTCCCTTCAATTGTTTTTGTACTGTTGAACTGAACGCCCTGCGCCGCTGCTTCCTCGCGGATAACCTGAAGGGCTTCTTCTTCAGATAGAAACACAGGCGGAGCTACACTGACGCAGCCATAGGAACCATATCCGCTGCCGTGTTCAAAGAGCGGGATTGCAAGGGATACCGCTTTACCCTCTGTTGATGAAGTTGCTTCGGTGGATACGGAAGGGTCTCCGCCAACCTTATTCCCATCAGCGCAGGCATATAATCCGGTTGATATCGTAAGCAGCAAAGCCATACAAACAGCTGGCTTCGTATGCCATCTTCGCGGCACAGTATAAAGAATGGCGGGAGAATTACGGACATCATTTCTGGTGGGGTACTTAGGAATACGGTAATATCGGACCGGCGTAATCTTTGGTTCGTATTTCATCACTGCACCTCCGCCGTGGAACGGTATCATGTCTTGTTTTCCACAATTCCAACCTGATCACTTCGTGTACAACCTCATTCTGTGAAAGATCCTATCTCAATCAAATTCCCCTCGGGATCTGCAATATAGCAAGTCCGCTGTCCCCATGGCTCCTGTTCGGGCGGAAGCACAGGCGTTGCCCCGAGAGACACAGCCTTCTCAAATGAAGCGTCTACATCGGTAAAAGAAGGAACACTTAAAGCGATCTCATAATGTCCGTTCAGGCCATTTACATATTGATATTTACGGCTTGTCATCTTCTCGAAATCATCGCGGCCATACATCAAAAACAGCGTGCCGTCTTTGACCAGATAGACATTGGAGGACCCCTCCTCCCACTCTATGGCAAAGCCCAGTACATCGCGGTAAAAAGCGACCATCCTGCCCATATCCTCTACGAAAATACCAAAACCATCCAGTCTCATAGCGATCCTCCATTCATCCCTGTGACCCGATACGCCAAACTTGTTTTCATGTGTCCGTCATTTTCAGGCAAAGATTTGTCAGAGCTCAGGCTTCGATTTTTTTCTTCTAAGGCGATTCTTATATAAAGTATTATACTATCTTACACTTAATCTATATCACATAATTTTTTCTTTTACCGCCTTTTTTTGAAGTCAACATAAAAAAGACAGCAAGAACGGATACCTTGCTGATATATCACTCGATAAACATGTCTTGTATAATATAGGGGTTATATCAGCTCGGCCCGATACACGTAAAAACGAAAGGCGGTCTTACCTATGCAGAAATACCTTAGTCTTTTGCTGGTTATCTGTCTCCTTTTATCCATAGGCGGCTGCGCCCGGATTTCAAGTGATATCGAGGATACTGAACCTGATAACAGCGACGCGGCCAAGTCTGATTCCTTACCCACCGCTGAATTGGGTCCGGCTGCCTGGCCGACTGACGTCTGGAGCACTTCCTCTCCGGAACAGCAGGGGATTAATTCCGCCTTGCTTACGGCGGCAGACAAAAGAATAACGGATAATTATCCCAATGTGTACAGCCTGCTTGTGGTCAGGCACGGGTATCTGGTATATGAGAAATATTACCAGGGTATGGATGAAAATAGTGCTAATCCGATATATTCGGTCACAAAAAGTGTAATGTCGGCTTTGACCGGCATCGCGGTAAGGAACGGATTAATCGAAAATCTCGATCAGAAAGTCTCACAGTTTCTCCCGGAACACTTTACGCAAATAGATGACGCCCGTAAAAATGACATCACAATCAAAAACGTGCTGACAATGACAGGCGGATTAGAAAGTATTGATGACAACTATTTTGCCTATTTTTCAAGTGCTGACTGGCTGGACTATGTTCTTGCAAAGCCTTTGACGGATGCTCCCGGCGACAAATTTTCATATAATACCGGGTTGACGCATTTTCTGTCTGCAATTATCACCGAAACAGCAGGGATGAGTACAAAAAAATTTGCTGATACGTATCTTTTTGATAAAATTGGAATAAAGGTTGACTCCTGGTACACAGATAATAAAGAGTATTATGCGGGCGGTTTTGGAATAGAAATGAAGCCGGTGGATATGGCAAAATTCGGGTACCTGTATTTGAACAATGGTTCATGGGATGGGAATCAAATCATATCGGCGGATTGGATTGAGAAATCCGCACATATGCAGGTAAAAACAGCGGACAATTCGGATTACGGATACCTATTCTGGTCACAGACATTCCTCGATACGGTGCAGAACAAGGAACATTTTATTTACTATGCCTCCGGTTCAGGCGGGCAATATATCATGGTGATTCCTGATCTGGATATGGTGGCTGTTGTCACTGCCGATGACGATTACCCTTCAAATGACGGTACGAACACCTTTGATATATTAACGGACTATGTCATACCGGCCGCGGAGTAAGTACATAATAAATACGTGATACAACCGGATAATCACAACTATAAAACAAGCTAAAAAACAAACCAGCATGCAGAGTGAATTTCTCTGCATGCTGGTTTTTTCTCAGAAAAAGAAGGTGAATCTTTAAAAAATTGCGACCACAGCGCCGTTATAGGTTTTTTCAATGTAGCTCTTGATCTCAGCTGTCTCGAGAGCTGCGATAAGAGCCTTGATCTTCGGGCTGTTTTCTTCGCCCTTTCTTACGGCAATAATGTTGGCATACGTCTTGGCCGCGTCGCCGGAAGCATCTTCCTGTGCAAGCGCATCAGAGATCTTGAGGCCGGCTGCAAGGGCATAGTTGCCGTTAATGACTGCAATCGATCCGGTGTCGCTGTTTTTGAGCTGTGCGGCAACCGTATCCGCCTGAACATCGACGATTTTGTATCCGCCATCGTCGGCAATATCGAGAGTCGTAACACCAACGGAAGCGCTGGCACCTTCAGCTAAGGTAATCAGCCCTTCCTGCTGGAGAAGAAGAAGCGCGCGGGTCTCATTGCTGTCATCGGCCGGAATGATGATCGTGGCGCCGGCTGCGATTGTGGCAAGGTCGGTGATACCGTTTCCATAAATACCGAAAGGTTCATAGTGGATGGAGGCGGCAGCCAACAGGTCTGTCCCGTTGGATTCATTGTAGCTGTCCAAATAAGGAGTATGCTGGAAATAATTGGCATCAATTTCGCCGTCCGCAAGCGACTTGTTCGGCAGGACATAATCGTCGTATACCACAATTTTCAGTGTGTAGCCTTCAGCAGCAAGTGCGGCTTTGGCCTGATCGAGGATTTCCGCATGGGGTGTCGAGCTGGCGCCGACTGTAATGACCTTATCAGCCGCATTTTCGGCAGCTTCCGCAGCGGCTGCTGTCGTACTTCCTGTGGTGGATTGGCTGCAGCCCGCAAGTGAGACCGTTGATAAGGCAAAGATCGCTGCAAGTATAAGAAGTGCTGTCTTTTTCATAATTTCTTTCTCCTTTTGTCTATTTTTGGGGGGGGAAAAATAAGCCTTGTACCGCTTCACATTCGTCCGAAGCGGTAATTTGCCCTGACAAGTTTCTGAAAATATTCCTTCACCATGTCAACCGCCTTTCTTTAGGATGCTATGATCAGCTGATTCTTTTATCCGTCTTATGTGCTATGCGTGTGCCGACCTCCTGAATAACCTGTACGATCAGAATGGTAAGGATAACGCATATCCAGATGATATCGTTGTTATAGCGCTGGTATCCATATGTAATGGCAATCTGGCCGAGTCCGCCTCCGCCGATCGTTCCTGCCATCGCAGAATACCCGAGTATAGTAACCATGGAGATAACTGATCCAATGATCAATGAAGGCTTTGCTTCGGGAATGAGAACTTTATAGACAAGTTTAAAGGATGAGGTTCCCATGGCCTGCGCCGCTTCGATGACGCCTGCATCCACTTCTTTGATGGATGACTCCACCATTCGCGCCACATAGGGTGATGCCGCAATAACAAGGGTAACAATCATGGCCTGATTACCGAGGCTGGTTCCCACAATGAATTTGGCCGCAGGCAGCATGGCGATCATAAGGATGATGAACGGAATACTCCGGAAAATATTAACAATGATTCCGAGAGCACGGTTCAGTCCGGACATCGGATGAATTCCGTCCTTATCCGTAACACTTAAGACCAGCCCGAGCGGCAGTCCGATGCCATACGAAAACAAAGTGGAAAGGGCGGTCATATAGATCGTCTCCCAGATCCCTGCCTGGATAATACCGTTATCCCATAATTTTTGAAACATCTCAGAAAACATATCGTCACACCTCCTGCGAAAAAGTAATCTTTTTAGCCTTCAGATACGAAAGGACCCGTTCCTGCTGGCGTATATCGTCCGGAAGCTGCAGAATCATCTGCCCGTATGCCTTGCCTTCGATGTCCCTTGTATCCGCAAACATAATGTTGACGGGAACCTGACATTCGAGGACCAGATTTGCAATGACCGGTTTACTGGAGGCTTCGCCGTCAAAAATAATTCGAAGCTGGCGCTCTCCTACTACTGATTCTGTCGAATTTGCCTTCGGAAGGATCAGTTCCCTGGCAATTTGTGACTGCGGATTCGTGAATACATCACTGACGTATCCGGATTCAGCAATCCGGCTGTTATCAATAACCGCAACACGGTCGCAGATCTGATCAATTACCTTCATTTCATGTGTGATAATAATGATTGTGACGCCCATCGTCCTGTTGATTTCTTTTAAAAGATCCAGGATGGATTGCGTAGTATTAGGATCAAGCGCACTCGTTGCTTCATCGCACAGCAGATATTTCGGTTTTGTGGCGAGGGCCCGGGCAATGGCTACTCGTTGTTTTTGTCCGCCCGAAAGCTGTGACGGATAGGATTTCAATCTGTCAGAAAGTCCAACCAGTTCGAGCAGTTCAACGGCGCGTCTGACTGCGTCCTGCTTTTTGACGCCTGCGATTTCCAGCGGATAACATACATTCTGTAATATATTGCGCTGCGTCAGAAGGTTAAACCCCTGAAAAATCATACCGATCGACTGCCTCGTCTCCAGTAGTTCTTTCCGCGTCAGTTCCGTCAGATTCCTTCCGTCCAGGATTACATCGCCGCTTGTCGGGGATTCAAGAAGGTTAATACATCGGACCAGTGTGCTTTTGCCTGCACCCGACAGACCGATAATTCCAAATATCTCTCCATCCAAAATGGTCAGATTGATGTCGCTTAAAGCGACAATCGTTCCGCTTGTTGTATTGAATGACTTGTTCAAATTTTTGATTTCAATCATATACAGACTCCTATGACAAAAATAAAGACAGGAAACTCGCTGCTTCCTGCCTTCCAAATTACAATAAAGTATATGCTTTGGATATGCTATTGGCGAGTCAGATTTTGGAGTACGACAAACCGCACATGCTGGTACACATGCACATAATCTTATCCATCATAGCAGTCTTATGATCAGCTATCCTCATCTGGCCCGTATCCTTTCCCAAAAATCAGGTTAACCCTGATTGCTTTTCTTTATTTTATATCATCTAATTCCTACTAAGTCAATAGGAAAACCGAATATCAGGGCAGGCTTCACTTTTATCAGATCACTTACCTTGCCAGACGATTTCAGGTTCTCCCGGGCTGCTCACTCAATTATCCACTTTATTCCTCTTGTTATGCGCTCAGTAATATCGGCAAAATGGCTTCCCGGGTTCATCTCAAATATCGTCTTTATTCCTGAACTCTGCAAAAGTCTCTCCGCTTCAAAAGTGCATTCTTCCACCTTGGCCAGCCGCGGATTCTTCGTTATCCGTTCCCGGTCGCCAAGCGAAAAATATACTTGCTCAGGGATTTGAAGCGGCCGGTTATCTTTCATGAATTCTAAGAATCCATCATACCAGAGCGAACCGGATATGGAGGCTGCACGGTTGAACACATCCGTCCGGTACAGCGCATATACAGCAAAAAGTCCCGCCAGGGAATATCCAGCCAGTGCACGGAAGCGAGGTACAAACCCGAGTGACTTTTCAACGGCCGGGACAATTATCCCGGTCAATTCCTCTAAAAAAGAGTCAGCACCGCCTTCGAAATCACCTTCCGTACGAAATGCCGCCGGAGCGGGCCACGGTGACAGTTCATTATTCCAATTCACCTGATCAATCACAGCAAGGATTATTTTTGCATCGCCAAGAGAATCTGCCAGGGGCTGCATTCTGTCTTCCTGAAGAAACGTATATAGAATCGGACAATCTTTACAATCATCAGGAGAAAAGACGGAAACGAGCCGCGATCCAATTACCAATGTTTGCTTTATCATGCGTTCACACCTCGTATGGTAATCATACTGTTCTTCGAAAACATCTGACACATGCCATTATTTCTGCTTAACAATAACACCCCATAGACCAATCAAGTCTGCTGCTTGAAATGTATTAATGATAGCCCCTTTCAGTTCAATGGGGGGCATAGATACGATGGGGGCGACAAACTCGTTATCAGTAAAGTCCACCGATAACAGCATGGTTCTATAAAAATTGTTTTTCACAAATTTCGAATCCGTTGCCTCAAACCTTTTCAATTTAGCCTCAATC
>Ga0209100_1000412_pt1 | contig 38420 bp, 37 predicted proteins | sample lystaG_FD_185480 | JGI IMG/M metagenome (GOLD analysis project Ga0209100, IMG submission 185480) | Glacier valley bacterial and archeal communities from Borup Fiord, Nunavut, Canada, to study Microbial Dark Matter (Phase II) -... | ecosystem: Environmental > Aquatic > Freshwater > Ice > Glacier ... | reverse complement strand
TGGCGACTCCATTTGTTGAAGCAGGTTACAGCGTCGCAATGCTGAATTATGGGTTGTGCCCAACGGTGACGCTTGACACGATCGTTGAGCAGTGCCGCCGCGCAATCAGTTGGCTGTATCAGCACGCGCGCGATTATGGCTCGGATCATATGACGATTGTCGGACACTCAGCGGGCGGCCATTTGGCGGCGATGATGTTTGCTACCGATTGGGCAGCGTATAACATGCCGAACGAGGCAATCACGGACGGTGTGGCGCTCAGTGGATTATTTGATCTTGCGCCGCTGCTGCACACGCGCATCAATGTCGATCTACGACTCGACGAACACAGCGCATACGCTTCGAGTCCGATCCACCATGCGCCGCGTATCAATGCGGCGCTGTTCGTGGTTGTTGGCAAACGTGAATCAAGCGAATTTCAGCGCCAAAGCAGCATAATCTGCGCAGCATGGCCGGATTGCGTAGGGCCAGTGGTGATCGTGGGTTATGACCACTTCAGCATTTTGAACGCGCTCAGTGTGTATCTTCTCCCCAAATCCGCCTGAGAAAATGTACAGTGCGTGACCGAATACACTCTGTCTCAGTTACCACTTTCAGCGTGTGCCAACAGTATCCATTGGCGACGCTTCACGGGTCAAAAGGTATAAATTATTACAATGCTGCTACCAGATTCTTTTGCTAGTTGGATTGCTCTGCGAAGATTATCCATATAGACAATTATCAGCGCTTTGTCTTTGTGAGTCATAACGGATATTTCATCCACATGTTCCAGCATCAGTCTAGCATCATTTTCTAAAACATCGAACTCCTCATTTTCAGTTGCTTGTAGAAATGAAGGGTCTTCACCAAGTCTGGGCAATAGGGTAAGCCCAAGATCAATGAGAATTTGATGTCCCCAAAATCTGGTTATATCTTCAGCAAAACCCAAAGGATAATGCGCAAGACGTTGAAACTTGTCAGCTATTGAATTTTCTACAGAAATAGATATGCCAAATGTCATGAAGTTTGTTTCCTGCGTAAATCAAACGCGCGGCAGATAACGTACAAACAATTCAGGCAGAGCGCTTACATCGGCGGCACTGAAGGCATGTAATTCGATCAGCGGCTTCGTATCAGTGGGCGCGGCATAGGCGAATACGCGCACCGGCACCCCAAAATCAAGTTCGCGTACCCAATACTCAGCGCGTGTGCCGTCGATTTTCAGGCCGACTACATCGGCGCGTGGGTGAACCTGAAAGTGATCCTGCAAATATTGCCAGCCTTCACGCCCAACCAGCGATCCGCCGCGCTCACCGAAAAACAGGCCGGGGATCACTGCCTCAGTGGGTGGCCGTAACAGCGAAATGCCATAGCGAATCGTGAAGCTGCCGCGCGCGATGAGTCTGGCAGCCGTCACTGCGGTATCGATCTCCATGTCGATCAGCAGCCGTGCGCCGGTAACGGTCTGATAGATCGCGCCGTCCACGCTATCCGCGATGTATTCCGGCTCAGGGATTTTGGGCATGAGCCGCTTCCAGCAGTATGCGGGCGCGCTCGCTATCGGTGCGAATTTGCGCCACCAGCGTATCGATCCCGCTGAATTTCTGTTCGCCACGCAAATAAGCAACAAAGGCCACGGTAAGCGCTTGACCGTAAATATCGCGGTCAAAGTCCAGCAAATGCGCCTCTACGCGCGTATCGATGCCGTCAAAGGTAGGGCGCTGGCCGATATTGGTAACCGCGTTGAAATGCTCGCCATTCAGCGTGACCGTACACGCATACACGCCATTAGCAGGCAGCACCTGTTCAGTCCACGTCTCGACGTTGGCAGTCGGAAAGCCAATGGTACGCCCACGATGATCGCCATGTACAACCGTCCCGACCACGGCATACGGACGGCCTAACCAATCGGCGGCCTGCCCCACATTGCCAGTGGCTAAGGTGGCGCGAATGCCACTGCTGCTGATTACGCTCGGCACGCTTGGGTCCGCTTGCAACAAATCCAGCGCGTGAACCTCGAAGCCTTTGAGCGCGCCCTGTGCCTGCAAAAACGCAAAGTTGCCCTCACGATGATGGCCGAGCGCAAAATCGGCGGTGACCCATAAGCGCGTCATGTTCAGATGTTCGCGCAGTTGATCGACGAAATCGGCGGCGCGCACTTGCCGCACAGACTCATCGAACGGATGCGTCACCACCAGATCGACGCCGAGCGCGCCGAGCAGTTCAGCTTTTTGTTCGGGCGTGGTCAGATAATAGCGCCCACTTTCGCCGCGCAGTACCACGTCGGGATGTGGAAACAAGGTCAGCACGACTGCTTGCCGCGCGCCGCGATGGGCATCCTCGACTAATCGGCGGATCAACATCTGGTGGCCGCGATGTACGCCGTCGAAAACGCCGATAGTCACCAAGGAAGGCTGTTCACTATACAGTTCCGAGAGTCCGTACACATGCTTCATGCTCACCTATGGTCAGTTTCAGGCGTTACCGTGATGAAAAACCTTCACAGGTTGTAACCGATCTGTGCGGATTTCGGCAATTGCGATCAAGTGCTTCTGCGAATCGTACAGGCGGTACAGCGGCGCATTCTGCGGATCATCAGGCGTTATGCTGTCAAAGCTGGCAAGATCAATCGCATTGCCGTTCCAGACCGCGCCCGCCTGCGCTTCATCGACAGTCAGCAGTGGCATTGATCCGAGGGGCAGCGTTTCATCGATCAAAAAGCGCTCCCATGTCTTATCGCGCAATGAATCCAGCAGCATTTGCCAATCCACCGGATCGCCTAATGCGCCGCTTTGTACGCGCCGTAAAGCTGTCAGATGTGCACCGACGCCCAACGCCGCGCCAATATCGTGCGCCAGACTGCGAATGTATGTGCCCGCGCCGCAGGTGATCTCAATAGTGGCGGACGGCGGCTGCCAGTCCAACAGCGTGATCGAATCGATCGTGACGGTACGCGGCGCGCGCTCGACTTCTTCGCCCGCCCGCGCCAACTTATAGAGGCGCACGCCGTCTTGCTTGATCGCGCTGTACATCGGCGGGATTTGCCCGATCGTGCCGATGAAAGGCGCTAAGCTGGCGGTGAATTGTTCGCGCGTGATCGCGTCAAGCTGAGCAGGATCGGCGTGCACAGTGGCCTGACCGTCGGCGTCGTAGCTATCCGTTTCAATACCGAGGCGCAATGTGGCGCGATAAATCTTGCTGGACGACATGACGTACTCGCTGAGCCGAGTGGCATCGCCCATGCACAGCACAAGCACGCCCGTTGCCATTGGATCGAGCGTGCCAGCGTGCCCAATTTGCTTGATCCGGGTGCCGCGCCGCACTTGCATCACGACATCGTGACTGGTCAGGCCAGATGGTTTATCGACAATTAAAAAGCCGAGCATATAAGGCGATTAAACAATCACGGGCGAACCGACGCGCGCCGCTTCTTTGAGCAGTGGCACTACGCGCGCGACCACATCCGCCAATGATCCTTCAACGGTTGCGCCAGCCGCCTGAATATGGCCGCCACCGCCCAAACTGAGCGCCACTTGTGCCACGTTGAAGCCTGGAATAGCGCGAAAGCCCAAGTCTACTTTGCCGTCTTTAGTCTCGCGGAAAGTAGCCGAAATATAGGCTTCAGCCGCTTCGATCATCAAGCCCACTAACCCGCCGTCGCCATCTTCTTTATAGTGGGCGGATTCCCGTGCGGCGCGATCGATCACTGCCCAAATGACATGCTCCTCAATTTGCACGGTCGGCATAACGCTCGCCCACAACGCGAATACCCCCGGCGCACGACGGCTGACCGTGCGCTGCGTGATCTCACTGAGCGGCGCGCCTGCGGCCATGAGCCGATGCGCTTTCTCCAGAGTGTCACTGGTGACACTGCTCACGCGGAAGCACAACGTATCGGTCACAATGCCCGTCAGCAGTGCAAAGGCGGCGTCGTGCGTCAGCGAAATGTTCAACGAGTCGAGCCAATCCAGCACAATTTCGGCAGCGGCAGGGGCTGTCGGATTGAGCAGATTAATCGTGCCAAACAGCAGATTAGTCGGGTGGTGATCGAGCATAATCACGGGTACGCCGAGCGCAAACGCCTGTTTACCCGCTTCGCCTGTGCGTCCCATATCGCTGGCGTCTACCGTAATCGCAAGATCGGCGGTGATCTCGTTCAGATCGCTGCGCACTACGTCCGAGCCGGGAATGAACTGCAAATAATCGGGCGTACCGCCGTCCACCACGGGCGTTACCTCTTTGCCGATGCTGCGCAAAGCGTGCGTCAAGCCCATCAGCGAGCCGATCGCGTCACCGTCCGGGAAGATGTGCGTCACGATAATAATACGGCTGGCGGCGGTGATCAGGGCGTTCGCTTCAGTCCACTGCATAGTATCGGTTCGTGTACTCAACTTTCTGTGTTTACCGTGTCTGTGTTTACCGTGTCTGCGTCAGCGGTATCAGCGTTAACCGTCGTTTGCCCCGCTTGCTCGACCGCCACGGTAGGCACATCGGCTGGATCGGGCGGCGGAATCGGTCCGATGCGCTGAAAGGCTTTTTCCATGGCGTCTGTGTGTTTCAGCGTTTGATCCCAATGAAAATGCAGAACGGGCGCACGTCGCAAATGGACGCGCGATCCGACTTCACGGCGCAAAAATCCGTTGGCACGGGTCAAGCCGCGCATAACTTCTGTTTCGCGGCTCTCATCGCCCAACGCATTGACGTAAATATCGGCGTATTCAAGCTCAGCGTCGAGCATCACTTCGGTGACCGTGACGCCGGACAGCGCCGGATCGGTCACATCGATCAAGAGCACGCTGCTCAGAATCTCACGAATGCGATCCGACATGCGCTCTTGTTTCAGCGATAATTTAGGGGGTTGTCTACCTGGCATGGTCGTTCAATATCCTTTTGCAGTTTCACGCTAAATAGGGTTGCCCTCACCCTAAATCCCTCTCCTTTGGGAGAGGGACTTCCAGAACATGACGCCGTTGGTTTTTGGGAGAAGGGCTATCTTGTTTAGCTCACGCGCTCACGAGTGGTGAATTCGATCATGTCACCGACTTTGAAAGCGTCGTAGTTATCCAGCCGGATGCCGCACTCGATGCCTGCGCGCACTTCACGCACATCTTCCTGACTGCGCTTGATCGAGGCAACCGTCAGATCGGTTGCCAACATGTCCTTACCACGACGCACGCGCGTCTTAGCATTACGGCGCGCTTCACCTTCACGGATCAGGCAGCCCGCAATGTTGCCGGATTTGGAGCTGAACACCTGGCGAATCTCCGCCGTGCCGATTACCTTGTCCTCGTACACCGGATCGAGCAAGCCTTGCAGCGCCTTGTCGATGTCTTCGATCAACTGGTAAATCACGTTGTAGATACGCACATCCACGCCGTTCGATTCGGCTACGCGGCGGGCGGCATTGTCCATCTCGACCTGGAAACCGAGCACGATCGATCCGGTGGCGACCGCCAGATTGATGTCGTTCTCGCTGATGTTGCCCGTTTCAGCGTGCAGTACCTTGAGGCCAAGCATTGGCGTTTTGAGGCCGTTCAGCTCGTTCATGATCGGTTCAAGCGAGCCTTGTACGTCGGCCTTCAGGATCAAGTTCAGTTCCTTGACGTCACCCGCCTGGAATTGCTTGAATATGTCCTCAAGCGTCAGCGCGTGCGGGCCGCTGCTGACCACGCTGTCCAGCTCTTCCTGACGACGCGACTCAACGGTCAGACGCGCTTCTTTTTCGTTCTTAGCGACGATGAAAAAGTCGCCTGCGTAGGGCATTTCGTTCAGCCCCATCACCTGCACGGGCGTGGAAGGCAGCGCTTCTTTGACCGTCTTACCTAGCTCGTCGTACATCGCGCGGATGCGACCATGTGAAGTGCCGCTCAACACCACATCACCCGTGCGGAGCGTGCCGTTTTGAACGAGCAAAGTGGTGAGGATGCCGCGATTTTTGTCCATCTCGGCTTCGATCACGGTGCCCGCTACTTTGCCCTTCGGATTCGCCAGGATTTGCGCATCGTCGGCGGTGAGCAAAATCGCTTGCAGCAAATCCTCGATGCCCGTTTTGTCGCGCGCCGAAACGGGCACGACCATCGTATCGCCGCCCCATTCATCCGGCGTCAAGCCGATGTCGGACAGCTCTTGCTTGACCTTTTCGGGGTTAGCATTGCGCTTATCGATCTTATTCAGCGCCACCACGATCGGCACATGAGCAGCCCTTGCGTGAGCAACCGCTTCTTTAGTGGTCTGCATCACGCCGTCGTCTGCTGCGACGACCAGCACTGCAACGTCCGCGCCCTGAGCGCCGCGCGCCCTCATGGCCGTAAACGCCGCGTGACCAGGGGTATCCAAAAACGTGATCTTGCGGTTGTCATGCACCACCTGATACGCGCCGATGTGCTGCGTAATGCCACCGTGTTCGCCGTCCGCAACGTGCGCGCGCCGGATCACGTCCAGCAGCGACGTTTTGCCGTGGTCAACGTGGCCCAAAATGGTGACGACGGGTGGCCGCCGTTCCAGCTTGCGCGGGTCTTCATCGGCGTACAAGCGACGCCATTGTGGAGTATTTTCGTCTTCCGCGGACTCTTCCGGCACAAGCATTACAGGTTGTGCGTCGTAGCCCATTTCTTCCGCGACGATTGCCGCCGTGTCATAGTCGATCTGTTGATTGATCGTTGCCATGACGCCGTTTTTGATGAGCTGTTTCATCACTTCGATCGGGCTGGCCTTCAACAAATCAGCCAACTGCCGGACGGTGATAAATTCGGGAACTTCAACAAGTTGTCGTTCTTTTGCCATATCCTACCTTGCCTTATTAAATAGGCACGGCAGGGCGTAACGACTTGTGAAGGGGTCGTGGCCTACAGGGGATGCACTGCCGTGCGTTACGTTTGCCTGGATTTCATGATGAGAATTGAGTCATTTTGGGTCTACCATCATGTAACTATAGACGCAGTGACGACACACAATTGTACCTCAATTGTTGCCTGATTCAAGAGCGGGCATCGCGTCGCGCAGCCGCTCTCGATCTACCTCCGTGAGCGTGGTGCGCAGCGCTTTTGCCAGCACGTCGGATTTGATTGCGCGCTGCCAACAGGTCACCTGATCGCACAGGTATGCGCCGCGCCCATTGCGCTTACCCGTCGGATCAACATGCAGGCCATCATCAGCGGTGCGTACAATGCGCGTCAAGCCGCGTTTCACTGTCGTCGTGCGACACACCACGCACATTCGCTGCGGGACGCGCCGCACAGGTTTTTGAAGAGTCATTGCTTCATATCCCTACGCTGGTTGCCGACTTACTTTACTCGCAGTCTATTCGTCGCCTGACCAACCGAAGCCACCGCGCCCACCTTTACGCTTGCGCTTAGCGACCACCTGGCCGAGGTCTTCATCGAACACCAATTCGCGGCTGCGCTCTTTGCCTTTTTTGCCTTTCTTATCGCCGTCCTGATCCTCGTCGTCACCTTCCGGCGCGCTGACGGCGTCTTGCTGCGCGACCGCTTCCGGCGTGACAACTTTCGGCACTTTGCGCATCCGTGGCCCTTCAGGGATTTTGGCGGGCAGCGGAATATCATCGATGAAGGCGGGCGGCGCTTCCTCTTCATCTTCGATCGTTTCGACGGGCGGCGTGGGCGGCTCACCGACGGGCGCAATCGAGGCAGCAGGTGCGGCAGCAATTGGCGCTTCCACGACGAGCGGCGCGGCGGCTGGCTCCGGCGCGATCACGACCGGCGCGGCGGCTTTGGTACGCAGCACATCTTCCAACGCTTCTTCGATGATGGTCATGGCATCGTCGTCCGCTTTGGCGGCGCGCAGCACTTCATGCAGCTTTTCGGAGTCGGCCTGAACGTGCAGCATCAGATCGCCTGCCGTCTCGATATTTTTCAAAGCCGACAGGATCATTTCGGGCAAGTTCATCTCGCGCACGGGCACTTGAAACATATATAGCGGTACGGTGCTGCGAATCTTGTCCATCGCCTTTTTGCGGCGGCTGCGTCCGACTTCGCGCTGCTCTAACAGGCGCTGCTCCACCAATTGCACAAAGCGCGCGAGCGTGGTGTATTCTTCCGGCATGACGGCACGATCGGCGCGCTTTTTATCAATGATACGCTGCACTTCAACGATCGTGTCCGGCGTATCGATGGCGATCTTGTTCAACGGCGGCTCGTCTATTTGCGTCATAGCGCCCATTGCGGCTTCAGTCACGCTCTTGATGTCGATTCGCCAACCCGTCAGCTTAGCGGCCAGACGCGCGTTTTGACCTTCACGCCCGATCGCCAGCGAAAGTTGATCATCTGGTACGATCACCAATGCGGTTTTGCCCTGATCAATATCCTGCTCAAGGTATACGCCGCTCACGCGTGCCGGGCTGAGTGCTTTAGCGATGAACACCGAGTTATCAGCATCCCATGGGATCACGTCGATCTTTTCGTCGTTCAGCTCTTTGACGATGTTTTGAATACGCATTCCGCGCGGACCCACGCACGCGCCTAACGGATCGACGCCGGGCTGCGTGGCGAATACGGCGACTTTAGAACGGTGACCCGCTTCACGCGCAATGCTCTTGATCTCGACTTGCTTGTTATAGATTTCCGGCACTTCATATTCAAGCAAGCGGCGGAGCACATTCTTATTGGCGCGCGATACGATGATCTGCGGATCACGCGTGCTCTTTTTGACTTCGCTGATGTATACGCGGATTTTTTCGTGCTGATGATAACGCTCGCCGGGGATTTGCTCTTTGCGTGGCATTGTCACTTCAGCGCGATCGATCATCAGTGTGACGTGTGAGGCGTTGACGCTTTGCACCTGACCGCTGACCAGTTCGCCTTCGCGCTCTTTGAATTCTTCGTACAATTGATTGCGTTCAGCATCACGAATCTTTTGCGAGATCACCTGTTTGGCGGTCTGCGCGGCAATCCGCCCAAAGCGCTGAACGATGTTGGTTTCGATCGGCACCATGACCATATCGTCCAGTTTCGCATCGGGGTCAATGAAGATCGCTTTTTCGAGCGAGACTTCGGTATTGTCGTCTTTAACTTCGGTCACGACTTCTTTTTCGACAAAAATTTTATGTTGATTGCCGATAATGTCGATTTCAGCTTCAACGCGTTGGGCGCTGCTGGCACGCATATCGCGGCGATACGCAGACACCAATGCCTGACGCAGCGCCTCGATGATCGTCTCACGGGGCAGCTTGCGCAAGTCTGCGATCTCGTTGAACGCTAACAAAAACTCGCTTTTAGCCATCAGAAAATATCAATACTCCGTTACTCAAGGTCCAGATAACAAAAAAGTGGGGGTTGCCCACTTCATCACGACTCACTTCAATGTGCGCGTACTATATCATAATGAGGCGCGTTTGGCAAGGTGAGCAATTCGGGGGGGCAAGCATGGTATCTGAAGCCAAAAACTGTTAACAATACATACACTGTATTTTTTATAACGGTTTGACAATTTTGCTGAGATGGCCTACACTGAAATCGTACGAAGGTTTTACATAAGGGGATATGCTCGTGATTCATAAAATAAGTCATGTTGGGATCGGCTCAGCTTTCCGTCTTGGTTTCCTTTTTGGCATGGTGGTTACCGTTGCCGGGGTTATCTTTACGGTTTTAGTGAGTCTTTTGGGACTTAGTGCGTTAAGTGGTTCATACTATGGCCGCTCGTCAGGAATAGGACTCATATCGATTGTTAGTGTTGTCCTTAGTGGCTTTATTGGTGGCGCCATCGCTTCAGTGATTGCAGGCATAGTGACGGCGTTTTATGCGTGGATATACAATATTATTGCTGGCGGCGGCAACGGCTTAGAACTTACGCTGGATCAGAGCAGCTACCCTGAAAAGACAAAGTTCTCAGGGTAAGCGCAGGTTTATTCGGATTAGCTACTTCGTGACGACGCCGTGTGCAGTCGGCTTGAAGTCGGGGAATACCGTATTCACCCCTGGATTGTTGAGGCGTACCGTCAGAATTTCGGACAGCACATCGCGATAATCGGTGGTGATCGTCAGGTCGCCGCCTTGTGTCAGCTTATCAGGCGCAAGCGTCGGCCATTGTGCGACCACTGGCTTCTGCGCAACGTGCCCGCCCATGACCATCATCATGTTGCCATGACCGTGATCGGTGCCGCCGCTGGCATTTTCCTGTACGCGCCGGCCAAACTCCGACATGACGACGACGGTGATATTCTTCATGTGATCGCCCAGATCGTTGTGGAAGTTCGCCAGTCCATTGGCAAGAATGGTAAGTTCTTTGGCGATGTCGAGCACTTCATTTTGATGGGTATCCCACCCACCCACATCGATCGCGGCCACTTCAAGACCGACATCCGCCTTAACCAGCGCCGCAGTCTGCATGAGCGCCATATCGAAATCTTTTTTGTTGTCGTACTGCGCACCGTTGGCGGGCGTGTAGGCGGCAACGTTGATCTTGCTCACCATATCGAGCACGCCTTGCGTCTGATTGGCGATCACTTGCAACGATTTATCATCGCCGCCATACAACGAGTTGAGCGTCTTGAGCATATCGGTCGCTGCATCAGCACGTCCGGCCAAATGGTAATCAACGATCGACTTGATCGCAGTGGCAGATACCGCGCCGCGCAGTGACGCCTGCAACGCTGATCCCCAACCCACTGCTCGCAAGGGCGAACCATTGCTGGTATCCAACGATTCCAGGTGGCGGCCTAGCCAGCCGCTGGCAACCGTATGATTACCCGGCGTGCCGCGCTCCATATAATCCATCGCGTCAAAGTGCGAACGGGTCGGGTCGGGCGAGCCGGTCGCTTGCACCGCCGTCATCTGACCACCCTTGAAGATCGGCAGCAGCGGATCCAATGCCGGATGCAAGCCGAAGAAACCATCCAGATCGAGCGCTTTTTTGCTGGCATCGGCGCTGTTATCATCAGGACGTGCGATGTTAATCAACGGACGCGCTTTGTAGTATGCCGTGTCACCGTGCGGAACGATGATGTTCAAACCATCTGCACCACCGCGCAAGAAAATGGCAACCAACACGTCACCACGCGGCGCGCTGTTTTTGGGCGCAAAAGCCAGACGCGGCATCCAGCTCGGCCAGGCGATTTGTGCAGAAGCAAGGGCGGCCAGCGCCATACTGCGGTTCAACATTTCACGACGGGACATTGTCTGTGTTTCGCGAGCCATGTTACGGTATCTCCTCAAATTCTCGAACGGTTAACGATACTGGAAAGCAGGTGCGGACAGCATCATCGCAATCGTGTCGTTGATGCGTTGGCGTCCGGCGTCGGTGGTCAGGTCAGGCGCGCCGCCTCGGTTCAGGAAGGCGAGCAGCGCGGTTGATTCATCTTGCGTCATGGGACGCCCATACAGATGCTGCGCAAAATATTGGATTACAGCAGTCGGTTCGACCTTTACGTTCTGGCTCTTGACCAGCGCATTCAAATCGACTTTGACGCCAGCGGTTTTGCCGTACAGCGTGTTGAGCGCCAGATTCCAGCGCAGCAGCAGGTTGCCTTCCCACAATTGGGCGTAATCGGTATAGCCGTCGGGCGTGACGTAGTTGAAGGGAAGCTGACCCATATTGTTCAGCACGGCCAAAACTGCGGGTTGCAACTTGTCGATCTGCACATCCAAGGCGCGGAACGTCGAAATGACGAATTCCCACGGGCGCTTATACTTCGGCTGCGCATTCAAGAACTCCGGCGCAGCGAAGATCACACGCAAGATAGTCGGGATGTCGCCACCACTGGTCAGGTACGCCTGCTTTGCGGCTGTGACCACATTCTGAGGTGGGTCGTCCGCGATAAAGCGGCGGCACAGCTTCGAGGCGATATGCTCGGCGGTTGCCGGATGCGCCGCCAGGATGTCGAGCACCGTTTCACCGTCTTGCTGGCCGCCGCCTGCTGGAATAGCGTGGCCGATCACGGTTTTAGCGCCGTTGTCGTGCATCTTCGCACGGTAGATGAACTGACCAGCGTTGCCCTCTTTTTTGGTCTGAATTGACCAACCTGTGAAGCAGCGCGCAACTTCTTTCACATCGGTTTCGGTGTAGTTCCCGATGGTGACCGTGTGCAGTTCCATCACTTCGCGACCATAGTTTTCGTTGGGGTGCGCTTTCTCACTCTGCGCATTATCCAGATAGATCAGCATGGCCGGACTTTTGGCGGATGCGCCCAAAATATCGCGGAACTTGCCCAGTGCATATTTACGCACCACGTTACGATCATCCGGCGTTTTGAAATACTTGTCGGTTTCCTTCTCTTGCCAGATGCTGAAATGCTCTGACCAGAAGTTCACCATGACCTCGAACAGTTGGCGCTCGCTGAAGATTGCGCGCGAAACGGTTGCTGAATCCAGTGCAACCACGACCGGGCCGGGGTTTTTCAGTCCCAAATCCAGCAGCTCTGTTTCGGTCAAAACGATCGTGGTGAATTCACTCAGCCGCGCTTCGCTGGCCGAGTCATCGATTTTATCGGGGGCAAGCTGTTGTTCCAGATAGGCTTGCACACCCATCTTCTTTACGGCGTCCACCTGACCAGGGCGCGGGCCGTTGGTCACGCGATTCAACACGTGCCAGACGGGGTCAACGGGTTGGGCGACGGCGGATGGTGCAGTCAGTGCGCTGATAACTTCACGGTTAATGCCCGTGCCGACGGCGGCTGCCCCTGCGCCGACGCCTACTGATTTGAGGAAGCTGCGTCGATTCATTGTCTGAACTCCTGTCTTCTGCCTTACAAATAGAATTATGCCAGCCAATTGTTGCCAAAGTATGAAATCACTGTAAGCGTTTTGCGCAAATAGTGCCCCGATTTTATTGTGCTTGGTGCTCGTTGATGATAGTGGTAAGCCCGCAGCGATGCAGCCGTTCGTGATAACGTTGCAGGATCGGGTAGCCATAATCGTTAAAATGGCCTTTGACATGCGCCGCGTCCAATTGGGCGGACGCGTGCGGTGCTTGCGCTTGCTGTGCAAATTTGCGTATCTTGCGGCGCTGCTCCCACTGTTCGAGCCGATCGCCAGGGTGTCCGCTGAGCAGCCATTCGCCTGCCCGCTGTAACAAGCGCCCAACTTTACGCGGGCGGCTGTCCAGTCCGGCAAGATCGCTGGTTTGAGCGTTCGGCAGCAAACGGTCTGTCCAACGGTTAGCGCGGCGAAAAGCGTTATACAGATCAAAACCGGCCAGCGGAATCATTTGCGCAATCTCGTGCGCAATGTACAGATCGTGTTGAGCCTGTGCCAATGCCGACTCGGCCAGCACATAGTTGGGGCACAACCGCACGCCGCGCAGCCGTGCCAGGCGCACGACGATCACCGCCAAGGCACGTGTCAGCCAGACGCGCCCCGCTGCCGTGACCAACAAGTAATCGATGTCGTCGCCGGGCCGAGCATTGCGCACCGCCAACGCACCCGTCAACGCCACCATGCGCACCCACGGCAAATGCGCCAACAGCAGCCCATAGCGGCGCGCGGACGGCCATAACTGCGCCGATGATGCTTCACGGAATGGGCGCTGCTCCGCTAAATCGAGCCGATCGCACAGCGTGTAATAGGCGGGTTCGCCAGCGTGCCGCGCAATGTGACTGTGCAGCCAACGCGACTCGGCTAATGTGGCGCAAACTTGCAGATAAGTGGCGGGACTGCCGATCAGGAAGTGGCAGATTTCAGCGTCGGTCAGCGCAAAGTCAAACACGTCTGCGTACAACACCGTTTGCAAGATTGCGGCGGCAAGCGGGCTATCTGGTTGCTCGGCAAAGATCGGAGTCAGCAAGTGCACCTCCACATAGCAGTCTTGCTAGCTTACCGCACTTTGGCTCGATTCACATAGCCATTGACTCCCTTGCCCTGTAATCGGGGAATTCTCCTTCCCCACGGATGGGGAAGGCCGGGATGGGGCAGGGCGGGGGTTAGGGGTCAACGTACCAGGGCACAAAAAGCTAATGCGGATTTGCGTGAGCTGAGCGACAATGATCAAACAGAACACAGATGCATTTTTGCACATATCCTGAAACGCAGAAAGGTTTTATGGAATGATCAACGTCCTGAAAATTGGCGGTAATCAGCTTGACGAGCCGCAGTTCATTACCGAAATGGCGAAAGCGGTGGCTTTTTCGATCAGTCAGGGGCGCGGCCTGCCCGTGATCGTCCACGGCGGCGGCAAACTGATCGGTACACTGCAACAGAAGCTCGGTATCAGCCCACGCACGATCGGCGGAATGCGCGTTACCGATCGCGACTCGCTGGCGATCGTTATGATGGTGTTGATCGGGCAGGTCAATCCGACGCTGGTAACGGCGCTGCAACTGGCAGGGGTCGAAGCCGAAGGACTCAATGGTGCCGATCGGGGCTTGCTGCGCGCCATACCCATGACCCATCCCGACGGCGATCTCGGCCACGTTGGGACGATCCAGACCGTGCGCGCCGACGTGATTCGCGAGGTATTAGATCGCGGCGTGGTGCCCGTGATCGCCCCGGTGAGCGTCGGGGCTGATGGCAGCTTTTTCAATGTCAACGCCGATCATGCAGCGGGCGCAATCGGAGCAGCGCTCAAGGCGGAACGCGTCACGTTTCTGACCAATGTTCCCGGCGTATTAGCCGACGGTCACGCGATCGATCGGTTGACGCAAGCCGACGCGCACGAGCTGATTCGGTTGGGCGTAGCAGCAGGCGGTATGGCGGTCAAGCTCGAAGCAGCATTCAGCGCATTATCGGCGGGTGTGCCCGGCGCAATGATCACCGATTTAAGCGGCTTGCTGGATGAACGCGGCACGCTGGTCACGCTGGTCTGATCGCGACTGATTTGTCAGACAGCGAACTTATAAGGAACTATCAGACCGTCAGGCGGGCGCGATTGATTCATTTGATGTGCGGCAAACCGTTCAGCGCGCTGTTTGATCCCGTTCAACTGCTTGACCGTCATCAGGAAGTCGATCGGCTCAAAGGCAGCCACTAATTGAGCGCGCCCCACCACATCATCGACTGTAGTACGCACGCGCACGACTAAACGAGTCCCGTGCGCGTGCGCGTTCAGCACATAGGCATAGCTGCCCCACGATGGCGCAACGAGATCAGTGGTCAACGCGCCGGTGAAGACCAATGCGCGCGGCGACTCGACATAAGCGATCGTAAAACCGCGATCCATCGCCATACCCGGCACTGGCGCTGGCAAATCGCGCCGCGCGATCTCATAGCTAGGTGCGCCGCCGTTATCGAATGCGTCATAAGCATACCAACCCGTGCCACCGCGTCCAAGCTGCGCCACGAACGGCCAAACCGCTTCGACCGGCGCACTGATTGTCACCGCGCGGGTGATCACCAACGCCGGATTGCTGATCATCTCGTCACCGGGCAGCGCAGTATTGATCTCATCTGGCGCAGCGCCCCATGTCAACATACGAGGCCGCAGCCATACGCTGTACGCAGCACCCGCCAATGCGCCGAGAAGAGCGCCCGATCGTAGTGATAATCGAAGCGGAAGCCGAGCTTTTTGTCGTGCCATAAATGAATTCCTTTATCAGCTGGAAAAGTGATCACTGTAAAGATGTGGATCGTACTTCAGGAAACGGGCGGGCGCAAACGCTGTCGGGTACACTTGACCACAAACTTGTTTACGCCGATTCGAGTAGCTGGAAGGATGTTCACCCTATGTACGTTGTTTGTGTCACTATTCACGTCAAGCCGGAGTTTGTCGATCAATTCATCGCCGCCACGCTTGATAACGCGCGCAACACTCGTATGCTTGAGCCGGGTAATGTGCGTTGGGACTTTTTGCAGGCTGAAGAAGACCCGAATCGCTTCTTTCTATATGAAGCCTATAAAGCCAAAGAGGACTTCCCAAAACATCAGCAGATGGATCACTATCTGCGCTGGCGAGCACTCGTGCAAGATTGGATGGCTGAGCCGCGCATTGGCATACGTCACCATTCGATTGTGCCCGCCGATGATGATTGGAATCTGTGAGCACCCGGTAACGCAATTAGCCCGCCGTGCCGCCCGCCAGACACGCATCAGGGGCTAGCCGTCGGGCGATCAGCAGATTGTCGGTAGCGGGCGTGTGCGTCATCTCAACACAGATGCCCAATTGTAGTTTCGGCACCAGAACATCCGGGATGATCAAATCTGCGCCGTTGCTGAGTGCCACCCGTGACGAGGGTGCTGCTTCTGGATCGATGATCTGCGTATAGACGCGCAGCACACGCCCACGCTCGACGACTGGCGGCTTCAAAATATCGGGCAGCAGCGAGATCACGGCGAGCACAATCGTTGCGCTCAGGCACACCATCGATACCAGGAGCAGGACGCGCGCTTCAGGCTGTAAAGTGCCTGCACGCCGTCGCTGAATAAACAATACCGTGCAAATTACCATCGCCACGACAAGCCCTAACAGCACAAACATCGATGGGCCATTCAGCGGGGTTTCACCCAGGCTGTATAACGTTGTTGCATTCATTCGATTTTCCTCAAATTCTCGATACGTGCCAAATTTCACATATCACATACCTAGAGTCTATCACATTACGGGTGCTTGGCGATCAAGCTGCACAACGTAATCCGCGTAAGCAGTGATCGCGAAGTGTAAGGTTTAGCAGCGCAAAAACTTCTAAATACTACTCAATAAAGACACTTCCAAAATGACAGTCGCACTTTCGGTACTCGATTTATCTCCGATTTCGTCCGGCGCAGCGGCAAGGCAAGCGCTGCACAACACACTTGATTTAGCGCGCGCCGTCGATGAAATGGGCTACACGCGCTATTGGATGTCTGAACATCACAACAGCATCGGCCTCGCCAGTGCCGCGCCCGAAATTTTGATCGGGCATGTCGCCGCCGTGACTACGCGCATTCGGGTCGGCTCAGGTGGGATTATGCTGCCTAATCACACCGCGCTCAAAGTGGTGGAAACGTTCCGGCTGTTAGCGGCATTGCATCCCGATCGGATCGACCTTGGCATTGGCCGCGCGCCCGGCACTGATCAACTGACCGCGTTCGCGCTGCGCCGTTCCAAAGAAGCGCTCATGGCCGATGATTTCCCGGAACAATTAGCGGAACTACTGGCCTTTTCGACCGGACATTTCCCGGACGGCCACCCCTTTCAAGCGATCACGGCCATCCCTGCTGAGATTGATCTGCCGCCGATCTGGTTGCTCGGATCAAGCGACTACAGCGCACAGGTAGCCGCCGCGTTGGGTTTAGGCTTCGCTTTTGCACATCACATCAACCCACGCGCCGCAACTACAGTCATGCGCTACTATCACGATCATTTTGTGCCGTCCGCACAGCTTCAACAGCCGCACGCGATCCTGACGGTGTCGGCAGTTTGCGCGGATACCGAAGCACAAGCCGAAACGTTAGCGTCCTCGCTCGACCTGATGTTTTTGCAATTGCAAACAGGACGGCTCGGCGCGCTGCCCAGTCCGGCGGAAGCGGCAGCTTATCCCTATACGCCCGCCGAACGCGCTCAGGTACGCGCCAATCAATCGCGCCGTCTGGTAGGCGATCCGGCTTCAGTTCAGGCGCAGTTGAATACGCTGGCGACACAGACGCAAGCCGACGAAATCATGATCACAACGATGGTACACGATCACGCGGCGCGGGTGCATTCCTACGAATTGTTGGCCGACGTTTTCGAGTTGCAAGGCAATTCACAACAGCAAACAGCCGTACCTGTCGCGATGGGCGTTTAGCATCAATTTAGTAGTCCGCCACAGTAATCCATGTCCAGCTCGGAGACGCCGCTCTGACCCGGCTCCCAATGGTTGTTCGACCAATTGGCGCGGTCGATCAGGCACTGATAAGCGGGATCGTGGTCGCGCAGCATTTCGGCCATGTGCAGCAAAAACTCACCTTTGGCGCTCTGCTGTGCGCTGCGCACCTGCAACCAGACAAATACCAACCCGATCACGGTGGCGACGCTGCCAACCGCCGTGACCAGGATACCTATCAGCGTCAGATTATCGGAAAAAGTCATCGGCGGAGCGCGTCCTCATTACATCCTGTAAGTTAAGTTATTTGGCAAACAGAACGTTTGCCATTTGGCAGGGTTAATAGCGCTTGACCAATGCGCGGTACACTGTCGGTTGGCGCGATTGCAGCGTTTGGAACTCTTCGCGGTATTTGCGCACTTCATCCAGATCAATACGCGCCACGCAGAAGCCTTCGGCGCTCTTTTTCGTTTCAGCGTCCGGTTCGATCGACGCGAACACCTGACCGCGCGGCCCCACAATCAACGATTCGCCGCCAAAATTCATCGTTATATCTTCGCCTACTCGATTGGCAGCGGCTACGAACATCGCATTTTCATAGGCGCGCGCACGCACGTAAGTCTTCCATTCGTCCATTTGCGTCGTTTCCCAGTTCGCCATGACGCACAACAATTCCGCACCTTCCAAGGCAAGGCTGCGCGCCACTTCAGGAAAAGCTAAATCCCAACCGAGCAGCAAGCCGATCTTGCCGATTTCAGTCTCGATCACCGGAATTTTGAAACCTTCACGGAAAGCCATGCGCTCTTCCCCGCGTAGGTGGACTTTGTTGTAGCTGCCGAGCAGTTCACCTTCCGGTCCGACAAGCGCTGCCGAGTTGAACAGAATGCTCTCGACTTTTTCCTTAGTCGCCAGCCCAAACGCGATGTACACGCCTGCATCAGCGGCACGCTGCGCCATCAGGTTGATCGCCGGGCCGGGTACGCGCTGCGCCAGTTCGGTAAATTTGACGCCTAATTCACAACCGCTGGTAGTCAGTTCAGGGAAAATGATCAGGTCAACTTTTTGCTGCGATGCGATTTTAGAGACGAACTCCGACATTTTAATCAGGTTGTTTTCACTGTTGCCGAGTTCGGGCTTCATCTGCACAGTAGCTACCGTGATTTCACGAGTCATGGACGATCCTCAATTCTTGAATGCTTGGAAGTGTCAAACTATCTAAAAGTGGGTACTTAAACGGCGTTCCCAATGAACGGACGTTCTAAAACAGAGCGTTTATTATATCAGCAAATCGGATTTTTGAAGCGGCTCAACTGCTTTGTGCATAGGTTTATCCGCAATGCCTGCCATACGCGCTACAGGCCGCTCCGCACGCACGATCAACGACGCGCCCGCCTGTCGCATCGCCCGCCGATCCCAGCCGCCCCACATGCCGATCGCGATATAGCCGATGCTGCGCAGCATTTCCGCAATCTCGACGGGCGTATATAAGCGTCGGCAGCCCGTTTCTTCAAAGTGCTGTTCGACCGTTCCCAGGCGTACCAGCACATCATCGGTGAAGGTCAGGCAGCGCTGCGCCGGATCGTACTGCAAATCGGAAACACGCCGCGCAAAAATGCCGGGCGGCAAACGGCGCAGCGGTCCGCTGATAGCGGTGCGGTGCGTTATGCCTGCTCCCGGAATCAGCGGAACGCTCAACCCCAACGCGCCACCCGGTCGCAAGTGGTGAAAGGCGTTGGTCAAAACATTGATGCGCTGTTCATCGTTCAGGTACAAGCCGAGCGCGTTATCGCTCATCAGCACGAAATCGGCGGGGCCCGGCAGTTGGATCAGGCGCGGTTCGTTGGCAAGCCAGGTGATCATCAGCGCCGAGTCGGTGTTCGCGTTGCGTTCACGGGCGCGCGCCACTTCGATCAAGCCCGGTTCGGGATCAACGCCCACCACCCGTAAGCCGCTTTGCGCCAAGCCGAGCGCCAGTTCGCCGCCGCCGCAATGCCAGTTGACGACGACCCGCCCATAGCCAAGCGCCAAGTCTGTCCAAAAAGCGATTTCGCGAGCACGGTCAGGCAAGAACAGATCAGCGAGCGCAGGATCGGGGCGTGGGAGCGGCTGCATCTCACATGGACTCGATAATATCCGGCGCTTCAGACAAAATGTCCAGCACGGCTTGCAGATCAGGCGGTAACGGCGCGTGAATAGTCACCGACTCGCCCGTAGCGGGTGCGATCAACGTGAGCGACTCGGCGTGTAAAAAGTGACGCATCAGGTGTAAGCGTCCGCGCAAGCTGCTTTTGCGGCCATCCTTGCGAAAGCCATACACGCTGTCACCCGCTACCGGATGCTTGATGAACGATAAATGGACGCGCAGTTGATGCGTGCGCCCCGTTTTGGGGAACAATTCCAGATAGGTCAGATCATCGAACTTTTGCAGCACGTTGTAGCGCGTCATGGACTCACGCCCACCGCGCACAATCGCCATTTTATTACGCTGACGCGGGTCGCGTCCGATCGGCGCATCGATCTCGCCGGTGGGCGTGGCCGGAACGCCGTGTACCAACGCCAGATAACGCTTTTCGATCTTACGCGCTTTGAACTGTGCCAGCAGCTTACGCCGCGCCGACTCGGTTTTAGCGATCAGGATTACGCCGGACGTATCTTTATCCAGCCGATGCACAATTCCGGCGCGGCCTAGCTCGCCCACTTCGGCAGTTTGCGGCCAGCGACCAAGTACCGCATTGACGAGCGTTCCGCTGCTGTGGCCGAGTGACGGATGAACTACCATTCCAGCGGGCTTATTAACAGCGGCCATCTGATCATCTTCGTAGAGCACATCCAGCGCCATTTTTTCGGCCAGGACGGGCAGCTCAGCAGGCGGCGGCTCTGGTGGCACAATCACGAGCTGATCGCCATTTTCGACGCGATAGGCGGGCTTGCTGATCTTGCCATCAACGGTGACGCCGCCTTCTTTGATCAACTGCTGAATGCGGACGCGCGATGGACTGCCGGGGTATTCAGCAAGCAGCGCGGTCACCAGCTTATCGAGGCGTTCGCCTGGCTCGCTGATGGTGAGTTCGATATTTTCGGTCATAAATTACTATCCCAATAAATCGCTTGCAACTGAGGATCAACGGCGGCGAGTGACCTGTCAAGGCGCTATCGATGAAAGGGGTGCGTGCTGCTGATGTACCTTCATTTTAACGCCTTTTAGCGTGATGGGGTGAACTGATTCCATCGATGCTGCTCTTTTTGGTTTTTTCAAGCGCTTACCGACAAATCCCAAAAGCTCTGCTATAATACGACTCTTGTAGAACGAATGGTTTAAGGCACATGTTCGAGTTCGCAGTCCATAGCACACAAGGCAACGCCCGCACCGGAACTTTGCAGACGCCCCACGGCGCTTTGCAGACGCCCGTGTTTGCGCCTGTCGGCACGCAAGCCACCGTTAAGGCGGTTGCCCCGCGCGAGCTGCATGAATTGGGAGCGACGCTGGTGCTGTCGAACACGTACCATTTGTACTTGCGCCCCGGCGATGCGCTGATTGCTCAGTTGGGCGGCCTGCATCGATTCATGGGGTGGGACGGCCCCATGCTGACCGACTCCGGCGGCTTCCAGGTGTTCAGCCTGGGCGATCTGCGCAAGATCGATGACGACGGCGTGACTTTCCGCAGCCATTTAGACGGCTCGACGCACCGTTTCACGCCCGAAAAGTCGATCCAGATTCAACACAATCTGGGCGCGGACATCATCATGGCTTTCGATGAATGTCCACCGCCGCTCGACCGCGCTACAGTCGAACGCGCTACCCGGCGCACGCACGATTGGGCTTTGCGCTGTCGTGACGAACAAGCGCGATCGGGCGATATGGCACGGCAAGCGCTGTTCGGAATCGTGCAGGGCGGCGTGTTCCCTGACCTGCGCGCGCAGTCAGCCGCCTTTCTGACCGATCTGGATCTGCCCGGCTACGCAATCGGCGGGTTAGCGGTCGGTGAAACGAAAGCGCAAATGCTCACCACGCTCGATCAGGTCATGCCGCTCATGCCGACGGATAAGCCGCGCTATTTGATGGGCGTCGGCAGCCCGGAAGACCTGATCAACGGCGTGGCGCGCGGGATCGACATCTTCGATTGTGTGCTGCCAACCCGGTTGGCACGGCATGGCGCAGCCTTGACGCGACGCGGACGGCTGAATATGGGGACGCTGGCCTATGCCACCGACAGCGCGCCGCTCGAAGCGGGCTGCCCCTGTTATGGCTGTACGCACTTTTCGCGTGCCTACCTGCGCCATTTGCTCAAAGCCAGCGAAATTCTGGGCTACCAACTGTTGAGCCTGCACAACCTGACCCTGCTCACTACCCTGATGCGTGAAATGCGCGCCGCCATTATGGACGGCACGTTTGCGGCTTATGCTGCCGACTTTCTGATGTTCTATCGGGCTTCCACCAAGGAGGCCGAGTCGCCGCCTGCCTGACGCGCATTTCACTGAAACAGGTCTTTTCACGAAAGGATCAGGTGTCAAGGACTGTCGGCTCAAGCCGACAGCTTGTTCGTGTAAGCGCTCACCACGCCTAAGCGAATGACGCAAGTTTTGACTAGACTACGGGGTTCGACCCCAACTAGCCACCCGGACGTGGTTGTCCAAAACACGGTACGAACGCTTCCCTAATTTGTACGCATCTGTGGTGGTGAGTGTCGAAGGGATCAGTTGCCCAGTCTGTAGAGACATTAACTACTTCAGCAGGAGAAGGTTCATGCAGAGTTATGTTCCAGTGATTAGCAGCACCGGCAAACCGCTGATGCCAACCACGAATCGTAAGGCCAATCGGCTGATCGAAAAGGGGCGCGCCACACGACGCTTTGACCGTGGGTTGTTCTACATCAGACTGATCGATCGTGCCGACGGCTACACGCAGCCAATCGTAATCGGGATTGATCCGGGTAGCAAGAAAGAGGCGTTCACTGCAAAAGCGGCAGCGCATACCTACCTGAACGTACAGGCGGATGCCGTGACCTGGGTGAGCGACGCCGAGGAAACGAGCACGACTATGCGGCGTGGTAGACGTGGTCGCAAAACACCTTACCGCGCGATGCGAACCAATCGCCGTCAAGGACAATTCAAGCTGCCGCCCTCGACGCGCGCCCGTTGGGGTTGGAAGCTGCGCTTATGTGGCTGGCTGGCACGTTATTACCCCATCAGTCTGTTCGTGGTCGAGGATATCGCGGCGATCACCAAATCTGGCAAACGACGCTGGAACGCCAGTTTCAGTCCACTGGAAGTCGGCAAGGCATGGTTTTACGCTGAACTTGGCAAGCTGGCTGCCGTCGAGACGCGCAAGGGCTACGAAACCAAGGCGCTCCGTGATCAGCTAGGCCTCAAAAAGTCCAAACAGAAGCTGTCGGATAGCTTTGCCGCGCACTGCGTCGATTCCTGGGTACTCGCCAATGCTTCCGTAGGCGGTCATGTGGCACCAGACAATATCAACATAGTGTACCTGGTGCCATTACGTTTCCATCGTCGCCAACTGCACATGCTGCAACCGGCCAAAGGCGGGATACGCAAACCTTACGGTGGCACACGCAGCCTGGGCTTCAAGCGTGGCTCATGGGTGAAACATCCAAAGCATGGCGTCCGTTACGTGGGCGGCACGACCGCTGGCAGCATCAGTCTGCACCGAATGCAGGACGGCGTGCGGATTGCCAAGGTAAAACCTGAAACGGTCACGTTTTTATGCACCGCCGCCTGGCGGACAAAGAAGGGAGAACGCCATTCCGCTGTCGCCTAAAGGCGACAGTCCCCTGGCATAATTTTTATGGTTGTGTCGGCAGGCGGGGTGCCTTGGTCGGCGGGGCGCAGCATGGCGCTTGAGTCGCGCTGCATCCAATCCACATTATGAAGTATACAAAACGAACTTTGGTGGTGCTGTCGTTGGCACTGGTGGGCTGCCGTGGGCAGATCATGCCAGCCAGCCCAACGCCGGTGGATACCCGACTGCGCATTTTCAGCGAAACGGCCAGCACGCCTTTGATGCACAGCCTGAGTGCTGCTTATCAGCCTGCCCATTTGCTGATTGGTTGGGATATTCAGGTGGGCGATCTGAATGCGCTGAGCGGCTGGCTCAAAAATAATCAACTCAGCAGCCAACCGGCCTATGCGCTGACCACCTATTTACCACCGGACAGCACTTTGTGGTCGACTCCGATTGGGCAAGATGGGCTGGCGATCATCGTCAACGCCGCCAACCCGATCGCCAATCTGACACCTGATCAACTGCGCACTTTGTTCACCGGACGCGTCCTCAATTGGAAGGCGCTCGGCGGCACCGATCAACCGATTAGCGTGGTCAGCCAGCAAATTGGCAGTAGTGACAATGCGCTGTTTCAGGCGATGATCTTGGGTGAGCGACAGGTCAGCGGAGCGGCACGGCTTGCCACCACCCCTGAAGCGATGATTCAGGCGGTCAGTGCTGATGAAGGTGGCATTGGCTACGTATCAATGGGCGCGCTGTCTGCAAGTATGTCAATGAGTACAGCCGCCACCACAATCCGCACCGTACCGCTCGATCACGTTTTGCCGACGCCGCAAACCGTCAGCGCTAACCAGTACGCGCTGCGCTCGCCGCTGCTGTTCGTGGGGCTGAAAGTGCCTGAGAACGATGCCTATCACGACTTTTTTGCCTGGGTGCAAAGTCCGGCGGGGCAAGCCGTCGTCAGTAAAAATTATGCACCTTTGGCAGCGCTGGCAAGCACGCCATAAAAGCGCTGCGGAGCAACAACACAGCTAACGGGCGGGTTGAATATCCTGCACGACCAACTGCAAGCGAACTTGCCCTTGCCATTCGTTGAGTTCCAGTTGGTAGGCTACATCGACCCGTTCAGGCAGTTTATCAGCCAACCCGCCCATGCGGAAGGCGATCGCCTCGAATTCGCATTCGTGATCGGCCAGCCGTAATTTGAGGTGCGCGCCATCTGTGCCGATCGCGCGCTGCTGTCGGATCACGACGCCGTGCGTGCTCAGCAGCGGTGACGGGTTGCTATTGCCGGTCGGTTCAAGCCGCTTCAATTCGGCCACCAGATCGGTTGTCAGTTCATGGAAACGGACTTCGGCGTCGATCTTAATGGTTGGCGCTAACCCGCCCGGAATCATTTTGAGCTGTTCGCCCGCGATTTCCAATAAGCGATCGCGGAAGGCCGGAATGTTCTCGTTTTCCAGCGCGAATCCAGCAGCTTGCGCGTGGCCGCCGTGCCGAATCAACAGATCGGCGCACTGGTCGAGTGCGTCGGTGATGTTGAAGCCGTCGATGCTGCGGCATGAGCCGTGACTGGAATGTTCGCCCAAATGGACGATCACCGCCGGACGGTAGAATTCTTCGACTAAGCGCCCCGCCACCAACCCCACAATACCCTGCTGAAAGTCGCCACTGGCGGCAAAGATCAACGGCACACCGCGCGGATCGCCTACGATTTGCGTGGCGTGCTGCTGAATCTCGCGTGTTAATTCCTGACGCTTCACGTTCAGCGCTTGCAGTTTTTCGGCAAGGGGCAGCGCAATAGTTTCGTCCGCCGCCACCATCAGATCGTAGGCGACGTTGGCGCTGGCAAGGCGTCCGGCGGCATTGATGCGTGGTCCCAGCCGAAAGCCAATAGTTTCAGCCGTGGTGCTCAACGGATCGCTGCCCGACACCGCCAACAGCGCCTTGATACCGGGACGTGGCCGCTCTCGCATTTGCGCCAGCCCGCGAATGACCATCGCGCGATTTTCAGCCCGATCGAGCGGCGCTAAGTCCGCTACTGTGCCAATCGCGACCAGATCGAGCAAATCGTCCGCCGGAAAGGGTGGCTGCTTGCGATCGTTGACCATCGCTTTGAACAGTCCGTCCGCTAATCGGTACGCAATGCCGACACCCGCCAACATATCTTCGCCATATTTGCAGCCAGGTTGTTTCGGGTTGATCACAGCCACTCCGCGCGGCACTTCCGGGCCAACCGTGTGATGATCGGTCACGATCATATCGAGCTTACAGTGGTTAGTGCCGTATTCGACTTCTTCCAGTGAGCGAATGCCGCAATCGACCGTGATCACGAGCTTACCGCCATCCTGTGCGATTTTGCGTAAGGCGCCCATATTCAGGCCGTAGCCTTCATCGACGCGATGCGGAATATATGGCACGACGTTCGTACCGACAGCGCATAAAGCGCTCACGAGCAGGGCTGTACTGGTCACGCCGTCCGCATCGAAATCACCATAGACGACGACTTTTTCGCCCGTCTTGATCGCTTTGCGGATGCGTGACACGGCCTGCGGAACGCCGCGCATGTCGAACGGATTAGCCAGCACCGTATCGCCTATCAGAAAGCGCGTGGCGCTCAGGTGATCGGTGAGTCCGCGATGATATAAAATAGTCGCCAGCACGCGGTTCATTCCACGAAAGGGCGCATATTGGGCGCTGGTCAGGGCGGGCGCTATCTGCCAACGTTTGGTCGCGAGCATGACCATCAGTGAATCTTCCGTGACGCTAAAATGTTTTAGCTAATGCTGTGTTTACAATATTGACTGTAATTATTGGCTAGACCATTCCGCGCGTTCTGAGAATGCGCGTCAAGAAGGGTACGTTTGTCGTGCGTCCGCTCACCGCTTCGGAAGCCAGATAGAAACCGGCAAGCCATAATACGCCTGCTACGGGCAGCCCGATCACGGTACACGACATAATGATCATCGCCAGCCACATGACACGCGCGTGCGCTGAATGATAACGCACTAACGGATCCTCTTTCCAGTCTTTTTTGAAGAGTGGAATGATCGACACGATGCCCGTAACATAGCACAGCGCACTGACCAGGCCAGCCGTGCCGCGATTGATAGTACGCTGAATGTTGGCCGCTTGATTTTCCATGCGCCCTAATGGGTTACGCACCTGATTACCAACGTTGTTAAGCTGGTTTTCCAGTTTATTGAGTTTGTCTAACGGATTTTGGCTCATGTCGATCGATCACTTTCCGCTTTTTGCGCAACCTATTGCAGTTTGCTACCGATACGACTATTGTAGTGTTTATTTAGCGGCACACAAGTAGGTAAGTTTTGATAAGCCGAGTCGTTTTTATGGGTACGCCAGATTTTGCCGTGCCACCGTTACGCGCCTTGCTCGACGCGCCCGGCTATGACGTGGTAGGCATCGTTACGCAGCCCGATCGTCCGGCGGGGCGCGGTCATGCGCTGCAAGCCTCACCCGTCAAACAAGCGGCGCAAACGGCAGGTGTTCCGATCATTCAGCCGGAAAAACTGCGTGCGCCCGGTGTGTTTGAGCAGTTGAAAAGCTGGCAGCCGGAACTTATCGTAGTCGCGGCGTTCGGCCAAATCCTGCGCCAGAACGTACTGGACTTGCCGCGCTATGGTTGCATCAACGTTCACGCTTCACTTTTACCACGCTGGCGCGGTGCCGCCCCTATTCAAGCGGCAATGCGGGCAGGCGATTCGCAAACAGGCATTACGATCATGCAGATGGATGCCGGACTCGATACGGGCGCGATGCTGCGGTCACGCTCGGTTACCATTACGGCGGACGATACGGGTGACACCTTGCAAAACAAGCTGTCCGCAATCGGTGGCCCCCTGTTGATCGAAACGCTGAATGATTACATGGCCGGGTTGATCACGCCGCAGCCGCAAGACGAGTCACAGCAGACCTACGCGCCAATGCTCAAAAAAGAGGATGGCCGAATCGATTGGGCACAACCCGCGATCGTGATCGAACGGCAAGTACGCGCTTATGAACCGTGGCCGGGCACGTTCACGCTGTGGGAAGGGCAGCCGCTCAAAATTTTGGGTGGTCATGCCGAGTCGGGCAATGCATCGATCGGGCACGTGAGCGTATCAGCAAATGGCTCGATCGGCGTGGGCACGGGTGCAGGCATCTTTCGGCTTGATCGGGTTCAGGTGGCGGGGCGCGGCGCGATTGAAGCGGGTGCGTTTGTCCGTGGACACGCCGCTTTTGTTGGCGCGCAACTTGGCATATAATGCAAGCACAAGTGGGCACAGGTATTTAAGGGGGAGTCATGTTTAAGCAGTTGAAAAAAGCAGCCATCATGGTAACGTTGTTCAGCTTATGCGCCGTCGTATTCGGAGTCGGCAGTCCGGTACAAGCTGCGGGCTATTATTCAGTGCAGCCGGGCGATACGCTGTTCAGCATTGCCAGCCGTTATGATGTGAGCATCAGCGAATTGGCGACGCTCAATCATATTTACGATGTGAATACAATCTACGTAGGGCAAGTGCTGGCGCTGCCCAATCCGCTGCCACCCGGTTACTATCCGACCTATCCAATTTACACGCCGCCACCTGTGTACATTTATCGCCCGACGCCGCCGATTTATTATGGCAGCGTGTATATTCGCTACGTGGTGCAGCCCGGCGATTTTCTGAACGCCATCGCGGAACGCTTCAACACCACGGGTTATGCGATCCTGACGACAAACAATATCGCAGACGCTAACCTGCTGTACATTGGGCAAGTGCTGCTGATCCCATATGTGTCTGCCGTCGCACCGCCGATCCGTCCGCCTGTCTATGGCAATTTCTACGTGGTGCAGCCGGGCGATACGCTGTCATCGATCGGGCAGCGCTTCAATCGCGATATTTACAACATTGCGCGCGTTAACGGTCTGCTCAATCTGAACGCAATCTACGCAGGGATGTCGCTGCTGATCCCGTAGGCAGAACACATGCAAAACAAGTAAAAGTGTCGATTCCCGCACCCTGAATCCCTTTCCTTTTCGGGGTAGGGAAGGGATGCACAAGTTATATAAAACTATCGATTGCGCAGGGTTTCCGCGTCGCTGCCGATCAAACGATGATACGCACTGCTCACTAATTTGGCACTGCGATCCCAGCTATGCACCGCACTCACCCACGCGCGCCCCTGTGCTCCAAGCTGAGCCGCATAGGCTGAGTCGGTCAGCAAGCGCAGCACTGCGTCCGCAAACGCACGCGGTGTATCCGCGATCAACATATGCTGACCATTGATCGCGTCGAGTCCTTCGCAGCCGAGCGCTGTAGACACCACCGGACAGGCGCACGCCAGCGCTTCCAACAGTTTGAAACGAGTGCCGCTGCCACTTCGCAAGGGGCAAATGAACACGGCGCTTTGTGCCAGATAAGGCCGCGTATCATCGACCAGACCGGCAACCTTGATACCGGAGGTCGGATCACTGCCGAGCGCGATCAAGGCAGGCGGCGGCTCTTTGCCGAGCAGCGTCAGTGTGAAGGCGGGTCGCTGTGCGCGGATTAACGGCATGATCTCATGCGCAAAGTACAGGATCGCGTCCGTGTTCGGGAAATATTTGTAATCGCCCATATACAGCGCGCTGTCCGGCGTGCGTGGTACATCGGCCACCCGGAAGTAATCGGTATCGACGCCGTTGGGTGTGCTGCTGATCGCTACGCCAGGGGTTGCCCGCTTGACGATCTGTCCATCCACATCCGACATGACGCCGACGAGCGTTGCTTGTGCCCATGTTTGCGGCTCGAAAATACGCATTTTGGCCGCCTCAAGTGCTAACGCCGGACGTTGATAAAGCGGTTGAGCAACCTTTGCGTGTCGCCACCACGCCACATATTCGATCGCGGGTTCGGCTAACAGGATCGGCACTGGCATTTGGGCGGGCAAGTTTTGCAGCATATAGAATGACTCGACATGTACCGCGCCGAACGTACGCTCCGCCAGCAACCGTGCCAACGTTTCGCGCATGGCTGCCGATGCATACAGCCGCATAGTAACCGGGCGGATTCCTGTCAGGCTGAGCAGCGCGGCACGCACAGTACCGGGGCTGCGCGCGCGGTCGATCACGATCAACTCACACCATTGGCGCAGCGGAGTCAGATCGAATGCTTTTTCTTCCGGTCGCCCAAAACAAACCAGCGTGATCGCAAATTCGGCGCTGAGCCGCTTGACCAGATTGTAGGTGCGCGTGCGGCCACCGCTGACGGGTGGGTACGGCAGGTACGGCGTGAGCATCAGGATGGCGGGCAGCGTATCAGGTGGCGTTATCGTCGGCATGATCAATACAATGCCAGATACTTGTTCAACTCCCAATCGGTCACTTCCAGCCGATAATCTTCCCATTCGAGCCGCTTAGCACTGCTGAAACGCTCAAAAACGTGCGCGCCTAACGCGTCACGAACCACCTGATCTGCCGCCAATGTTTCCAGCGCATCTTCTAATGAGCCGGGCAGCGTTTCAAGCGGCGGGCGACGGGTCGATTCAATCAGATACAGATTTTCGTCGGTCGCGTCGGGAACGGTCAATTGGCGGCGAATGCCATCCAGCCCGGCAGCGAGCATCACTGCAAAGGCCAGATACGGATTGCAGCTCGGATCGGGACAGCGCAGTTCGATCCGCGTTGAAGCCAGATCATAAGCACGCGGCACGCGGATCAATGCCGATCGATTAATGCGCGCCCAACTGATGTACACGGGCGCTTCATAGCCAGGAACGAGCCTCTTATAGGAGTTGACCAGCGGCGCTAAAATGGCGCACATACCGCGCGCGTGTGCCAATTGTCCCGCAATGAAATGCTTTGCGATCTGCGATAGACCGTGCGCATCACCCGGATCGGCAAAGGCGTTGCTGCCATTCGCCTTGTACATCAGGCTTTGATGGACATGCATTCCGCTGCCACTGATGCCGCGAATCGGCTTTGGCAGGAAGGTTGCGTACAGCCCATTTTGCTGCGCCAGAATTTTGAGCACCACTCGAAAAGTCACCGCGTTATCGGCAGTGCGCAGCGCGTTGGAATAGCGAAAATCGATCTCATGCTGACCGCTGGATACTTCATGGTGCATCGCTTCCACGTCGATCCCGAAGGCAGCCAGTGCGCGTACCATCTGCCGCCGAATGCCGCCCGCCATATCGGTTGGCACATCAAAATAACCCGCTGTGTCGTGCGGCATGGGTGGGATCACGCTGCCATCCGCGTGTGGGCGCAATAAGAAAAATTCGAGTTCCGGGCCAGTATTGTAAATGAAGCCCATTTTCTCAGCATCCGCCATGACGCGCCCCAATACCGCACGCGGATCGCCCAAAAACGATTGGCCGTTGGGGGTGTAGACATTGCAGATCAAGCGTGCGGTAGCCTGATCGCCGGACAGCCAGGGCAGGATCGCGAAAGTATCCGCGTCGGGCACCAGATACATATCACTTTCAGCAATGCGCGCGAAACCTTCGATCGATGAACCGTCGAACCAGGTGCCGTGATCGATCGCATCGCGCATTTGTGCCACCGGAATTGTCACATTTTTGACTGCGCCAACCACATCGGTAAATTGCAGATCGATGAATTTGATCTGATGCTGCTCGATTTTCTGGCTGAGTTCGATTGGGTCGGGCATAACGCCTCTTTCGGTGCAAGCTGGACTGCAAATCAGATCAGTATCTACGCAAAACTCGATATCGACACGAACTCAGTGTGGATGCAATGCCGACGCAGCGACCGCAACCAGCACGATAGCGGCAATGATCAGGAGCATCACGCCGATCGTGATTGCCAATTGCGAACGCCAAAAGGGAGTTGTGCGTGGAGCGTTGGTGGGCGCGTCTAAAATCGTCGTTGCCACGCCGTCGAGATGATCCAGATCATTGATCATGGCGGGCACATCCGGGTAGCGATCGTCCGGGTTGCGCTGTAACGCGTGCGTGACGACGGCGGCTATCTGTGGCGAGACAATGCCCGCGCGCACCTGATCAAGCCGTGGAATTGCGCCGTTCAGATGCTGCGCCATGATTGCCATGTTGTTATCGCCTTGAAAGGGCGTTTCACCTGCCAGCATCTCGTACAGAATCGTGCCGAGCGCATACACATCGGTACGTGGATCGCCGCGCTTGCCCTCGATCTGCTCAGGCGACATATATTCGGGGGTGCCAGCAGTGCCCGTCAGGTTGGCATACGTGACACGGTGGCTGCCTTTGGTGAGCGCCAACCCAAAATCAAGGATCACGGGTTGATCATCGGCAGTGATCAGGATATTTTCGGGTTTCAAATCGCGATGCACCACGTCGTTACTATGAATATAAGCCACACCGTCCGCGATCTTTCTGAACAGCACGATCGCATCATCCGGCGCAAACGGCGCTCTTTTCGTGATCACCTCACGCAGCGGGTCGCCTGTGACCAATTCCGTGACCAGATAGGGCGTCCGGTTATACGTGCCGCTGCCCAATCCATGTTGAATCGCCGGGTGATGCAGCGTATTCATGAGTTGCAACTCGCGCTGGAATCGCTCGTACTGGCCGGGATCACCGAGCAGCATCTGATCGGGGATTTTGAGCACGACTTCCTGCCCATTGAGCAAGTCATAGGCGCGGTACACATCACTCATGCCACCTTGGGCCATGTGTGCGCGTATTTGATAGTGATCGAACTGGTCGCCAATTTGCAGCATAATGAGCGCGATTATAACCGCGAACCTGTTAATGAGCAACGCGATTCGCACAAGCTAAAAACTGTTGCAAAGCTCACAGATTCATTTCCCTGTCAACGTCCCAACGCGGTTACGAACTCCGCCGACAGCTTTTTGAAGCCGAACTTTTTATCGTCAAAGCGCACATCGAGTTCTTCGACTCCACTGCGTATGGCGCTGGCGATCACCGTCCCTTCGCCAAATTTCGCGTGCGCGATGCGCTGGCCGCTCTGATAAACTTTCGCTTTTTCGGCAGGCCGCTGAGTGGCAACACGCGCGGCGGGCGTCCAGGTCGTTGACTGCTGATAAGCGTGCCAATCGCGTTGAGAGGTGGCGCGGGCGGGCAATTGTGAGCCTTGCGTCAGCTCTTTGGGGATGTCCGACAGGAAGCGCGACGGCAAGAGCATATCGCCGCTGCCACCGTACATCGAGCGGCGCATGACCCATGTCAGGTACAACGCATCTTTGGCGCGCGTGATGCCTACGTACATCAAGCGGCGTTCTTCAGCCATTTGTTCGTCGTCTTCCAGCGAACGTTGATGTGGCAAAATGCCTTCTTCCAACCCGGCAATGAATACCACTTTGAACTCCAGCCCTTTGGCGGCGTGCAGCGTCAGTAAGGTAGGCGCATTGGCGTTATCGTCGCGATTATCGGCGTCCGCTACCAGTGAGACTTCCTCTAAAAAGGCGCTCAGCGGCATATCCCCATAATCGATCGCTAACCCGTTGAATTCCTTGATATTTTCGATCCGTTCCTGCGCCATTTCAGTGCCATCGTTCAGAAAGTCTGTGTAGCGCGTGCGTACCAGCACATCTTCAAGCAGCGCCGCGACGGGCATTTTTTCCTTCGACTGCTGCCACGTATCGATCAAGCCGACAAAATCGATCAGCCCCTTTTCGGCGCGGGCACTGAACGGTGCGGCTTCGCCTTTCGCCAGCGACTCCAGCGCGCGGAACATCGTTTGATTGCGCCCGGTCGCCCACTGCTCCAACTGCTGAATCGTCTTATCGCCCAAACCACGCGGCGGCGTGTTGATAATCCGGCGCAAGCTCACGCTGTCGTCCGGGTTGTGGATCAAGCGCAAATACGCCAGCACGTCCTTGACTTCTTTACGCGAATAGAAGCGCGTGCCACCCACTAACCGATAGGGCAGCCCGGCGCGCACGAACGCCTCTTCCAAACTGCGCGATTGCGCGTTGACACGATACATCACGGCACAATCGCGCGGCTGATTGCCATTGGCAACGTATTCCGCGATCTTATCGACGATGAACAGCGCTTCCTGCTGTTCGGTCATGACGTTATTCAGCACGATACGCGGCCCGGTGGCGCGCTGTCCGGTCAGCCTGATCGGGGTGTGATCGGGGTTATGGCGGATTACGGCGGTTGCAGCATCTAAGATCAGTTGGTGTGAGCGGTAATTCTGGCCGAGGCGAATCAGGGTGGCGTCGCTGTAATCCTGCCGAAAGCGCTGCACATTGCGCGGGTCTGCGCCGCGAAAACGGTAGATCGATTGATCAGGATCACCCACCGCGAACAAATTATGGCTGCCCGCCGCCAGCAGCTTGATCAGCTCATATTGTGCGGTGTTCGTGTCCTGAAATTCGTCCACCAGAATATGCCGATAGTAGCCCTGATAGCGCGCCAATGTTTCCGGGTTAGCGCGAAACAGTACCACCGATTGCATCAGCAGATCGTCGAAATCCAGCGCGTTACTTTCGCGCAGCAGCAGTTGATAACGCGTATAGACTCTTTGCACGACCTTTTCGGGTGGCGTGCTGGCGACATATTGTTCAGGCGTGACCAGTTCGTTTTTCGCGCCGCTGATCCGGTTGAGCAAGCTGTGTGGTGAATTGCGTTTCGGATCGAGATCAAACTCACCAAGCGCTTGCTTGATCAAACTCAGTTGATCGTCGGTGTCATAGATCGTATAGTCCGAACGGTAGCCGATTTGAGCCGCTTCACGCCGCAAAATGCGTGCGCAAATAGCGTGAAAAGTGCCAATCGTGAGGCCATGCGCGCCTTCTTTGCCGAGCAGCTTTTCGATCCGTTCCTGCATTTCACGGGCGGCTTTGTTAGTGAAAGTGACGGCCATGATCTGACGCGGCCAAATATTCATGACCTGAATCAAATAGGCCACACGGCGCGTCAGGACGCTCGTTTTGCCCGATCCGGGGCCAGCTACAACCAGCGTCGGGCCGGGCGGCGCGGATACGGCATCGCGTTGTTCGGCGTTCAAACCTTCCAGTAAATCGGCAGCAGTCAGCATTTAATAAGTCTTTCTATCGCTTCACAATGACTCAAGCAGTGCCCTGATTTTACCATACTCACCGCAAACCGTGCCCTGCCCTGAAGGGACAGGGTTCAAACAGAAGATCCAATGCAATTCCCAGGAAAAGCGAGACTTTCACACCGCGTTTGACTCCCTTCCCCTGTAATCGGGGAATGCTCCTTCCCCACGGATGGGGAAGGGGTTAGGGGTCAATTCCTTGCCACGTTGCCCGCCGCGCGTTACGATCGCTCACAGTGTAATGTAATCGATGAGATGTAACGCTGTGAGTGATCTGAATCTGAATCGCGACCTGAAACCATCAACCCCTGCACCGCTTGCAACCGTTCAGCCTGCCACCCGCTTGAACCCGGTGCTGCTGATTTTCCTGATCTTCCCAATTGCCGGATTGATCATCGCGGTGCTCGTTGGCAGCCAGAAGCCACCCGCCTATGTGCCGATCCCGCCCGCAATTGCTTACAATCCTGTTTCGTTGGTCAACCAACCGGCGCCCAACTTTTCGCTGCTCTCGCTGAACGATCGGCAGGTGGCCCTGAGCAGCTTTCACGGTCAGATCGTGTTCCTCAATTTTTGGGCGACCTACTGCGCACCCTGCAAGGTCGAAATGCCCGCCCTGCAACAATTGATGGACGGCAAGATTCCGCTGCCTGCCAACGCGATTAAAGCCACTGTGCTCACCGTCAATCAGGGCGACTCGGCGGACAGCATCCGCACCTTTTTTGCGAGTTTATCGGTCAATCTGCCGACCGTCTTAGATCCCAATATCAGCGTTGGCGATCAATACCGGCTGGTCAATCTGCCGCACACTTTCGTGATCGATGCAGAAGGGGTGATCCGCTATGACCATATTGGCATCGTCAATGCGGACGATCTGGCAAAGTACATCAAAGTTTTGAGTGACTCGGCGTATTTTTGATCGCGAACACTGCTATACTGAATAGTATCTCTTGCAAGTTCGGAAGTGAGTTAGCTATGCTCGATGTGTCTTCAAATATCCAGCTCGAAGCCGCGCTTCCAAAGGTTGAGTCGCCCCACGCTGCCATCGAGATATTGGGGGCGGGGGTGACACGGCAATGGCTATACGACTATCGTATCGTCACTTACACGATTTTGGACGTTACTCGCGAATCGGTTGACACATGGATTGAAGGTGCGAAGCAAGGCTCGCGCGTGTGGAAGCCCGATCAAACCATCTGCATCTTGTACGATTTTGGCAGTGCGAGGCACCTTTCAAGGACGCCCTACCTGACATCGCGCCTGGGCGAATTGACAAAATTACGCAGCGGCTCGCCCACTTTTTCAGCAATCATCCTGGCCGATACGTTTTTCGGGAAGCTAGTCGCCCAAACCACCCACTTTTATTTTCAGAGCGTAACTCGCGTTGCTACCAAAATTGAAGTTTTCTACAATCGCCAAAGCGGGCTGAATTGGCTGATCAAGCAAGGCGCGATTCGCCACATAAGCGACTGACACCATTATGGCAGCCATCCCCTCTGTTAGTCCTTCCACGCCGATTATTGAAGCGCGCAATATTGTAAAAATTTATCCGAATGGCGTCCGCGCCAACGATGGCGTCAGCTTGTCCGTCGCGCAAGGCGAGATTCACGCGCTGGTAGGTGAAAACGGCGCTGGCAAATCAACGCTCATGAAGGTGCTGTACGGATTGGAACGCCCCACCAGCGGACAGCTATTCCTGCGCGGAGAGCGCGTACAGATCACGAATCCACAGGTGGCGATTCAGATGGGAATCGGCATGGTGCACCAGAATTTTATGCTGGTGCCGTCGTTCACCATTGCCGAAAACATCGTGTTGAATCAAGAGCCGACGCGCGGTGTCGTGATCGACAGCGGTAAAGCAATCCGCGAGACGGAAGCACTTGCAGCGCGTTATGGGTTGGCAGTGATCGCTGATGCGCGGGTGGACAGCGTGCCGGTCGGGATGCGCCAGCGCGTCGAGATTTTGAAGGCGCTCTATCGCGGTGCTGATGTGTTCATTCTGGATGAACCGACGGCGGTACTTACGCCTAACGAAACTGACGATTTGTTTGCAGCCATTCGGCGGTTAGTCGATCAGGGCAAGACGGTTATTTTCATCACGCACAAATTGCGCGAAGTCCTTGCGATCAGCGATCGGGTGACAGTGATGCGGGACGCGCGCGTGATCGGCACGGTTAACACGGCGGACGTGACCGAACGCGATCTGGCGCATATGATGGTGGGGCGCGATGTGCTGACGACGGTGAGCAAGCCGCTTGCCAAACGGGGCGCGCTCACCTTGCAAGTGCGCGACCTGAGCTATGTCAGCGCATCGGGCAAATTGGCGCTGGATAAGCTCTCGTTCGATGTGTTCGCGGGCGAGATATTAGGCGTGGCGGGAGTCGAAGGCAACGGTCAAACCGAGCTGGTCGAAGTCTTGACGGGTTTGCTGCCTGCCACCCGTGGAACGGTCACCGTCGATGGGCGCGATGTACTGAATCGCGGGCCGCGCGCCATGCGAGAGGCGGGCGTGGCGCACATCCCCGAAGATCGATTGTTCAACGGCGCGGCGGGTGATGTGTCGATCAACGAAAACCTGATCATCGATCGCTTTTATCGCAGGCCCTTCACGCGCGGCGGCTTGCTGCAACCGGCGCAGATTGCCGAGAACGGGCGCGCGTTGATCCGGCGTTTCGGGATTGTTGCGCAAAGTGGCGCATTGCCGGTGCGATCGCTGTCAGGTGGCAACATTCAAAAAGTGATCGTGGCGCGTGAATTTTCGTCCGATCCGCGTTTGTTGATCGCTGCACAGCCTACGCGCGGCGTCGACGTTGGCGCGATCGAGTTCATTCATCAGCAGTTGGTCGATCAACGCACACGCGGGCTGGCAATCCTGTTGATCTCTGCCGAATTGCAGGAAGTGCTGAAACTTTCCGATCGGCTGTTGGTCATGTACAATGGTCAGCTTGTTGCCGTGTTCGATGATGTGGCGGCACTGCAAGAAGAGGAAGTGGGTTTGTACATGCTCGGTGCAAAGCGGCAAACGCCTGAACAACTCGCAGCGGCGCTACAAACACTTTATTTATGAGGACTAATCATGCTTGATCCAACGGATGATTTTCAAGTGCAAAATTTGCTTGATTGGCGTTCAATCATTGAACATCTTTTTCCTATAAGCGTTCCGATGCATTGCATATGGGAAGGTCGAGAAAGTATTGTAAGCATTCTCAATGAGGTTAGTCATGCTGCTGTTCAAAATGACATGCACTTGCCGGATAGTGGTGGTTTTATGCTTACAGGTGCAAAAATAGCAAATGAGGATGCATGTATTGAATTACAGTGGGAGCATCGTCCTCCCTTTATAGTCAAATCTAAACGACTAATTTTTCAATCATTCGGAAATGACTACAACTGGGCGTATTTTTTACTTGAAACCAATGAGCTAGATGTGAAATATGGGGTTGTCAACAATAACCTCAAAGAACTATTGAGAGAAATCGAACCAGGGCATTACATTAATTATCGCGAACAAGACGACTTTGATTATGAGGATAGAGATGATGAAGAAACTTCTTTGCTACTCAATTCGCGCTTATTGTGTAGGTATTTAAGTGGGTCTTTCATGTTAGTGCCTAAAGCAACCCCCTACCATCAAGTGCCTCATAATCGTAGTGGCATACACAATACAATGGACAAAGACGCATTTAAGACTTGGATAGAAACCATTATTAACATGCAATGAGAAAGAAAATCATTAGACAATTCAGAATATGCTATAGCGAATTGATCGTTTCCATTGTTTAACCGCTATATGACTAAAATCGTTGGCGGGATTGTTTTCATGCTCACGTTGGCGTTCGGCCTCACTGCGCTGATCAGCCATGCGCCTGACCTGAGCGCACTGCTGGCACAGCCCACGTTCGGCGGGATATTTGCCGTCAACTTGCTGGTGAGCGGGTCGCTGCTGCTGTTCGTCATTGAAAATGGTTGGGCGACCCTGCGTATTTTTCTGACGGTGGTGCTCGCGCTCGCCATTGGCTTCGTGATCATGCTGCTGATCAGCAAAG
>Ga0209100_1000410_pt1 | contig 38473 bp, 38 predicted proteins | sample lystaG_FD_185480 | JGI IMG/M metagenome (GOLD analysis project Ga0209100, IMG submission 185480) | Glacier valley bacterial and archeal communities from Borup Fiord, Nunavut, Canada, to study Microbial Dark Matter (Phase II) -... | ecosystem: Environmental > Aquatic > Freshwater > Ice > Glacier ... | reverse complement strand
GGTGCCGTTCTGACCAAGACGTGCTGAAGTTGGGCCAAGGCAGCGAAGCGCTCAAAAGCAGGGGATTTGCCTGGTCCACTCGAGGGCCACATCCCCCCCTCAAACCCCAATCGGCACATCCACGCCTAACTCGGCCAGCACGGTGCGGATGGCCTGCGCGTCAATCCCCGCTCGAGCGTGAATGGAACTCACCTCGGCGTGCTCGTAAAACTCGTCGGGAATGCCCATCACCCGCACCGGAGTGTTCAGAGCCGCGTCGGACAGGGCCTCGAGCACCGCGCTGCCAAAACCACCGCTGCGCTGGTTGTCCTCGACGGTGACAATCGCTTTGGCGCTTTTGGCTACCTCGAGCAGCATTTTTAGGTCCAGCGGCTTGACAAAGCGGGCGTTGACCAGCCCCACGCTGGGCAGGCCTTCCACTGCCTTCCGAGCGTACTCGAGCGCCTTACCCCCAGCCAGCACCACCACCTCACTACCCGTCTTCAGGCGCTCCCAGCTTCCCCACTCGAGTTCGGGCCAAGTACCTTCAGGGGCAGGTTCTACATTGCCACGCGGGTAGCGAATCGCCACCGGACCGCCGTGTTTGATAGCACCTTTAAGCATGGCCCGCAGCTCGAGTGCGTCTTTGGGCAGCCCGATGCTGACATTGGGAATGGCGCGCATGAAGCCCAGGTCGAACACGCCTTGATGGGTCGAGCCGTCCGCGCCCACCATGCCGCCCCGGTCCACCGCAAAGATGACCGGCAGGTTCTCGATGGCCACATCGTGAATCACCTGGTCGAAGCCGCGCTGTAAAAAGGTCGAATAGATGGCCACCACGGGCCGCATTCCCTGAAGCGCCATGCCCGCACCCACCGTCACTGCCACGTCCTCGGCGATGCCCACGTCGAGGTAGCGCTTGGGGTGAACTTGGCTGTACTTGACCAGTCCCGACCCCTCGCGCATGGCCGGGGTGATGACGAAGACTCGAGGGTCACTTTTAGCCAGTTCAGTCATGGCGTCGCCAAAAGCCGCGCTCCAACTGTGTCCGCTCGAGGCGCTGGTTTCGCCCAGTTCGGCGTTGAACTTGGGCGGACCGTGCCACTTGATGGGGTTGGCCTCGGCGTAGCCCAGTCCCTTGCCCTTCTTGGTTAGCGCGTGCAGGATGGTGGGTCCCTCGAGCTGTGTTAGACGCTCGAGCAGATAAACCAGTTCCTGCACGTCGTGACCGTCTACCGGACCCACGTAGCGCACCCCCATGGCGTGAAAGGGGTTGACACTTTGCGGGTCAAAAAAGCTGCGGGCCGAATCCTTGGCCCGACTCAGAATCTCGGTGAAGGGGCGGCTCAGGCTCGAGAGCGCTTTTTTGCCCGCGCCCTCGGCGTCCTGAAACCACGGCTGCACCTGCAAGGTTCGCATAAATTTATTGAGCGCGCCCACGTTCTCGGAAATGCTCATCTCGTTGTCGTTGAGCACGATAATCATGTTCTTCTGGGTGAAGCCAATCTGGTTGAGCGCCGCCAGCGCCATGCCCCCGGTGAGGCTCCCATCGCCAATCATGGCCGCAATCTTGTAGTCCTGCCCCTGTGAGTCTCGAGCGTAGGCCATGCCCAGCGCGCTGGCCAGACTGGTCGAGGCGTGGCCCACGGTGGTCGCGTCGTGCTCGTTTTCCGAGACCTTGGTGAAGCCCGAAAGACCACCCTCCTTGCGAATGGTGGGCATCTCGCCCCGCCGTCCGGTTAACATTTTATGCGCGTAAGCCTGGTGGCCCACATCGAAAATGATGCGGTCTCGAGGGCTGTTTAATACGTAGTGCAGCGCCACAATCAAATCCACCGCCCCCAGGCTCGAGGCCAGGTGTCCCCCGCCGAGGGCTGTGATGCGGATGATTTCCTGACGCAGCTCGGAAGCCAGAATCGGAAGCTCGTCACGGCGAAGCAGTTTGAGGTCGGCGGGGCTTTGGATGGCGTCGAGTAACATGGGGCGTCCTTTTTTCGGGTTGGGCTAGGGCCTCGAGTCCGGCTCGAGCCATCTTAAAAACCAGAGTGAACCATCAAATCATGCTCAAAAACCACACTGAATCAACACGCTTAAAACTCGAATTCAAAAGGTTCTAAAGCATTTTTCACTATCATTGCACCACCTCCGCTTCGCTCTGGCTGGCTCCATTTTCGTGAAAAACGCCTTCCTGTTGCTACTCCTGTTAGTCGGGAAGTTTTTCGCTAACGCTCAATACTTCCGCAAAATGCTTTAGTTCATTGCTGGTTGCTAATCGCTATCCACAATAAACTACTTACTCTTGAAATTTGTCCCCAACAGCAGCAACCCTTCCGGCGTTTTAACCTCACCCACGTAGGGCACGAACCAGAAATCGCTCGAGTCGGGAAAAAGGTTCTTGGCCTCGCCGACAATCTGACGGTTGACCACCCACACCCGGTAAGCCCCGCCGTTCACGGTCACATCGCGCTGCTCGAGCACGGTGTACACGTAACTTCCGGTCAGCTTCTGGCGCTCTTTTCCAGTCTCATCGAGGACCGTGAGCGTGCTTGTACCACTCCAGCGCAGCCCCGGTTTCCACTCGCTCGAGCCGGGATACTCACGCCACGCCGGACTGATGAGCACCTTTAAACCGGGCTTGGCCAGACCATTCAGATAAACCCCGCTATCGGTATAGGTGCGGTACCAGGTGGTGTCGGTGCCGCGCCCCACCTGATTGCTGGTCTGCACAGGCAGGTCGCCGAGCAAGGTAGCTCCGGTGGCCTTACGTACGTAAGGCGCGAGCGTGATGGGGTCGCCGGGACTGAGGTAGCGCCACTCGAGGCCGTTTTGATATGGGTAAAACGTGACCGTGCTGATGCTCGAGCCTTCCGAAGCTTTGGGCACTGGCGCGCTGGGCGCGGGTGGGCAGGCAGTGAGCAGGCTGGTGAGCAACACAAAAAGGGCGGGGACGCGCACGTTCACAGGTTTGAGCATAGTTTTTTCCTCGAGCGGGGACTGTCACTCTTGATGACTTTGTGGGCTGGGGTGAAGTCTCGAGCAATTGTGCAGGATAGGGGATGATTTTGCATTAGGGGTTTGGTGGGTAATGAGTTATGGGCTATGGGTTATGTCTTGGACGAAGCGGAACCTATCGGGCCTGTCCGCAAGCTAAAAGACTTATGCAATAGTAGGGGCGAGTGGCAGCTCGCCCGTTCCCGCTCGAGCGCGCATAACCAACACGACATTGTAGGGGCGTTTGGCGTCTTGGACAGAGCGGCACCTATCGGGCCTGTCCGCAAACGCCCGGAACCGCTCAAGCACAAGCTTTTCAAAAAAAGGCGAAACTCTGCAAAGAAAAGATAAGAGAACTGCTGTAAACCTTTGACTCGAGCCGAAAAAGGGCGCACTTTCGTGCGCCCTCGAGCGAACCTGTGAAAACTTCAGGCGATGCCCATTTCCTTTTTCATCTTGGCCAGCTCGTCGTCCACCGCTGCCGCCTTGCCCACCTCGGCTAGCTGCGAATCCAGGTCGCCCTGTTTACGCAGTTCGGACATGGCTTTGGACTTGTCCTCCATACCCGAAACCTTGCGCTCCATATCTGCGAAGGCTCCAGCAGCTCCGTCGGCCTTGTCGAAGCCCGAAATACGCTCGAGGCGGTCACTGGCGGCGGCGGTCTGCTGGCGGGCTTGCAGCAGCTCTTTCTTGGCGTCCATCTCACTGATTTTCTGCTCGAGCGCCATCAACTGGGTCTTGAGTTGCTCGACCACGCTGTCGTTTTGCTCGACCTGCTGGGCGAAACCGTCTGCGACTTGCTCAAAGTTCTTCTTACGGTTGAGGGCTTCTTTAGCCAAGTCCTCGCGGCCCATCTTCAGCGCCTCGCGGGCTTTATCGTCGTACTCGGCGGCCTGCTTCTTGTTCAGGTCGCGTTCACGCGCCAGTTTGCTTTGCTGGGCCATCGCTCCAGCCACTTCTTCGCGGGCTTCCTGATAAGCGGTCCGCATGTCGCGCAGGGCCTGCTCGATGATGAGGCGCGGGTCCTCGGCCTTGCTGATCATCTCGTTGATGTTGGCGCGGAGCAGGCGGGAAATGCGGTCTAAGATACCCATGATTGAATCCTCCTTGATGCAGGGGAAGTTTAATCCCCTCGAGCGGGTGAGTTTGAGAAGCTGGACTTTAAACCTTCTAGACCTTCTTGCTTAGCTGGCTGGCTTGGCTGGGTCCACCCCAATATACGAGCATTTGGGTTAGAAGTTTCTGAAAATGAGAATGCTCAAGTTTAGCCCAAACGTTCGAGGTTCAAACCCCGGCTCGAGTCCGTGAGCGGCGGCTACTCGAGTCATTAATCCACTCAGTACAAAGCAGAAAAGTTTAATCGGTGGCTCACTCTCCCACACTCCTTTTGAGTGCATACTCGAGCGGTGAGCAGCCTTCAGACCCCACCCGCAAAGCTTTCCGCCCACTCGAGCCTTGCTGTGATGGTCGCCACCATCCTCGGCTCGAGTCTGGCGTTCATAGACGGCAGCATCGTCAACGTGGCCCAGGGCGCGATACAGCAGGGGCTGAAGATGGACAGCGCGGCGCTGGCCTGGGTGGTCGAGGCTTACCTGTTGCTGGTTGCGGCCCTCATTTTGGTGAGTGGAGCGCTGGGAGACCGCTACGGCTACCGCCGCATGTTTGGGTTGGGGGTGTTGATTTTTACGGGAGCCTCGATTCTGTGCGCCCTGTCCTCGAGCGGTGCGGTCCTCATTGCGTCCAGGGCGCTTCAGGGCGTGGGTGGCGCGCTGCTGACCCCCAACAGTCTGGCCCTGCTGAGTGCAAGTTTCGAGGGCGAGGCCAGGGGGCGGGCCATCGGAAGCTGGTCGGCGCTCACCTCGGTGGCCGGGGTGATTGGGCCGCTCCTGGGCGGCTGGCTGATTGGGGTATTGAGCTGGCACGCCGCGTTCTGAATAAACGTGCCGCTGGCCGCCGTGGTGCTGGCGCTGCTCTACTTTGCCGTTCCCGCCGACGAACCCGCAAAAAATGCGTCCCCAAGCAGCTCGAGCAACTCGAGCCGAATGCCGGACCTGGCGGGGGCTATTCTGGCCACGCTCGGCCTGGGCGGGGTGGTCTACGGCCTCATCGAAGCGGGCAGCAAACCCTTTGCTCAGCTCGAGGTGTGGCTTCCCCTGCTGCTCGGCGCGGTGTTTCTGGCAGCCTTCCTCATCTGGGAAGCCAGAGCCAAACACCCGATGTTGCCCCTCTCACTGTTCAAATCCCGGCTCTTTTCGGGCGCGAACCTGCTCACCTTTCTGCTTTACGGCGCACTCGGCGCAGTCGGTTACTTTGTGCCACAAAACCTGCTGCTGGTGCAGGGTTTTTCCCCGCTCGAGGCCGGGGCGGCGCTGCTGCCGCTGACCTTGCTGCTGGGGCTGCTCTCGAGAACGGTAGGGGGGCTGGCGGCCAAACGGGGGCCTCGAGCCTTTCTCACCCTCGGTCCCATTCTGACGGGTGTGGGGCTGGCTTTACTGGCCTTTCCAGGGGTTCAGGCCAGTTACTGGACCGATTTTCTGCCCGGTGTCACGGTGATGGGCCTGGGCATGGCGCCGGTGGTTTCGCCGCTGGTGTCGGTCATCTTTGCAGCGGTGGACACAAATCAATCCGGCATTGCCTCGGGGGTCAATACAGCGGTGGCGAGGGCCGCCAGTTTGGTGGCTATCGCGGGGTTGGGGCTGCTGGTGACTTCAGGCTTCTCGAGCAGTCTGTCCAAACGGCTCGAGACTTTGAACACGCCTCCCCGGATTCGGTCCACCCTCGAGCAGAACGCGAACAAACTGGCCGCGCTTGAGGTCCCGACCAACACCGAACCCGCGCTCAAAAATTCAATCGAGAATGCCATCAAAGCCAGTTATCTGGACGGCTACCGCCAGATGATGCTGCTGGCCGCTTTATTAGCCCTACTCAGCGGCGTGGTGGGCTGGTTTTCCTCACCAAAGGGAGCACAGAAGGAAGGGGGATGAAGTATGGCTCTAGAGAGCTTACGACAGTGCTTACGTCCCACGGCATTTCTCTTGACTTTGCAGAGCCTTACCCTTTCTTGAAAAGCTCCTGTCAGAACGGTTTCGGGCGTTTGCTGTCTTGAATCAACAGTGCCTATCGGGCCTACAACGCCGTGTTTGCTATATACGCTCGAGGGAAATGCTGTAATGGTGTGTATGAGACTACCAAAACCCACATGCAACCCGAAAAACATCGTTCCACACAGCTTGCTTGAAGTACCCATCTTTCTCGAAGAGTCCACATTTGACCAATCCCGCTAACCTCACCCACAGAAAAATGCCGTGACCTGGAACTTCGCATTCTCCACCTCAGAAATAAGTTAATTATACCTAGTCAAGCCTTCCTCGGCTCGTCTATACTGCCCCTATGATCGCTGTACTCACTGAAAATCCATTGCTCGAGCCACGTTTCGACATCCCCTTTGACCGCATCAAACCCGAGCACGTCCTGCCTGCGGTGACTGTGCTCATCGCGGGAGCGCAGGCTCGGCTCGAACGCATCACCAAGCTCGAAGGCGAGCGGACCTTCGAGAACACCCTGCTGGCCTTATCCGAGATGAGCCGTGAACTCGAGTTTGCGCTGGGGCTGGCCGGACATCTCGAGGGCGTGGTGACGACGGGTGAGCTACGAGCCGCCTGGAACAGCGTGGTGCCGCTGTACAGCGCTTTTTTCGCGGGCATTGCCCTGAATGATGGGCTGTGGCAGGCGCTCAAAGAGTACGCCGCCACCGTTGAGGCCAAAGCCCTGAGCGGTCCTCGAGCGCGGCTGCTGACCAAGACGCTCGAGGGTTTCCGGCGTGAGGGCGCAGATTTGCAGGGCGAGGACAAGGCGCGAATGGCGTGGGTAGCCTCCAGGCTGGCCGAACTCAGCACCCAGTTCGGCCAGAACGTGCTAGACGCCACCAAAGCAGTGGACTGGACTTTCGAGCAGGGTGACCCTCGTTTGAGTGGACTGACCCAGACCGCGCTCGAGGCCGCACAGATGAGCGCGGCGGCCAAGGGTCAGCAAGGATACCGCTTCACCCTGCAAGCGCCTATTTACACGGCGGTGATGGATTACGCCGACGACTCGAGTTTCAGGCGCGAGATGTGGCTGGCGTACAACCGCAAAGCCACTGGGTCGGGAAAGCAGGGGCCAGAGTTCGACAATCGCCCTCTGTTGTTAGAAATTCTGGCCTTGCGCCAGGAAAAAGCGCACCTGCTGGGCTACTCGAGCTACGCCGACCTGGCCACCGAGGACCGCATGGCCGCCAGTGGAGCGCGGGTGCGCGGCTTTCTCGAGGATATGCAAATTCGCATTCAGCCCTTTTTCGAGCGCGAGAACGCCGAGCTGCTCGAGTTTTACCGCACTCTGGCTGGGGCGGACGCCCCCGAACTCCAGCCCTGGGACGTGGCCTACTACGCCGAGAAGTTGCGCCAGAGCCGTTACGCCTTCGACCCCGAGGAAACTCGACCCTACTTCGCGCTCGAGCAGGTTTTGAGCGGCCTGTTCGAGATTGTGCGGCGCACCTTCGGCGTGACCGTGACGGGGGCAGTTCCCTCGAGCGTGTGGCACGAAGAAGTGAAATTTTACGACATCCACAACGAAGCAGGCCAGCACATCGCGTCTTTTTACACCGACTGGTTCCCCAGGGACAGCAAGCGCGGTGGGGCCTGGATGAACCGCTTCATCGTCGCGGACCGCGCGGGTGGACAGCTCGAGCCACACTTGGGCCTGATGTGTGGCAACCTCACCCCGCCCGCCGGGGACAAGCCCGCGCTGCTGACCCACCGCGAGGTCGAGACGGTGTTTCACGAGTTCGGACACCTGCTTCATCTGGCCCTCTCGAGCGTGGAATTGCGCGAGCAGGCCGGAACCCAGGTAGCGCGCGACTGGGTGGAACTGCCGAGTCAACTGATGGAAAATTGGTGCTGGGAGCGCGAAACCCTGGATTTGTTCGCAAGGCATTACCAGACGGGTGAAGTTCTCCCCGAGAAATTATTTGCCAAGATGATGGCCGCGCAAAACTTCTGGGCCGCTAACACGGCCATGCGCCAGCTCTCCTTTGGCACGGTGGACATCCGGTTGCACTCGGATTACCGCCCTGAGCAAAGCGGCGACCCGCTCGAGTTCTCCAGACAGGTGATGGCCCCGTTCTACACCACCCCACTGCCCCCGGAGTTTGCCAGCATCGCCTCGTTTAGCCACCTGTTCTCCGGGGGTTACGCCGCTGGTTACTACAGCTACAAGTGGTCCGAGATGCTCGAGGCCGACGCTTTCGGGCGCTTTCGCCGCGAGGGTCTGCTGAGCCGCGAGGTGGGCCATCAGTACGTGGACACCATTCTGAGCAAGGGCAACAGCGACGACCCGGCCCAGCTTTTCCGCGATTTCATGGGCCGCGACCCCGACCCCGAAGCCCTGCTCGAGCGCTCGGGTCTGGTGTCCTCGAGCTGAGATGGAGCTGGAAAAGTTAGGACTCCTGCTTTGACTTCTGCACGACTGTGTACGAAGGGAAATTGGCGATTTTCCGCTCGAGGGGATATAGGAAAGGGGCAAGCGCGTGAGATTGCCCCTACAAAATGTTGTCTTGAACGCACCTTCCTCGAGCAATCTTTCCTCAAAAATCGTTACCGTGTTCAAAACAATAGAAAACAAGGGTCGCTCACACTCGAGCGACCCTTGAAAAGAACGGCAATTTAAGAGTGACTAAACAGGCTGTAGCGCTGGTCCGGCTGCATCCGCAACTCGGGCAAGGCGGCACACATTTCTTCGGCGTCGTGTGGGGTCATGCGGACCACCAAGCGACCCTTGCGCTGCGACACGATATCGGCGTCGGGCACACGCTCGAGGAGTTCTTTCACTAAAATGGTTCCGCCGTCCTCACGCCAGATGATAAAACGTTCCATACGCGCCCTCCAGATTTAAGGATAGCGCGTTTGTATGGGAATGCAAGTAGTGGGACTCGCCATAACGTAAAGCGGGTTCCCGAATGTGGACAGAGCCACTCGAGTTTAAAAACGCAAATTCGGCGGTGGAGCGCGCGAAATCTCAGGCGCTCGAGCCAATTTACGAATGATTTTCCCTCCCTCGAGTGCGTTCATGAATTCACCTCCTTCCAGGTTGGAATCCCCCACCCTTCCAGGTCTCGACTCAGACCCAAACTCTGGCATGATTCTCCCAGCACGGTGAGGATTTCGCTGTGTCGCTCGAGGGTGCGCCCCAAACCCAACAAATCCGAGCGCTGTGAAAGCAGCGCCGCCAGCCAGCCCGTGACCTGCGGACAGGCCATTGAAGTGCCGTCCATCGAGGCGTAACCGCCGTTCAAGACAGTAGAAATTACTGCCACACCAGGTGCGGCGGCGTACAGTTCCGGCCCCCGGTTGGAAAAACGGGCCAGATAAAGGTTCGGCTCGAGCGGACTGCTCAGGTCGCTCTGCGAGAACTGCCCGGAAAGCGAATCGGGCGGATACGTTCCGAGCTGTCCCAGCGCCGAGACCGCCACCACCTGCGGATGCCGCGCCGGAAAACTGACCGCTCCAGCTTCGTTGCCCGCTGCCGCCACGCAGACCATGCCACTTTGGGCGCACTCGGCAAATTTGCTCGAGAGGTAAGCGTCGTCGCCGGACATGCCGAGGCTGAGACTCAGCAGGTCGAAGTTTTGCTCGAGGGCGTAGTCCAGCGCGTCGGCGATATCCGAGGTGTAGCCGCCCTCTCCGGGCAGGCCGAACACCCGCAGCGCGTGCAGCTCGCACTCGGGTGCGTGGCCCCAGGTAGAGTTCGGTAGCCACTGCCCCGCGATGACGCCCGCACAGTGAGTTCCGTGCCCATCCTCGTCGGCCCAGTGGCTCGAGTCGTGGCCCTGCACAAAGCTCTGTCCCCCCGCCACCTTGAGCGCAGGGTGCGCGGCAATGCCGCTGTCCACCACCCCCACCACAACGCCCTGACCCTGGCCCATCTGCGTCTGAGACGCCCCCATCCGCTGCTGTCCCCAGCCGAACCCATTTAGCTCGAGCGCGGAGAGGGTCACGCTCTGGTTCTCGAGACGCGGGTTGGGCAAGACTTTAGACCAGTGTCCCGAGGGCGGCTCGAGCACCAACAGGCGCGCCGACTCGAGGCTTACAGGAAGAGTCAGCGCAGCGGTACCGCTGGAATTGCTACGGGCGCGGTATCCGCCATCGTCCACGGTGAACAAATGAACCTCAACCCCCTCGAGCGGTTGACCCACCTCATTCATCACCCGAACCTTGAGGGTCGTGCTCGAACTCGCGGGCAGAGCCAGACTGCGAAAACGCTCGAGCAGCGGGTGGCGCAGCGGAATGGGGATGTATTTGCGCTCGTGTTGAATAAGGAGATTGGGATAGCGGGCGTGCAAAATGCGGGCCTCGAGCTGACTCAGGCGCAGCACCTGAAACGGCGAACGCAAGCCCCAGCGCACCCAATTTTCCCTTTCGGGGTGCAACACGCTTTCGATGTGCTCCAGTTGGGTGCGCTCGCGGCTCGAGAGCGTGGCCCTTTCCCGCTCGAGCTGGGGAAGGGGCGCAGCCACCAGAAAGCGCATTCGCTGACCCTCTCGCTCTGAACGACTCGAGCCGCTCGAGGGTTCGGCATTGGGCGGTAAAATCTCGAGCGCGGCAGTTTGCAAATCGGTGTCCAGCCGCCCCGCTTGAACCCGTTGGGGGGCCAGTTCCTCAAGAAAAGTGCGAAAACCCCTACTGACCATACCGACCTCCAGAGCGTGAGCAGACGTAGAAACAGGAGAACACAGCAGCGGCTTTAATTTAACATAAAGCGTACTCTCTTGGATGAATTACGTGTGTAGATAATCTGGCCTAGTTGGGAGGGTTGGAGGGTGAGAAATAAGCTCAAGAATCAAGGTTCTTACCGACTTCTGACTCCCACTTCCCGATTCCCGATTCCCGAAGCTTCACTCGAGTTAAACTGTTCCCATGAATTCCCCTACGAGGAACCCGAGCCGTCCGTCTCCGCTTCCCGGCATTCTGGGCTTCGGTCTGGCGCTGCTGCTGGTCGGCTTGGGCAGTGCGGCAATGTTCTGGGTTACGCCCATAGCCGACCCCAATCCTCCCTCGAGCGTGGCCACACCCGCTCCAGCACCCGTCCCTGCGCCCTCGAGTCCAGCACCAGCAGCCCCCACCCCTACTGCGCCAACCTTGCCGCTCGAGACCCGCCAGAAGATTTATAAACTGCTCTCGAGTGAGGAGGATAAAACCATCCGGGCCGCCAACGCCCAGTTTCCGGGTGGAGGGGCCAAGTTTCAGCAATTTCTGGACGCTCAGACTCAGGCGTATAACCAGAAAATTGCACAAGACAACGGAACCACGCTCGAGGGGGTGGAAGGGATTTCGCTCGAGGGCTTGACCCAGGGTTGGGCCTCGCAGTGAAAAGCGATTAGCGATTAGCAAAAGAATTGTAGGGGTAGCCCTTGGGTGCAACTCAGGAATGCGAGGTCATCTTGAGCGGCCTTTCAGGACCCCCCTTGCGTGTAAACGCAAGACCCCCCTGTAAAACATGGGGGTACTCTAAAAGCTCGAGCCACACAGTCTTTGGTTCCCCCCTGTAAGACAGGGGGGACATTCTTTTGAGTGAAACGCAAAAGAGAAGGGGGGTCGTTCCAGGCGGAATAGCCGCTACCTCGCAAAGTTGAGTTACACCCGTAGCCCTTGTGACTACCCTTCTTGGTGGGTGATTTTGGGTCAAGCTCGAGCGCGACGGCTAAACAGGGCGGCCAGGGCAAACAGCGCCACCTGAGACAGAATTAAAGTGCTGCCCGAGGGGACATCGAGCAGGAAGGACAGGCACAGTCCCAGCACGCTCGAGAGAATCCCAATCGCCACACTGAGCACGGTCATGCGGAACAGCGTGGGACTCAGCAAACGGGCGGTGGCGGCGGGCAGAATTAAAAAAGCGTTGACCGGCAAGATGCCCACCACCTTCACGCTCACCACCACGGTGAGCGCAATCAGGCTCGAGAGCAGGTAATCCAGGCCCCGCACCGGGATGCGGTCCGCTCGAGCGAGTTCGGCATCGAAGGTGGCGTAGGCCAGCCGTCCCCAGGTGAACGGAACCAGCACCGCGCACAGCAGCAGCAGCGTGCCCACTGCCCACAAATCGGCGGTGCGAACCGCCAGAATGCTGCCGAACAGGTAGGCGAAGGCGTCTACGGTGTAGTCCTTGCGAAGCCCCAGGAACAGGATGCCCAGTGCCACCGAGGTCGCGTAGATGACCCCGATAGCAGTATCGCCGCCCAGCGCGGTCTTCTCGCGCAAGAAGGTGATACCTAGACTCATCAGCACCGTGAAGGGCAGCGCCACCCACAGCGGGGTCCAGCCCAGCAGCAGGGCCAGCGCCACGCCCCCGAACGCGGCGTGGGCCAGCCCATCGCCCAGGAAGGACAGGCCGCGCTGCACGATGAAAGTGCCAAAATAACCGCACAGCGCCCCAATCATCAGACCCGCCAGCAGGGCATTTTGCATGAAGGGAAGCGCGAAAGCCTCGAGCAGGTCGTTCACAGGCGCGGTCTTTGCGGTTTCGCTCGAGTGAGGGGGTGCAGGGGTGCAGGGGTGCAGGGGTGCAGGGGTGCAGAGGTGAATCTCGAGTTCAGCCCTAGACCTTCCTTGAAAACACTTTCGGCTCGAGCTGAAAGCGGGAATCCAACGCGTTCTTCCCATCTCCCCATCCCCTCCGCTCCGTGCTTCGCAATCCTTCGGGAACCGCTCCCCATCTGCTTCATCACAGCCTTACCGCGTGAGAATGCCCACCGTGCCCATACGCCCGAGCCAGACAGTCATCGCACAGCGCGGTTTCGGGGTGTCCACAGCTAAAGAGCGTGCGGTTGAGCACCACCACAAAGCTGGCGTGATAGCGGGCCACGTCCCAGTCGTGGGTAATCATCACCAGGGTGGCCCCGGTATCCAAGCGGTAGCGCTCGAGCAGGCCGTATAAATCCTTCTCGCCCAGGGTGTCAATTCCGGTGGCGGGTTCGTCTAGCAAAATGAGCTTGGGTCTGCGGACGATGGCCCGCGCCAAGTACACCCGTTGCAGTTGCCCCCCCGAAAGCCGCCCTACCGCTTGACTGGCCAGATGCCCTGCCCCCACGCTCTCGAGCGCTTCTAGCGCCTGTTCACGCTGCGGCCCCCGGTGTAGTCCCGGCCAACTGCGGCGCAGTCCGGTGAGCACCAGCTCGAGCGCCTTTGCCGGAAAGGAGCGGTCAAAGGTTTTAATCTGCGGCACGTAGCCGATGTGTTCGGGCTGAGTACCGGGCTGAGCGCCCAGCACGGTGACGCTGCCACTCGAGGGCGTTACCAGTCCCAGCAGGGCGCGAATAAGCGTGCTCTTCCCGGCCCCGTTAGGGCCGACCAGCGCCATGAACGCACCTGTGGGCAAGGCAAAACTGACCCGCTCGAGCGCGGTGAAATCCCCGAAGCGCACCGTGAGGTCGCTCAGCTCGAGCGCGGGCAATGAGCCAAGGGGTGAATCGGGAGAAATCATGGGTTGGGTCAGAGAAGGGGGCATCTATTGAGAACAGTTTATCAAACCAAACCTTCTCGAGCGCGAGTTGAATTGCACTTCGCAATCCTCGTTTGGCTCACGGCCCTGTTGCCCCCAGGCCCTATAATTGGAGGATGACACCGATTGGACGGCTGGCCCAATTTTTGAAGAGCGCCGGAGTGGACGCTCAGCTCGAGGGTGAGACCGTGATGCTCAATTTTGACGAAAGCGAGGTGGCGCGCGGCGAGGTTTATCTCGAACTCGAGGAACGCGGCGACTTCTGGCGGGTGCAGGGCGAGGCGGCCATGAGCCTGCTCGTCGGCGAGGAAGCGCTGGGCGAGGTTTTAATGGGCCTGAATTTAATCAACTCGAGCCTGTCGGTGGGTAGCCTGTACTTGGAAGCTTTACCAGACGAGGAAAACCCCTTTGACGAAGGGGTGGCCTTTACGCTGTGGGGTCGTTTCAGCGCTCTGGTGGCCTCACTGGAACCCAAAGACCTGACCCTGCTACAAGAAACCCTCGAGCAATTTCTGGGCGGGGTCAGCGAGGCGCTCGAGGGCAGCATGGACATGCGCCAGACGCTCAAAGCATGAGTGGGGCATCTAACGAATCTGGGGCAGGTTATAGCCTTTCCCATAGATACCTGGTCTTTTTCAGGTCTCTATGGTGAGCGAGCAGGCCCGGTAGGTGCCGTTCTGCTCAAGACAGCGGAGCGAAAAAAGGTAGCGTTTCTCGCGGTAACGCAGACTTTGGAGCATAGCCGAAAAGTCGAAGTGTTAGCGGGAAACGCTATAGACTTAAAAAATATGAACATGCTGATTTACGTTTTAGTCACTCTTGTTGTACTGGGTGCGGTGGCTTACTGGTTCCGGGGATACTGGCCCGGAATCCGCACCAACTACGCAAGGGCGCGGGGGTTCTGGCAACTGTTCCAGGGGCTGCGGGGACGCTCTGGTGGCCCAAATCGTGGGAACCAAAGGGGTGAGCAGGGTGGGCGTTTTCCGGGCCAGTCTCGAGTGATTGATGTGGAACCCACCTCGGTAGGACCCTCGAGCAAAGCGGGTCAGACAGCAGGTCAAAAGGAAAAGTGCCGGGTGTGTGGAGACGCGCTCTCGAGCGCTCAGCTCTCGGCCCTGCGCCAGAACGACATCCGCTGCACCGGCTCGAGCCGGGTGGGGAAAGCTTGCCCGTACCGGAATTACAACTGACCAGGGTTTTACGGTCCTACGCTCGTGAAAGTTGCCTACTTAGCTCAATTTGCGCCCGGAATCACGCCCAGTTGCTGCATCAGGCCAAAGACGTTGATTTCGGCCCAGCGCTCTTTAATTTTGCCGTCTTCAAAGCGCAACATGTCCATACCGCTGATGTGAACTGTTTTTTCGGTGGGCGCTATGCCCATCATCACGCCGCTGTGGGTTCCAACTCCCGACCAGCGCAACATGGTCAAATTGCCCTCGGCCACCACGTTGTCCACCGTCACCTTGAGATTGGGAAAGGCAGAACGGAATTGCGCCAGCACCTGCTTGTGGCCCTCCAGACCCGGCATCGGCGCAGGGAAGGGGGTGTGCTCGACCAAATCTGCGGCCACCAGCTCATCGGCGAGTTCGGCGTTTCCCTCTCCCCACACTTCAGCGTTGAAACGGCGGGTCACTTCGCGGTTGTGGTCTTCAGAAGACATGGTGTGCTCCTTGGATGTGCAACGATGGATGTGAAAGGGGAAATAAACTCGAGACCTCAGCTTTACAAAAGGCAAAGATTAAGCGTTTGTTTAATCTTCTAATTTAGTTTAGCAGATATTACAGCCCCAAACGGCTTTAGCACACATTCGGGAGCGATGTATTGTCTTTTGTGCAAATCAGATTTGTGAAAAACTTCAAGCACCTTCAAACCCTGGTAAATCACGCATACTGACCCCATGCAACGCCTGCTCGAGATTATGAAAACCCTGCGTGGACCCGACGGTTGCCCCTGGGACCGCGAACAGACTCACCTGAGCCTGCGCTCCTACCTGCTCGAGGAAGCGGCAGAAGCGGTGGATGCCCTTTCACACGGCAATATGTTAGAGATTCCCGATGAATTAGGCGATGTGCTGCTTCAGGTCGCTTTCCATGCGGTCATCGCTGAAGAAAGTGGAGATTTTAGCTATTTAGATATAGAAAATGCCATCTGCGAGAAGTTGATTCGCCGCCATCCGCACATTTTTGGCGAGGTGACGGTTTCCGGCTCGAGCGAGGTGATTCACAACTGGAACGAGATTAAAAAGCTCGAGCGCGGGGGGCGCGAGAAACACCCGCTCGAGCGCATTCCCGCCGCTCTGGGCGCACTCGAGCGTGAACGCCAGACTCAGAAGGCTTTAAACGCGGATAAGCTCGAGAAAGAGGGATTGCTCGAGGTGGTGCATAACGCCTCGAGCGACGCAAAAAGCGTTCAGGACGTGCTGAGCGCCGTAGTGGCCTGGGCGCGGGGTCTGGGCCTCAATCCCGAACTCGAGCTGCGAGAAAGTACCGCTCACACGATTAAACAGGAACTCGAGCGGGCGTGAAGAACTTTGACTACACGGCGTGGATTCTGGGCCGCACCCGGCTAGAGCTGGATTTACCCAAATACCGCAAGGCAGCGGTGTTGGTGGCGGTCACGCTCGAGGACCATCCCCGCGTTTTGCTCACGGTGCGCTCGAGCCTGCTGCCCACCCACGCGGGTCAAATCAGCTTTCCGGGGGGGCGGCTCGAGGCGGGTGAAACGGTGCGCGAGGCCGCTTTGCGCGAGGCTTTTGAAGAGGTGGCGCTGGACTCGAGCGAGGTGATGGTGTTAGGTTTACTCGACGATACCTTCACCCCGGCGGGCTTTCAGGTGACACCGGTGCTGGCACGTATTCCCCCGACCCTTGCCCTCGAGCTGAGCGCTGAGGTAGTGCAGATTTTATGGGTCCCGCTCGAGGACTTGGCGCGCATTCGACCCGAGAAGCTCGAGCGGGTTTCACCGGACGGGGTGCGGCACTCGATTTACCGCTTCCCCTGGACCGATTCGCAAGGCTTTGAGCACGACATCTGGGGCATGACGGCGCGGATTTTGTACGGCTTGCTGCACCCGGAGTTGGGGGGACTCGAGTATTGAGATTGACTCGAGTGGAGACGAGACCTCCTCGAGCCTTTCTCAAGCATCTCTCAAACTAAACCCACCCGCCTTTCACCTATACTCGAGCCATGCGAAGAATCGCTCTATTTGCAAGTTTATTGATAGCTTCATCGGGCGTATCCTTGGCTCAAAACGTCCCCTCCCCTATCCGGGTAGACACCGAACTCTCCGGCACCCTGTACCAGCTCGAGGGGCTGCATTTTACGGTCATCGCGTCGTCCGGCTCGAGGGCGGCAGGCGAGGAAATTCTGGCCGCTGCCGAGAAGGTGCGCCCCGAGGTGATTCGATTGGTCGGCAATGCCCCGCCACACACATACATTCTGGTGGACAGCAATACCGACGCCTTCAACGGCTTCGCCACGCCGCAGCCCTACCCCATCATCCGCGCTTACGTGGCCTTTCCCGGCGCGTACGCCATTGGCCTGGACTGGCCCGACCAGTGGGAGCACCTGATATCGCACGAGTACGCCCACATCGCGCAGTTGGGCCTGACCAGCGGCTTTCAGGGGGCGGTCAAATCGGTGGTGGGCAACCTCAGCCTGCCCGGACTGACCCAGGCCCGAACCCCTCCAGCGTGGCTGCTCGAGGGGATTGCAGTGTGGGTCGAATCTCGAGTCAGTGGCGCGGGGCGCTTGCAGGACCCCTACAGCCAGTTAGTGGTCTCGAGGGCCGCGCTCGAGGACGCTTTTCCCAGCCTGAGCGACCTCAGTGTGAACAACTTCGAGAGCTTTCCTTTCGGCAACGCCCGCTACCTGTTCGGGGGCCGCTTCGTGGACTATCTGGTGCGGACCTACGGCGAGGAAAAGTTCAGGCAACTGCTACGCAGCTATAACGACGCCTCGCTCGTCACATCGTTCACCGACGCTTGGCAGGGCGTTTCAGGGCATCCGCTCGAGCAGGACTGGGAAGGATTTAGGAAAGCAGAACTCGCTCGAGCCAAAACTCAGGCCACCGCGCCCACGCCCAGCGCCGACACTCGAGGGTCTTACGCACCTATCGCCTGGGACGGCAAGAAGCTGGCCTGGTGGGGAAACAGCGCGCTCAACGTGGCCGACTACGTGGGCGGCAAGCTCACAAACGCTCGGAAGGTGTCGCTCGAGGCCCGCCCGCTGAGCATGGCCTGGAACGGCAACACTTTGCTGTACACCCGTTACCGCAGCGGTGTGGACGGCAGAACCGGCGAGATTTACGCGCTCGAGAACGGGTCCGAGAAGCGCCTGACCAGCGGAGCACACGCCCGCTTGTTGGCCGCAGACAATGGAAAAATCTATTTCAGCCGCGAGAACGACTGCTTTCCCTTCGTGCCCCCGCAGGACGGCTGCAACTCGAGCGTGATGCAGCTCGGCGCGTCCGACGACACCCCAGCGCGCGGCGCAACCTCACCCAGTCCCTATAAAAAGGTGCTCGAGTTCGAGCGCGAACACATCGTGTCGCTGGCAGTGCAAAACGACACCTTTCTGGTAGGCCGCTGGGTCTCGGGTGGAATCAAACGCTACTCGAGCTTCCGGGAGGGCTTCGAGGCGCGGCTCGAGCTGCCCTCCGACGCACTCGAGGCCAGTTTGTCCGATGTGGGCGAAGTGCTCTACACCTCGGCCCGAGACGTGGGCGGCGTGCCGCAGGTGTTTCAATACGGCAACGCGACCCCGCTGGTGAAGGTGGGCGGCGGCAGCTTCTCCGGCCATTACGCAAATGGCGCTTTCGCCTACCTCAACCTCGGCTCGAGCGGGTTTGCGCCTGTAGTGCAGCCGCTCGAGCTAGACCCACTTTATCTGGCCCAGAGCGCCACTCAGGAAGCGGTAGACCGCAAACAGACCTCGGTGTACCTGCAACCCACCCGCATCGCGCTGACCCTCAGCGGCCAGTGGCAGCCCTACACGCCGCAGCCGCGCTTCTGGGGCGTCGTTCCCTGGTCCGGTCAGGGCCTGGGAATCACCGCTTACGGGGCCGATGTCTCGCAGAACCTCAGCTTTGCGGGCAGTGCCTTTTACAACCCCACCAGCGACAGTTTAGGGCTGGCTGCACAGTTTCGCTGGCAGCTCGAGCGCTCCCAGGTTCTGACCCTGTACGGCAACACCGAGCAAAGCTTCGGGGTCAAGTTCGAGCAAACCCTGGACACCCCGCTCGAGGCCCCGCTGACCCTGACCCCGGAAATTGCCTACAACGGCGACCTTTTTCTGGCGCTGGGAGCCAAGCTCGATAAGTTGACCCGCGACGATTGGGGCTACGCGGACAGGGGTTGGGGGCTGAGTACCCGGCTCTCGAGTTATGGCCTCAACTACGGTGGAATTCTGAGCACCGGTGGCTTCACCGTGACCGGGGCCGGGAAAGACCTCGAGTACATCGGTCTCGAGGGGAATTATCACCTTAAAATTCCGCTCGGGTGGCGTTTCAAAGATGGGTTTCTCTCGGCAGAACAGCTCTCCATTCTGCCCACAGCGGGCTTCGTCAAGCTGGGCGACACCTCGAGCTTTTACGGCGGCAGCGGCATTTACCTGGATGGGACGCTCAATTACCTGCTGCCCTACCGCCTGGGTTTAGACGTGCTGATTGATTCTCGAGGGTCGGTGGGCGTGCGGCTCGGCTCGAGTCTGGCTTTACCGTTCTAGACGCTACTGACGAGTTTAAGTGCTCGAGTGGGTCGGTTTCTTGCGGCCCGCTCGAGTGTTTCGGGTCTCGAAGTCTGAAGTGTGCTGGGTCGCCATGCCACCCCGTTCACCCCTGAACCTACGCTTTACAGATGCAAAGGTTACAATTTAGGGATAAGTGTGTTATGATACAGGCGTAAAACAAATCCAAATAGGGGTTGAATCAGAACTATTCAAGCATGGTCCGCCTGTCCCCGTTTGACTCGATTCCCATTCCATGTCGAGAAAGTCAGCACGCTCTCGAGCGCTCGAGGCAACTGGAGCCAAAATGTCCAAAGTTCACGCTTACATCGGATTCGACAGTAACTGTCAGGAAGCGATGACCTTCTTATCAAAGCGCCCTCGGTGGTGAACTCGTGGTGCAACTCGTCGGTGAATCGGCTGTTGCCGCGCAGATGCCTGCCGAGATGGGACCCAAGGTCATCCACTCGAGCCTGACCAGCGACGGCTTCGTGCTGATGGCCTCGGACATGATGACCAGCACCGATTTACAGCGCAGCCAGTCGGTCTCACTGATGCTCGAGTGTCACAGTACCGAGGAAATCGAAAGGCTCTTTGCTCAAATCGGCAGGGGGGGTCAAGTGACCCAGCCGCTGACCCCCTCGTTCTGGGGGTCTACCTTTGGACAGCTCACCGACCAGTACGGTATCCATTGGCTCTTCGACCACACCCCCGCCTGAGCAAAAGTCTCCTCTCTCGAGCACAACTTTTCCAGAGGCTCGAGCGGCGGATATTTGGTTTTTCAAAGGCATCCCGCTCGAGCCATTTCGTCAGCGAGGACCCCATGAACCCCATCACCGTTTCAACCGTTGTGCAAGCGCCGCTCGAGACCACCTGGCAGGCGTTTACCGAACCCGAGCACATCACGCGGTGGAACTTTGCCGTTGATACCTGGCACTGCCCCGAAGCCGTGAACAACCTGCGCGTGGGCGGCACTTTTTCCTACCAGATGGCCGCTCGAGACGGCAGCTTCGCCTTCGACTTCGGCGGTACGTACACCCAACTCGAGCCGCACAAGGGTTTTGCCTACACGTTGGGCGATGAGCGCAAGGTGCAGATGGACTTCGAGCCGCTCTCAAAGGGTCAAACCCGCGTGACCGAGACCTTTGACCCGGAGACCACCAACCCTGAAGAGATGCAGCGTAGCGGTTGGCAGGCCATTCTGGACAACTTCAAAAAGCACACTGGGACGCTGACGCACTGAAGTCAGGAACTCCTGTCGCTCGAGCGTGTGGGCGGTCCGCTCACGGGGTAGGGATAAGTGAGGTTGATATGGGCAAGGTTTTTCTGGATATGGCGGTGTCGCTGGACGGATTTATCTCCGGGCCAAACAACTCGGACGGCGGCTTGCACGACTGGTATTTTGCAGAAACGGGCAAGAGTGAAACTGTGCTCGAGGAACTGCAAAGCGGCATCGGCGCGATTATTCTGGGCGCTCGAGCCTTTGGCACATCGCCGGACGGTTTCGACACGCCGTACAAGATTCCCCACTTCGTTCTGACCCACCACCCTCGAGCGACGATACAGCGCGACGGAGCGCAGTTTCACTTCGTGAACGAGGAAATTGAAAACGTTCTCGTGCAGGCTCGAGCTGCCGCTAGGGGTCGGGACGTGTGCGTGGCAGGCGGCGCTTCAATCGCGCAACAGTTTTTACGGGCGGGGCTGCTCGACGAGATTCAGCTTCACATCGCGCCTGTGTTGCTGGGCAGTGGAATTCGCCTGCTCGAGCACCTGGACACCACCATCAAACTCGAGCGTGTCAGGGTGCTCGAGGCCCCGCTGGCTACGCACCTTCGCTACAAGGTGCTGAAGTAGGGGAACGAGAAAACGCGTAGGGGAAAAATCATGCGGAAAATTATCGTTTTAGAACGCATCACACTGGATGGCATTTTTGAGGCCGCCTCGATGAGCGAGTGGGATTTCCCCTACCACAGCGAGGAGAGAATGGCCGTCATCGCTGAAGGAATCCACTCGAGTGACGCGTACCTGCTGGGCCGCACCACTTTTGAGATGCTCGCACCGGGCTGGTCGGCGCTCAAGAAAAATGAGATGGGCGTGGCCGACAAGCTGAACAGTATGGCAAAATACGTGGTCTCCTCGAGCCTGGAAAAAGCCGAGTGGAACAATTCAACCCTCATTAACGCCAATGTGCTCGAGGGGGTAAGCCAACTCAAGCGGCAACCTGGGCAGAACATTCTGGTGCATGGCAGCGCCCAACTGGTGCAGACTTTGCTGGCGGCGAACCTCGTGGACGAGCTTCAATTGCTGGTTCACCCGATTGTTCTGGGCCGTGGCTCGAGGTTTTTTAAAGACGGGGCGCAATCTTTGAGGCTCGAGTTGGTTGAATCTCGAGCGCTCGAGCTGGGTGTGATGCTGCTTCGCTACCAGCCCAGCAAGGTTCAGCTTGAGCTAATCCGGTTCACCCTCGAGCAAATTAATGACTTGCATACTCGATTGGGTCGGGCGGAAACGCTGCTCGAGTATGCGCGTGCGCTCAATGCAATTGGCGTTGAAAAGTACGATTCGTATGTAACCGATGGACATTCAGAGTTTTTCGGGACGGGTCACAAGGTCAGCTCTCCTCCTGCTCACAATCCGTTTCCCATCGCCGGAAAGAGCAACAGAGAAGATTTCCTGCGGTACTTGGAACTCAGCGAGCAAGGCAAATTGTCGTATGTTGAAATGTCCAGGGGCTGGCAGAGAGTGGCATCGAGAAATGGACGGTGGATACGAGCAAATTAACCATGATTTTCTACGACAGGTCAGGTAACGAGTTGCTCGTTGAGCAACTCAAATAACGCTCGAATCGAAGTCCCTCGAGCTGGGCGTGGTGCTGCTGAGGTATCCGCCAACGAACCGTTGACCTCGCTGCGTCTGAGCACTTCCTCTATAACCCGGCTAGACCCTTATACAGACTCACTTTCCTGGCTCGAGCGACTATGGTAAGCCCTGACCGCTCGAGGGCTGAGCTTCGCCAACGACTCCGAGAAACCGAAAAAGGAGAAAATCATTTTTGAAAAGGTCAAGGCGTACAGCGGCTTTTCGGTGAACGATGTTCCCGCTGCCCAGAGGTTTTATGCCGAAACGCTCGGTCTGAAGGTCTCTGAAGCGAACGGTATGTTGACGCTTCACCTCGCGGGTCATCGGGACATTCTGGTGTATCCCAAAACCGACCACGCCCCGGCGACCTACACGGTGCTCAACTTTCCGGTGGACGACATTGACGGGGCGGTAGAGGCACTGACCCAGCGTGGCGTGCGGCTCGAGCGCTTCGAGAACACCAGCATGGACGAGAAAGGTGTCGCTCGAGGCCGGTCTGTGGGTCGGGGTCCCGACATCGCTTGGTTCAAAGACCCAGCGGGCAACATCCTGTCCGTGCTTCAGGAGTCGTGAACACCGAAAGCAAGCCCGCATTCCGCTCGAGCACCCTAAGGAAGCACCATGAACACGGACATTCGCTAGCTGGTGTTGCGCTGAGGCCCCCCAAGGAGGAGAAGATGTCATTTCAGGCATATCTGGATACGGTCAAGGCTAAGACGGGCAAGACCCCCGCCGATTTTGCCCAACTTGCCTCTGAACGAGGTCTGACCCGGCACGGTGAACTCGTCGCGTGGCTCAAGCAGGACTTTGAATTGGGACATGGCCACGCTAACGCCATTGTCGCGGTACTGCTCAAGTCGCAAACCCGAAGCTCGAGCGTGGACGAAAGGGTAGCCCAGGTTTTTACAGGTCAGAGGGCGGTGTGGCGCGCCCCATTCGACACACTGATGGTTCAGCTCGAGGGTTTAGGAACCGATGTTGTCTTCGCACCCACCGAGAGTTACGTCAGTCTGCTGCGCGGCAAAAAGAAGTTTGGCATCGTGCAGCCCTCGAGCACGCGCCTCGATGTGGGTATCAAACTCAAGGGCACCTTACCCACCGAGCGGCTCGAGGCGGCGGGAAGCTGGAACACGATGGTCACGCACCGGGTGCGCGTCGTGGACCCAAGCCAGCTCGACGATGAGTTGCTCGAGTGGCTGAAACAGGCTTATACGGCAGCGTGAACGCGCTCAAGGACGAATTCTTCAGAGGACGTGAATCATGAATAACAACACGCTCGAGCAAACCCAAAAACCCAACGGACATTACGCCCCCATCCACGGTTTAGAGCTGTACTACGAGATTCACGGCGAAATTCACGGCGAACAAAAACCGCTGATTCTGCTGCACGGGGGCTTAGGCTCCACCGAGATGTTCGCGGACCCCCTACCCCTGCTCTCGAGCAGCCGACAGGTCATTGGGGTGGATTTGCAGGCGCACGGGCGCACTGCCGACATCGAGCGTCCGCTCTCGCTCGAGAGCATGGGCGACGACATCGCCGCGCTAATACAGCATCTGGGTCTGGGGCAGGCCAACCTGATGGGCTACTCGATGGGTGGAATGGTGGCGCTGCAAACCGCCATTCGCCACCCTGAAACCGTGCGAAGGCTGGTGGTGGTGTCCATCCCGTTTAAACGAAATGGCTGGTTTCCCGAGGTGCTCGAGGGCATGAAAGGCGTGCGGGCCGAGGCTGCCGAGATGATGCGGCCTTCTCCGGTGTATCAGACCTACGCAAGAAATGCGCCCAGACCACAGGATTTTCCTAAACTGCTCGAGAAAGTGGGTCAAATGCTGGGCCACGATTACGACTATACCGAGGGCGTTCAAACCCTAAAAATGCCGGTGCTCGTCGTGGCCGGGGACACCGATAGCCTGAGTCCGGCGCACGCCGCCGAGTTCTTCGGGCTGCTGGGCGGGGGAAAACAGGACGCGGGCTGGGACGGCTCCGGCATCACTTGCCGCTCGAGACTGGCCATTTTGCCGAACACGACGCACTACAACAGCTTCGCCTCACCGCTGCTGGTTCCCATCGTCACCGATTTTTTGAACGCACCGATGCCAGAATTCAGATAAATCTAGCCTCGAGCGGCCAGAAAACACCTAATCGCTCCGTAAGAAAAAGCCCCCTCGAGCGCGTCAAACAGCGGTTTCAACCTCGAGCGCGCCTCGCTCGGCAAACCCTGATACGCCGCCTCGAGCTGTGCAGCGTCCTGGGGCGTGTGGTGGGTCGCTTCCTCGAAGGTCAGTTCGCCCCCCTGCACAAATTCGGCCAGATGGTTGTAGATGGTGTCGGTCTGAAGCCCGCGCTCGGCGGCAATCTGGGCCGGACTGAGACCGCCCCTGGCCAGCTCGAGCGAGACCTGTCCGGTGCTGTGGTCCACAGCCGTTTTTCGGGAACTCGAGCCAGCAACTTGAGGGGAAGCCGCGCCACGCCGCACGCCCCCGCTCCGCACCGCCGCCGAACTCGAGGCCCCCATGAATGACTCGAGCAGGTGAGCATTTTTGCGCTCTCCCCTATTCTGCGCCGACAGGGGTTGCACGGACGGCGAGGGCGCACTTTTGAGAGTATCTTCCCCGCTCGAGAAACCCCCCAGCACCTCGAGAAACTTGACCCCATAGTGCTCGAGCTTGACCGCGCCCACCCCAGAGATGCGGCCCAGTGCGACCAGCGAAGCGGGCAACTCGGCGGCCATCTGACGCAGCACGCTGTCGTGAAAAACGACGTAGGGAGGCAGATTCTGGGCTTTGGCCAGCCCCAGGCGCAAGGTCCGCAGCGCCTCGAAGACCTCGGGGTTTTTAATCTCGAGGTCCCCCTTCGCCCCGCGACGCCCCGCGCGTTCTCGAGGACTCAGCCGCTCTTTCCTGGCTTTGGGCTGCTCTTTTCGCAGCCAGACCTCTTCTTCACCCTTGAGCACCGGCCACGCTCGAGGCCCCAGCAGCAGCGAACCGTGCCCCTCAGCGTCGGGCACCAGCAAACCGAGCGTGATGAGCTGACGGGCAATGCCGCGCCACTCGAGTTCGGGAATTTCCCGGCCCACCCCGTAGGTGCTGAGCTGATGGTGGCGAAGTTGCAGCACTCGAGGGTCGTCCTTGCCGATGAGCACGTTGACCAGATGGCCCACCCCGAAGCGCTCCCCGGTGCGCCGCACGTTGGAGAGAAACATCTGCGCGGGTTTGGTGGCGTTCCAGTTTTCGGGCGGGGTGTCGCAGGTATCACAGTTGCCGCACGGCCCGGAGCTTTCGCCAAAGTAAGACAGCAAGACCTGACGCCGACAGCTCGAGGTCTGGGCGTAACCGAGCAGCGCCTCGAGCTTTTGCAGCTCCACCCGCTTGATAGCGTCCGGGGAGCCACCGCCTTGAATCATCTGGCGACGCCTCAGCACGTCCTGGGTGCCGTACAAAAGCAGGGTACTCGAGGGCAACCCATCGCGCCCTGCACGGCCTGTTTCCTGGTAATACGCCTCCAAACTGCTGGGCAGGTCCAAATGGGCCACAAAGCGCACGTCAGGCTTATCGATGCCCATTCCGAAGGCGATGGTGGCGACCACAATCACGCCTTCCTCGCGCAAAAAGCGCTCCTGGTTGCCGTTTTTTTCGGCAATGCCCAGGCCCGCGTGGTAGGGCAGCGCTTTGAAGCCCTCCTTAGCAAGCCAGGTGGCGTGCTCCTCGACGCTGGCCCTCGAGAGACAGTACACGATGCCGGCCTCGCCCTCGAAGTCGCCCAAAAACTCGAGCAACTGCTTTTTGGGAGTGCTCTTTTCCTGAATGGCGTAGTGGATATTGGGGCGGTCAAAGCTCGAGAGAAAGGTGCGCGACCCCTCGAGGCCCAGTTTTTCCCGAATCTCGCGGCGGGTGAGGTCGTCGGCGGTGGCGGTCAGCGCTACACGGGGAATACTGGGAAAACGCTCGTGCAACACGCTCAGCGCGGTGTATTCGGGCCGAAAATCGTGGCCCCACTGCGAGACACAGTGCGCCTCGTCAATAGCAAACAACGAAATGGGCGCGTATTGCAGCAGCTCGAGGAAACGGGGCGTGAGCAGCCGCTCGGGGGCCACGTACAGCAAATCGAGATTTCCACTCTCGAGGTCGCGCTCGACCTGACGGGCTTCCTGCGCCGATAGGGTGGAGTTCAGAAAGGCCGCCTTGACCCCCAGCTCGAGCAGTGCGTCCACCTGGTCTTTCATCAGCGCAATCAGCGGTGAAACCACGATGCCCACGCCGTCTCTGAGCAGGGCCGGAAGCTGGTAGCACAGCGACTTGCCGCCCCCGGTGGGCATCAGCACGAGCGCGTCGCCGCCCTGTGAGACGTGCTCCACGATTTCGGCCTGTTCCCCACGAAACTCGGCGTAGCCGAACACCGTTTGCAGCCGCTCGAGGGCGCGGGACATCAGGGGGGCAGGAGCGGACATGCGGAGCATTATACCCGCTTTAGACCGCAGAAATGATTTGTTTTTTACAGAATATCTCCCTTTAAATTCTCGTTTAAACCGCATGGCTGACGGCTGGGTATCACGCTCGAGGGTCTTCCCCAAAATCGTTTCCTCTGGAGAGCAGTCGAAAAGCGAACAGCAGTGCAAAAGCCAGCAGCGACATTCCCCCGGATACCACCAGCGCGGCGTTCAGGTCGGACTCGAGCAGGCTGTACACCGACAGCGTAAGCGTGCGAGTCTTGCCCTCGAGCGAACCGGCAAACAGGATGGTCGCACCGAATTCACCCAGCGCCCGCGCCCAGCACAGCGACAAGCCCTCAATGAGCGCTGGAAGTGCTAGGGGTAAGGTGATGAAGCGCAGGGTCTGAAGCCGGGAAGCTCCCTCGGTCTGGGCAGCCCCCTCGAGGTCGGGGTCCACACCCATGAAGCCCAGCTTGGCGGCCCGAATGAAAAAGGGCGCGGCTACAAAAAGCTGCGCCAGCACCACCGCCGCCGGAGAAAAGGCCAGCCTGATACCCGCCAGCTCGAGGCCAGGACCCAGCACACCCCGGCTGCCGAAGGTGAGCAGCAGGCCCAGACCCGCCACCACCGGGGGCAACACCACCGGAAGGTCGAGCAGCGCGTCGAGCAGCGCCCGACCCCGGAAGCGGTAGCGGGCCAGCAAAAAGGCCACTGGCAAGCCCAGCAGCAAACTGATGAGCACCGTGGTGGCGGTGGTCCACAGGCTCACCTTCAGGGCGGCCAGCACCGCCGGACTCGAGAGCGCCCCGCCGCCCGCTGCCCTGGCCCCATGAACCAACAGAACCAGCACCGGGAGCAGCAAAAAAACCAGCATCAGCAGGCTCAGCGCCACCGGAGCGGCGGGCAGGTGGGCCAGTCCTCGAGTGTGGCCTCGAGTGCGGCCTCGAGCAGAACGGGGTCGGTGGGTGCTCAGGAGGGTTCATCCTCCAGCCCAAGCTCGAGAACCCGACTCGAGCGCCCCCTAAAGCCACGCACAGAGAGCTTCATACGCTACTTCGCGTCCCCGGAAAGAAATCCCCATTTGCGTAAAATACGCTGACCCGCGCTCGAGCGCACGAAATCCACAAAAGCCCCTGCCGCCTGCGTATTGTTCGCGTCCCTGAGCACGCCGATAGGATAGGTCGCCACCGGGTTGAAGGCGTCGGGAATGAGGATGCGCCGGACCTTGCTCGAGAGGTCGGAGGTCACGTCGGTGAGGTAGACGATGCCCGCGTCGGCCTCGCCCAGAGCCACTTTGAGCGCCACCTGGCGCACGTTGATTTCCTCGGAGACCACATTGCCAAGCACCTTGCCCACGTAATCGGTCATGCTGCTCAGCGCGTCCGAGAGCCTCTGAAGCATCTGTCTCGAGTAAGCTCCGACGGGCACAGTCTTATCGGCCAGCACCACTTTGACCCCGCTCGAGGCCAGGTCACGCAGGGTTTTCACCCTGCTCCCGCTGGGCGTGATGACCACCAGTCGGTTCTTGGCAAAAATCCGACCCGGCTCGAGCATCCCCGACTTGACCAGTGGGTCGTACTGCGCGGTGTTGGCACTGGCGAACACATCGGCCCGCGCCCCATTCTCGAGCTGGGTCCGCAGGGTTTGCGACCCGGCAAACTGGAAGGTAACGCTGTTTCCAGTCTGCTTTGAGAAGGCCCGCCCTATCTCACCAAAAGCGTCGGTGAGCGAGGACGCAGCAAACACCGTGACCTCGGCGGCCTGGGCCGTACCGAGCAGGCTGGTCAAAATCAGGCTGGACCCGATGATGGAAAAATAACGTTTCGACATGGTTCCTCATTTTTGCAGCTCGAGATGATAAATGCTTTTTCACCCCTCGAGCGAACTCACTCCCAGCCTAGTGGATAGCGCCTGATTGGACCGTGAAAGACCGTGAACTCGAGCGGATAGAGTGAAGGGCGGGTGGAGTAAACTGAACACAACACTCGAGTGCCCTGCCCATGACTCAGACCCTGAACACGCCTGCATCCGAAGACCTTTTAGAACTCGACACGCTGCTGAGCCGATTGGTTGAACTCTACGAACAGGTCTACGTGCGTGGCCCGCTCGAGCAGGTGCTGGGCGCGGACGAAGAGGTCAGCACCTCACAGCTTCGCACCCTGCGCTTTTTGCAAGCCGAGGGCGGCGCGTGGATTGGCGACATCGCCTCGGGGCTGGGGATTTCCTATCCTGCCGCCACCAAAGCGGTGGACCGCCTGTACGAGCGCGGTCTGGCCGAGCGCATTCGAGATGGCTCCGACGCGAGGCGCATCCGGGTGGGGCTGACGCACCGTGGCTTTCAGGTGCTCGAGGAAGTGACCGAAGTTCGCCTCAAACGGCTCGAGGCCGCGCTCGAGGGCCTGGACGCTGCTGGACTCGCAACTCTGCTCGAGGACTTCTCCAAAGCGTCGCAGGGCTGAAATCCGTACTCGATGTCCAACTCGTTCGGCTAGATGTGATACTGCGTGGACAGGACACGAAGATAGTCGGGGCGTTACACTCAGGCGGTGAACTGGATAGAACCCACCGTACTCGAGGGCCAATTCGTGCGCCTGGAGCCACTCGAGCCGAGACACTTTCAGGGGCTTTACGCCACGCTCGAGCCGCTCGAGCTTTGCTTTATCGCCGCACCAACTTACTGGGCTGCCGATTCGCTAGAGGCGTTCAGCACGGGAATTCACTGGGAATCAAACCGGATTCCCTTCGCGGTTATCTCTCAAAAAACGGGTGAGGTGATTGGCTCGACCAGTTACTGGGACCCTTCGGAGGCCAACCGGGGCGTGGAAATCGGCGGAACGTGGATTCACTCGAGCCAGCAGGGGCAGGCCACCAACCCCGAAATGAAGCTGCTCATGCTCGAGCACGCCTTTGAAGCCAAGGGCGCGATTCGGGTACAGCTCAAGACCCACCACGAAAATTTGCGCTCACAGCGAGCGATTGAAAAATTAGGGGCCACGCGGGAAGGGGTATTGCGAAACCATGTGATTTACCCGGATGGCTCATTGCGGCATTCGGTGTATTTCAGCATCCTGGACACGGAATGGCCGGAGGTCAAGCGGGGATTGCTCGAGCGCCTGGCCACCTTCGGCGATGCGGGCTAGGGCAAAACGCCGCCATCTTTTGCTCGAGACCCTCTGGAGACTCGAGCCGCGCAGAGAACGCTTGACTTGTCCCCACAGGGACGGGTTTATCATGAGGTTGCAAGGAGGTTTCCCCCGTATGCAAGCTCACGCCGCCGCACACCAGCTAGGAGTCAGCATCAAAGCACTTCGGTACTACGAAGCCGCTAACCTGATTCACCCTCTGCGGCTTCCCAACGGGTACCGTGACTACACGGACGCCGACCTGGTGGCCGTTCGGCACATCGTGGCCTTGACCGCTCTGGGCCTCACCGTAGAGGCCACGCGACCTTTCATCACCTGTTTAAGCCAAGGGCACACGCACGGCGACGAATGTGCTGAATCGTTGGGCATGTATCACCGCGAGATTCAACGCCTCGATACCCTGGTTGCTGAACTCTCCGTCCGTCGAGCACTGTTGCAGGATAAACTCGATTCCGCTGCACGTCGAGGATTTCCTCACGACGAGCACTCAAACGAACATGTCGTGTACGCCGCCCCCCGCTACGGTCTTCCCGACGACCTGCCAGAGCCAAAAGACGATGGTTCTGTGGACCACCTCACAGGTCTGCAACTTCCAAATCTTGTCTTTCCCACAACGGATGGGCTAAGTGTTCGCTTGCCACAGGTCAGTGACCAACGTTGGGTACTGTTCATCTATCCGTGGACAGGCGTGCCCGGTGTGGACATGCCACGCGGCTGGGATGAGATTCCCGGTGCGCGAGGTTGCACTCCCGAAGCTTGTGGCTTCCGCGATAATTTCACCACCCTCCTGAATTCGGGCGTCGCCGCCGTGTTCGGTTTGTCTTCACAGAACTCGAACTATCAACGTGAACTCGTGTCCAGGTTGTCTTTGCCTTACTCAATGTTGTCCGACGAGGGTCACAGGCTGAGCGCAGCACTGAACTTGCCCACCTTTCAAGTAGAGGAAACAACGCTGTACAAGCGCCTGACGCTGGTGATTTCCGGGGGGAAGATTGAGCATGTGTTTTACCCCATTTTTCCTCCGAATGAGCACGCAGTGCGCGTCTTGGAATGGATAAACAACCACCCCTTTGCTCAAACATAAAAGTGCAGGAGCAGCAAACCCACGCCAGCTATCGCTCACTGCGTGAGCAAAAGTCATCTTAAAATTTGGCGGAGCAATTGAGCCATTTGTGCTGCGCGACCCAAAGGAGTCACTGTGTTCATCCCCAAACATTACCGTCTCGAGGACCAAACCGAAATTCAAGCGCTCATGAGGCATTTCAGCTTTGCTACCCTAGTTTCCTCGAGTCCCCTCCAGGCCACCCACTTACCGCTTCTGCTTGAGGAGGACGGCAAGATTCGCGGGCACCTAGCGCGGGCCAACAAGCAGTGGCAACAGCTCGAGGGGGCCGAAACCCTGGCGATTTTTCAGGCCGGACACGCCTATATCTCGCCGTCCAACTATGTCTCACCGGACGTTCCTACCTGGAACTACACTGCGGTTCACGCCTACTGCGCGGCCACGCTCATTCACGACGAAGACGCTGCTGTGAAGCACCTCGAGCGGATGGTCAACTTATACGAGTCGGGGCGGGAAGAGCCGTACAGCATGGACATGAACGAGAATTTTTACCGCCGGATGGTGGTCGGCGTGGTGTGCTTTGAACTCGAGATTGTGCGGCTCGAGGCCAAAGCCAAACTGAGCCAGAAAGACTCGCTCGAAACTCGCCAGAATGTGCGGCTCGAACTCGAGCGGAGTGAGGATGTGCTCGAGCGGGATGTGGCCCAGCGCATGAAACGGCGGGAGCAGTCCTGAATCTCAATCACCCACGTCGTAGCGCTCGGCCAGACTCATGAAGCCCTGAAGCAAGCCCCTATACTGGCTGATGAACTGCGCCCGCTCGGTTTTAGCCCGCTCGAGGTCGCGCTGCACGCTGCTGGCCGCTTCTCTAGCCTCGCGCATCATGGCTTCCCGGCCACTTTCGCCCTCAGACAGCAAATCGAGGCGCTTGCCCTCGGCCTCGCGCAAGATGAGTTCGGCCTCTTTTTCCGCGTTCTGGCGCAGTTCGTGCCCGATGCGTTCAGCGCTGACCACGATGCGGCGCAGTTCCTCCTCGCCCTGCTTGAGCGTCTCTATCTGATGCTCGAGCGTGTCCTGCTTGTCTTTGAGCGCCTGATTGTCGCGCAGCGTTTGCTCGAGCTGTTCGCCCACCTCGAGCAGAAAAGCCCGCACCTCGCGGCGGCTGTAGCCGGAAAGCGCGCCGGTAAACTCTTGATGGCGTAAATCGAGCGGAGTGATTTTCATAGGCAATTAAACCTCACAAGTGCTTTCAGGCTAAGGGTTTTTATGAACTTTAGCAATGCGAGAATTCTGAAAAAACACTCTCACGCTCGAGCAAAATCATATGGATTCCTACCCATTGGGTTACGTATTCCGCTGCGCGTCTTGGCGAGAACGGCACTGTCTTGGCCCAACTGCGCCACCTCTTGGGGCGGGCCGCCTACCGGGCCTCGCCGCGTCCCACTCCACTACACAATCAGAACCGTACTTTTTCCCATTGGCGAAGCTGGAAATATCGGAAAAGTAGTTTCCGATATTTCCGGAATCCTTATCATTCCTCAAAAAGCGCGCTGCCCACCCGCACCATCGTCGAGCCGTGCCGGATAGCTGCCTCGAAGTCGCCGGACATGCCCATGCTGAGTTCAGGCAACTCGAGCCGCTGGGCCAGTTCCGCCGCCGCCTTGAACACCGTTTCCACTCGAGCGGAGTCTTCCAGGCTATCCATGTAAGGGGCCATCGTCATCAGACCCCGCACCTCGAGACCCAGAGCGCGGACCTCGCGCAGCAGGGCAGGAACTTCCGCAGCGTCCACGCCGTGTTTCTGCGCCTCGCCGTTGTGAAGCTGAATGAGCAGCGCCGGAGCGCGGCCCCACTTTTCGGCAAGGCGCGCCACCTCGAGCGCCACCTCTAAATTCTCGAGCGTGTGAATGAGTGCCACCCCCTCGAGATATTTGATTTTGTTGCGCTGGAGCGGTCCGATGAAGTGCCACTCGGTTTGAGGGTTAAAAAGCGGCTTCTTGTCGCGCAGCTCCTGACCCTTGTTCTCGGCCAGGGCAAAGTGGCCGTACTGAAGCACACTTTTTTCGATGTCCGCTCGAGAATGTCCTTTGGTCACGGCAATGAGCTTGACACTGTGGGGGTCACGCCCCGCCTCGAGTGCGGCGTGTTCGATTCGCTTTTGAATATCGGGTAGGGGCATTGGGAATATTTTAGGCGTGCTCGAGGGTTGGGGGTGGGGTCAATGGGGAATGCGGGGGGTGCTCGAGGAACATGAAACTTCACCACTCTCAAAGACACACCTACCCTCGAGCCACCCAGTCCCGACCCCTGCACTGTAAAGTGAATCCATCATGTTGCTGCGCTATACGCTTCAAAATCTACTGCGCCACCCCTGGCGCACCCTGGCCACCATCCTCGGCGTGGCGCTGGGCATCGCCGCCGTGCTGGGCACGGTCACGGTGGGCGACAACATCAACGCCAACCTGCGCGATGTCTTTACCAAAGCCAGCGGTCAGGCCGAGTTACTCATTGCCCCCTCGAGCACCGCCCGCGCCGTGATAGACGCAAATGTGGCCCAGAAGATAGCTCGAGCGCAGCCGGAGGTCACGGGCATGATTGCCACGCTCGAGAGCTACGCGGTGGTCAAGCAGGACGCGGGCAAGTACGTGCGCCCCCTCATTCCGGGGCTTCAGGGCGGCTTTTTGCTCTCGGGGCAACCCACCGAGCGGCCCGAGGCGCTGTCCACCAAACTCTCGAGCGGCACTTTTCCCTCCTCTGGTTCAAACGGAATTGCGCTGGCACAGGGCTACGCGGCTAGGGCGGGGTTAAAAATTGGGGATACTCTCGAGTTCGTGGCCCCCATCGGCAGCTTCAAATTTCGGGTCACGGGCACGCTCAAAACCGATTCGGGACTCTCGAGCCTCAACGGGGGTCAGGTGGGGATTGTGAATCTGGCAGATTTACAAAAAACCACCTTTCTTACGGGCCGAATCAGCTATCTGGGGCTGATTTTGCGCCCCAACGCCGACGCGGAAGGGGTGCGCTCCCAGCTCGAGAAGGTTTTGCCGCCCAACCTCAACGCGCTCTATCCGGCGGGGCGCGGTCAGGTCTCGAGCGGCCTGATTCAGACCGTGGGCAGCGGGCTTCAGGTGCTGGCCGCTACCCTGCTGGCCTTATCGGGCTTTCTGGCCTACAACACCTTCGCGGCGGCCACCGTGGAGCGGCGGCGCGAGTTCGCGCTGCTCCGAACTTTGGGCTTTACCCAGCGGCAAGTGCTGGGCCTGGGCTATCTCGAGGCCGCTTTCGTGAGCGTGGCCGGAATTATCGCCGGAATTTTGCTAGGCATCGGCATTGCGGCGGCCATCACCGCGTTCAACGCTTACCTGCTCGATTTCCCCTTCCGCACCCTTTTATTGCCGTGGGAAAAAATTACCTTCTCAGCATTGATTGGCACCGCAACGGCTTTTGTGGCGGCCAGTGGTCCTGCTCGAGCTGCGTCCAAAGTTTCACCCGTTCAGGCAGCAAGGGAAGCCTTTATCCCCGATGTAGGGCGCTCGAGCCTGTACGGGGCCATCTCACTGGGCCTGGGTCTGGTGCTGGCCCTCATCGGTGGCCCTCGAGAACTGGCCCTGCTGATGGCCAGCGTAGCGATGGGGCTGGTCTTTCTGGGCGTGGCTTTAGTGGCCCCGCTGTTCCTCGAGCCGCTGGGTCACATACTTGGGCCGATTCTCAAACGCCTGCTGGGAACGCCTGCCAAGGTGGGCCTCAGCGCTGCACTGCGTTCCAAGGGGCGCAACGGCGTGGCGGTGGGCGCGGTGGCGCTGGGCATGGGCCTGATTGTGGGCGTGGGCGGCATGGTCAGCGGTATCAACGCCAACCTGAAAAACTGGGTGGACAGCACCATTTTGGGCGACATGTTCGTGGCGGCGGCGGCTCCCTTCCCGGACAAATGGGAGAGCACCCTAAAGAGTGAATTCCCCGAGCTGCGCGAGATTTCGCCGGTAGCGGTGCGAATCGGGCGCTTTCAGCCGCCGAGGGCCAGGGCCAGGAACGCCAGCCTCATCTTCACTAACCCCGAGCGCTACGACCCGAAGACCGGAACCGGCGTGCTGCAATTTCTCGAGGGCAACATCAAAACCGCCCTGCCCGACTTTTACAAGGGTGGCGGCGTATTCGTGTCCGGCACCATCTCGGACCGCTACAAAATCCATGTGAATGATACCTTTACCCTGCGAACCGACGGCGGCTGGACCCCGTTCAAGGTGCTGGGCGTGGTGGTGGACTACACCAGTGCGGGTGAAAGCGTGGTCGCCAATTTAAAGGACCTCGAGCGCTTTGGCGGCGGCAAGCCCGAACTCTACGTGCTCTCGGTGAAGCCGGGACTCGACCCTCGAGCCTTTGGGGAGCGCCTCAAAATGCGCTTCTCGAGCCTGTTTCTGGACCTCCAGTACAACGCCGACTACAAGGCGCTGATTCTCAAAGTCACCGGACAGTTTTTTGGGTCCACCAACAGTTTGCTGGTTTTAACCGTGCTGGTCGCCGCGATGGGCGTGGGCAACACCCTGAGCATGAACCTGCGCGAACGCAGCCACGAGATGGCGGTTTTGCGCTCACTGGGCTTCACCCGCCTCGAGCTGATGCGCTCGGTTTTTGCCGAAGGCATTTTAGTGGTGATGCTGGGCATCCTGCTGGGTCTGCTGGGCGGCGTGGCGCTGAGTCAGACCATCACAGCGGCGGCCAACAGCCTCACCGGATACCGGGTCGCGCCGACCTTCCCGCTCGAGCTGATGATTCTGGCCCTGGTCTCGAGTCCCTTAGTCGGCGTGCTGGCCGCCTTTGTTCCGGCACAGCGGGCGGCGTGGGCCAAACCCGCCGAAGCCCTGAGACAGAGCGCGTAAACTGCTCGAGCCAAACCTCAGCCCTCAGCCCTCTCGCGCTCGAGGGCAAATTCACGCATCTTGCGTTCGGTGAGCAGGCTCGAGCCGAGAGGAACCACCACCCGCAGGGCGCGGGGCAGGATGTCCACCTCGAGCGGGGTGTAGGTCAGGATGTCGCCGTCCACGTTGGCAGGGCGGGCTTTGCCCAGCGAGTGAATCTCAATTTTAGGTCCAAACACCGAGTGAATGTCGGTCTTGCTCGAGCGTTTAAGTAGCAGATTCCAGCCCGCCTTTATGAGGCTCCACAGACTTTCATTGCCCAGAATCAGGGTCTCGAGCCGCCCGTCTTGCAGGGTGGCCCCCGGCGCGGTGACAAAACTGGCGATGTTGCTGTTGTTGGCGACGAGCAGTTGCCGGGTTTTCACCTTCATTCGTAGAAATTCGGTTCTCAGCTCGAGCCGCATCGGGCGACGCCCCCGCAGCGCCCTAAACGCCGCCACCGGCCACGCCAGCAGGCCCAGCTTTTTCTTGAGGTCCTTGTCCAAGCTCGAGGCGATTTGCTCAGACGCTCCCAGCGAAACGCTGTTGATAAAGATGCGCCCGTTGACCCGGCCCACATCCACCCTGGCGAACTCCCCTTTGGCCAGCACTTTTGCGGCTCCCTCCAGGTCGAGTGGCAGCTCGAGGCCGCGTGCAAAGGTGTTCCCGGTTCCCAGCGGCAGCACACCGAGGGCAGTTTCGGACCCAGCTAGTACATGGGCGCTGCTCGAGAGTGTCCCGTCACCCCCGCCAACAATCACCAGTTCGTCACCCCGCTCAATAGCGGCTTTGAGCACCGCTGTGGACTCCTCGAGCGAGGACACCGCGTGGGCTTCGAGGTCAGTGAAGCCCACAGCTTTCAGGGCACTCTGGGCCGCCTCGAACATCTCCTGTCCGCGTTTTGAGTTGGCGTTGATGAGTAGAACCGTGGGCATCAGGAGACCAGCCTACAGGCTGTGGGTAAAAATTAGGGTAAGTTCGCTCGAGTTTTGGTCTGGAGAGTTAAACAGATGCGCCTCCGGCGTCTTGAGCACAACGGCACCCCGTGGGGCCTGCTCACGGGTTCTTAGTTTTTGGTTCTTGGTCGGTTTAATTTAGGGCGCAAAAAGCAGACCAACCAATGACCAATGACCAAAGACCCGCCGGAGGCGCAAGACTCACCACTCAAAACTCAAAACTCAAAACTCAAAACTCAAAACCCCTCAAGCACCACCACCGCCGCCGCGTACTCTCGCGTGTGGGTCAGGCTTAAATGCACGGTCCAGCCGTTTTGTTTCATCTCGAGGGCAATTTCAGGTACGAACTCGAGCCGGGGCCGGGTGTGCGAGAACGGACCCTGCGGTGTGGGGTCGCGCACAGTCCACACATCTTTCCAGCCATGCGCTCGAGGCCAGGTTTTCTGGAACGCCTCTTTGGCCGCAAAGCGAGCCGCCAGCGAGGGAACCGGGTCGGCGTGCTTCAGGCAATACTCGAGTTCGGTGGGCGTAAAAATCTTGTGTAAAAAGTGCTCACCCTCACGCCTCAGCACGGTCCTGATGCGCTCGAGTTCGATGAGGTCGTTTCCGATGGCGATAATCATAGCTCGAGCTTACCGCAGACGTTTTCGTAGAAGTGTTAAAGCGTTACACCCACAAGCTGTTCAAGACCTTCGAGATGGACTGCCGTGTGCTCGAATCGGGCGAGAAGGGCTTACAGAGGCGATGTGGATGGTTTAACAGCTCAAAAACTTCCTCAGGAAGAATCCAAGTATGTATCTAAGCGAATTTTTAGACTCTTCATTTCATGCTCGAAAACCCTGTCAAATATACCTAATCTATCCCCCGTTTTAAGAACTAACGAAGGGATGCCGGTTTGAAACCCCATCCTTTCTTGTTCCTCACTCCAGCCAAAACAGGCAGCTTGCCAGAAAAATATCTCGAATATTTTGGTTTTACGGTTGAAAAAATTTATTCTATAAAGCGTAATTTTATTTGAACATCTATCTAGCACTAATTTGTTTTCTTTAGTTTTTAAAAAGATAAGCAATTGAATAAACCAAGTAAATAGATAAAACGTGTGAGTAAATTGTACACTCCCCGAGATAACCAGAGACAACACAAATGAAAGCAACATTAAGATTAAGAATATAAAATTCAAATAGCCATAGATAAAGTGGTCGAAGGTGTGTCCCAACCGACAAGAGAAGCTATCTGACTGTTCCTGAATCTCAATTATTTTTAGAGCCACGACTTCATCCTTTATCCCCGAATCTGCCCGTTCCCTCGAGCGCGAAACTGATAGCTCACCATCTCCCTCAATCCCATCGGTCCTCGAGCGTGCAGTTTTTGCGTGCTGATGCCGATTTCCGCGCCAAAGCCGAACTCGAAGCCGTCGGTGAAGCGCGTAGAGGCGTTCACGTACACCGCCGCCGCGTCCACCTCGGTTTCAAAGCGGGCCGCACTCTCGAGCGAACGGGTCACGATGGCCTCACTGTGCCCACTCGAGAAAGTGTGAATATGCTCGAGCGCCTCACTCAGGGTTTTGACCACCTTCACCGCGATGATGAAATCGAGGTATTCGGTGCTCCAATCGGACTCGAGCGCAGGAACCACGCCGGGGGCGTAGAGCTGGGCATCGTCGTCGCCGCGCACCTCCACGCCCGCCTCGCGCAAGGCTTTGACCGCCAGCGGCAGAAAAATGGGGGCAACTTCATAGTGAACCAGCAGCTTCTCGAGCGAATTACACACCCCAGGACGCTGCACTTTGCCGTTTAGCAGGATATTCAGGGCCATCTCGAGGTCAGCGCTCGAGTCCACGTACAGGTGGCAATTGCCCACACCGGTCTCGATGACCGGAACTTTAGCGTTCTCGACCACATGCGCGA
>Ga0209100_1000409_pt1 | contig 38485 bp, 38 predicted proteins | sample lystaG_FD_185480 | JGI IMG/M metagenome (GOLD analysis project Ga0209100, IMG submission 185480) | Glacier valley bacterial and archeal communities from Borup Fiord, Nunavut, Canada, to study Microbial Dark Matter (Phase II) -... | ecosystem: Environmental > Aquatic > Freshwater > Ice > Glacier ... | reverse complement strand
AAGACATCCTTATCATAGATCGGTGCCATATCGATACCGGCGCAATAACCGGCCGCTACACAATCGGGATTGGTCGTTGAATTATACAACCACCAAGGGCCTTTTGCCATGTCGGTGATTTTATAGCCGTCGATACCGAGAATGAATCTTCCGTAAGCATCCGTTTTATTCCCTGAAAGTTCGATCGACAGTTTCTTGGCAGTCACCAATTCATCCAACAGATCACCTAATTTCAATGCATCGGTACGCGTGGTCTTGTCATAGATCACTTTCTTCGTTCCGTTTTCATCGATCGATACAACGATCTGGATCTGCTTACTGCCTTTTTGAAGTTTACTCTGGTTATACCAGTTTAATCCTCCCAACAACAATGCTCCCAACACTAATACGGCAATGATCTTACTGCTTGTTTTCTTCATCACAGAACCTCCTTAATAAAAACACACACCTTTTTGGGATGTGCGAAAAAAGACAAAAGTCTTTTTATCTTGTTCCCAGAAGATAAAAGTTTTGCACTATCTGGCAGGTCTACTGGCTAGTATTTCATCCTTCAGGAACCTTCCCGTTATTCACAGTGGCATATTTCCTGTTGTCCATACTTACAGTTGCTGGGACAGCTTCGGTGTTCCGAATTCCCTGTTAGGCTTCATCAGCACCAGTCTAGGCATCTTCATTATAAGATGGAATAGGTTCACACGCAACAGATTCTCATTACCTAATTTTGAAAGTTATTTGTGAAAATAAAACATTTTTCTTCTATTCTTTCTACTTATTTGATAGAATAGGGCAAAGAACGAGGTGAACCTATGGATTATTCCGTATTGATCGTTGCCGCCGGTAAAGGCGACCGCATGGGTCTTGGCTATAACAAGGTATTTTATCTGCTGAAAGAAGGCAGTACCATATTGGATACGACATTGGAATTATTTCTGAAGGATGAACGCTGTAAACAAGTGGTCATCGTCACCAACCAGAGTGATCTGCAAAAGTGCGTCAAGAAACATGAAATGGGAAGAATCGTTCACGTCGCCGGCGGTAAGACACGCCAAGAAAGCGTAAGAAGCGGTTTGATGGCCATCAGCGAAGATGTTGTTCTGATCCATGACGGAGCCCGTCCGTGGTGTCCGCGCGTATGTATCGATAGGTTATTGGAAGCCATGACCAGTGAACAGGCATGCATTCTTGGAGTTAAAGTAAAAGATACGATCAAAGAGATCCGTGACGGATACATCGTCCGGACCGTAGACCGTGAAGTCTTGGTACAGGCACAGACGCCGCAAGCATTCAGCACGAAATTGATCTTGGACTGCTACCGCAAAGCCGAGGAAAACAACCTTGTCGCAACGGATGACGCACAATTGGTCGAATCAATGAGTGACGCAAAAGTACGCGTCGTAGAAGGGTCCTACGCAAACATCAAAATAACAACCAAAGAAGATCTCCGATAACCGTGAAAACGGTTATTTTTTTTGTATTTACGAGGGTTTTTATGACAATAAAAATAATTCTTAGAAAATAGTTAATATAAATCAAATCCGACATTAAAACAGATGAAAATATAGTGTATCATAAAGAATGTGAGATTTCCGCAGACATATAATCTGATGATTGAAGAACGGCAACGAGAGGGAAAGCTGCTATGCAAAAAAAACTGAATGGAACTGATTATGTTTTGATTTTGATAACCCTGTTATTGGCGGTTATTACGATTTTAGGGTTAAGTTCTTTTGGAATCGATAAAAGTTTTATGTTCGTTAATCAATACGGAGACAGTGTAAAAATCTTCGGTAACGGAATTTACGCTCAGGATTCGTTTTTCAAAGCTCCGATCTTTATCGGCAGTGATGCTACGATGTTGTTCTTAGTTGTGCCGTTGATGATCTTTGCAATCATCGGTAACATAAACAAGAGAACATTGGGTTCCAAACTGTTTTTGATCGGTGTTCTTGCTACGGTTCTTTATTATGCGACAAGTATGGTGTTCGGAGTTACTTACAATATGGCCGAACTGCTTTATATTGCTTTATTTTCTTCTAGTTTATTTACGCTGATTACGTTGATGATCGATATCAATTTGATAAAACTGCGCAAAAGTCAAAAGTGGTTGCTTCCGACAAAAGGGTTACGGATGTTTCTGATCGTTTCAGGCGTTGCTTTATTTGGAATCTGGTTGATGGATATTCTTCCAAGTTTGTTCAACGGAAAATCACTGACATTGATTGAAAATTATACGACGGAAATTACGTATGCGATCGATATGGGTATCATAAGCCCGTTGATGTTTATCTGTTTGAGACTTCTTAACAAGAAAGAAGGACTCGGAGATGTCTTATTGGCGATCCTATTGACACTGTGTGCCGTAATGGGCATCATGTTGCCGATACAAACAATAGTCCAAACGTTGGCGGGGATTGTGACTCCGCTGCCGGTGATCGTGATCAAAGTGGGGGTTTTTGTACTGTTAGCTGCTTTTGCCGTTTATTTTGATAAAAAGCTATTCGATAATTTAGAAAATCGAAAAGCATAATTTCATCACTTGTTTTCAAATCAAAAATCAGGTTGACAATGATCTCACCTGCCAGATTTCAGAAAACCCGATATTAAAAAAATCAATGTACAACAATGTAAAATCAACTGAAATATACTGTTTGCACATCGCTTTGACTCATTTCCGCGGGAAATCAAGTAAGGTCGAATTACATTTACATCCCCCTGTGTTTCTGCTATAATTTACCAACGGGTAGATATGTTTTCATATTTACTCCTTGCCTGAAAAGGCCAATAGACCACAAGGAGGTGTACAAATGAGAAAGTATGAAGTCATGTACATTGTGAACGCGTCATTAGATGACGCCGCACGCCAAGAAATCATTAACGGTTTGCATGCGATTGTAACAAGTCGCGGCGGAAGTGTCGTTAAGTTGGATGAATGGGGATTGCGGGAGTTCGCATATCGTATTGAAGACATGATGAAGGGTTACTATGTCGTTGTTACATTCGAAGCTGAGATCGAGGCAATCGCCGAGTTCGACCGCTTAGCACGCATCAACAGTAACGTAATACGTCATCTGATTATTAAGTTGGACGAAGAATAAAGGAGGATACGAAGTGATCAACCGAGTAATTTTAGTAGGAAGAATGACTAAGGACCCGCAGATCCGCAAGACGCAGACCGGCAAGTCCGTCACCTCTTTCACAGTTGCAGTCAACCGACGCAGCAGTCAGCAAGATCAGACAGATTTTATTAACTGTGTGGCTTGGGAACGGACCGCTGAGGTTACGGCACAATACGCTAAGAAAGGTTCGCTTGTCGGTGTTGAAGGAAGATTGACTTCCCGAAGCTACGATGATGCTACCGGAAAACGTGTGTATGTCACTGAAGTCCTTTGTGACTCTGTTCAGTTTCTGGAATCAAAAGCAGCGTCTGAACAACGTCCGCAACAAACAACCGCTCAACAGTCCGGATATTATCCGGATAGTAACGGAAGTCTTCAAGATGATGATTTCAATACAGGCCCGCTCCTGGATATATCCAGTGACGACCTTCCATTTTAACTAGAGAAAGGAGATCTACCATGGCATTTAAAAAACAAAGAATGGGCCGCAAGAAGGTATGTTATTTTACAAAAAACAACATCACCACAATCGATTACAAGGATATCGAACTGTTGAAGAGATTTATCTCCGCTAACGGTAAGATTATTCCGAGACGTGTAACCGGCACCCGCGCGAAATATCAACGTATATTGGCAACCGCGATCAAACGCGCTCGTCAAATGGCATTGCTGCCTTACGTAGCCGACTAAGCATTTTTAAACCTCCATCGATTCGGTGGAGGTTTTGTCCTTTGGAAGGAGTTCCCAATGCATAACCAAACACGAAAAATTACCGAAGGGGCTATGATGATCGCCATCTTGGGGGTATTCATGCTGATCAACCGTCAAACCGTCGGACTGCTTGATTCTTACTTCGCATGGCTGTTACCGCTTCCTGTTATCTTCTATACAGTCAAATACGGGGTCAAAGCTGCACTTCCGGTTTCGTTCTCAATCATCTTACTGAGTTTTATGTTGGCATTACCGGGAACGATCTTCTTCGTCGCGATATCTTCCATACTGGGGATTCTGTACGGTTACGGTGTACGCAAAGACAAAGGCAATGAGTGGTTATTGGTCATGACGACACTGCTAACTTCATTTATGTACTTTGTGTCGGCCTATCTTTTGGCCAGTCTTATCGGTTATAATATATCCGATGAAATCAAACTGACTGTCACCTATTTAGAATCAATGGGAATCAAAGATCTTTCATCGAATCTCTATCAAACGATACTGATGCTTTATCCGTTAGTTATCTTCATGACTGCCTTGATCCAATCGATATTGACTCACATTACAGCGATTTCGATGATGAAACGATTAAAAATCAAAGTTCTTCCGATGCGTCCGTTGAGTCAAATCATGCTTCCTAAATGGTTGGGCTGGTTATGTTTGATCGCTCTGTTTCCGCAGGCGGTCGCTAACCGGATGGGGGCTTCGACGGATATTACGTTGATCACCACCTTGATATTTTCCGTATCAAGTATGATACTGTTCTTTGATGCTTATATATTGATCATCATCTTCGCCAAGAAGATCAAACAACGTTTCCTGCCTGCGATCTTTATCTTGTTGTTTCTGATGATGCCGGTCGGATTTGTTTATTTCTATATCGTCTTAGGACTGTTGGATATTTTGACTGATCTACGACGTCGAGTGATTACGCTTACCTGGAGGTGAAACCGTGTTTGAACACTTTGCCCAACTGAAATCTCGAATTCTGGTAATCTTACTGGTGGAAATCATCGGATTTTTACTGTTGCATTTTGTGTTTTCTGTTTCGTATGACTGGTTTGCGCTTCTGTCAGTCGGAGTCAATATCATCTTGATATGGCTGTTGGTGGAAACTTATCAAACGGATCAAAAAAAGCGTGTTCTCAGTATTTCGCGCGTCTTGGGAAGCGATGCCAAAGAGGCTTTCCTATACGGGCAGGTTGGAGTTTTGACCTATGATCAAAATTATGTTATTACATGGGAAAGTGAATTATTCGAAAAGCGCGGGCTTGAATTGATCGGTCGCAAAGTTACTTCGTGGTTGCCTGAAACCAACAGCTTGTTTTTAGGTGACGAAGAAACGATCACCTTACTATTCGAAGGAGCATATTATCAGATCGCCCGTAAAGAAGACGGACAATGTTTGTTTTTTAAAGATGTGACGGCCGAATATGAATTAAAAGTTGCTTATGAAAATGAACAAGTCGTACTGGGTTTGATCCATTTGGATAATTATGAAGAAACCACGCAATACGAAGAAGAACAGAAAATAGCGTATATCGATTCATTGCTGCGCCAACCGGTCGTCGAATGGGCGAAAGAAAAAGGAATGTTTTTGCGCAGAATCAAATCAGATCGTTTCTTACTTGTATTAAATGAACGTATCTTCAAAGAATTGATGAATGAAAAATTCAGTATTCTTTCCTATATTCGTACGACTGCGCAAGAGATGGATGTGGCAATCACCTTGTCCATGGCGTTTGCGCGGGGCTCGAGCGATTATCAACAACTAGAAGAAATGGTCAACAATCTGCTTGAGATGGCTCAAAGCCGCGGCGGAGATCAGATCGCCATTAAAAAATTGGGTGAAGACGTCAAATACCTGGGCGGAAGTACCGAAGCCCAGGAGAAACGAAGCCGTGTACGTGTTCGAGTCATCGCACAGACATTGCGTGATTTGATTCAACAGTCCAGCGATGTCGTTATTGTCGGACACAAAGAAATGGATTTTGATTGTATGGGAGCTGCCATCGGTGTAAGCAGGATCGTTGCTTCATATGACAAGCCGGTCCGCATCATCTCCAAATCCGGCGGTATCGAATCGAAATTAGCCGGTGCTTTAGTCAGATATAAATCAGTTCTGAAAAAGAACCATGTCTTCGTCAATGAATCGGAAGCGATGGAAACATTGGGCAAGGATACTCTAGTCATTATGGTAGATCATCATATCGCGGCTCAATCAAACGGATCATCCCTTATCGATAAGGCACGAAAAGTGGTCGTCATCGATCACCATCGTCGAAGCAGTGACTTTACGTTCAACCCGGTTTTGGTTTATCTGGAGTCTTCTGCATCATCGTGCAGTGAATTGGTGAGCGAACTCATTCCTTATCAGACAAATACTGTGATCATGACGTTCGAAGAAGCAACGATCATGTTGACCGGTATGTTGATCGATACGAATCGTTTCCGTACTCGGACCGGATCCCGTACTTTTGAAGCAGCGGCATTACTGAAGAAATACGGAGCCGATACTTATGAAGCCGATGATCTGTTGAAGGATGATTTCAATGATTTCGAACTTAAAACATTGATCATGAAGTATGCGGAACGCCAGAAAAACGGTATTCTCATCGCAGCAGTCAAAGAAAACAAAGCGATTCCGAGATCTATCTTGTCGCAAACAGCCGATGGGATGTTATTGATCAAGGATGTGGAAGCGGCGTTTGTGATCGCTCTGATCGATGATAAAACAGTTGCTATCTCTGCTAGGTCTAAAGGGAAAGTGAATGTTCATGTTATAATGGAAAAAATGAGCGGCGGAGGCCACTTTTCCGCGGCGGCTCTGCAGCGAGAAAATACCACAGTGCTCAAGCTTAAGGAAGAATTAGATGGCGTATTAAATGAGTATTTTGACCAGGAGGAAACTGAAAATGAAAGTAATATTGCTTGAAGATGTGAAGAATGTCGGTAAAAAAGGAAATATCATTGAAGTCGCTGACGGTTATGCGCGTAATTTTTTGATTCGCGGACGTCTTGCGGTCGAAGCCACAAAGAGAAGTGTTGAAGTTTTGGATGAGCAGAAACAAGAAAGTAAAAATCATGAACTGGAAGTTGAAGCAGCGGCGGAAGCATTAAAAGTTAAATTAGCATCCATTAAACTTGATTTCCAGATCAAAACAGGCGATAAAGGTCGTGTCTTTGGATCGATCAGTACCAAACAAATTGCGGAAACATTGCAGAAGAATTATGGGATTTCAATTGATAAACGAAAAATAGTGGACAATGGACCGATAAATACATTAGGATTGAATCGTGTAAAGATCGACTTGCATAAAAATGTATCCGGCGAGATACTAGTTAATTTAAAAGCCAGCCCATCTAAGTGAGGTAACCGCCATGAACCGACAACTACCCAGCAGTTTAGAAGCCGAACAAGCGCTTCTGTCAAGTATGCTGGTCTATCCCAGTGCAGTAATGATAACCGTCGAACAAGGATTGAAAGCGGAAGATTTTTTTGCGGAAGCGCACAAGAAATTGTTCACAGTTATGATGATGTTACAGGAAGAAGGAAAACCGATCGATGGACCGTCGCTGATCGCACGATGCAATGATTTGAGTTTACTGTCACAAATCGGCGGTGTTGATTTTATTATGGAATTGGCAGATACATCGGTATCCTCCGCTAACACAAAATATTATATCGAGATCATTCAAAATAAATCTTATCTCAGGCATTTGATTTTGACTGCGCAAAATATTGCCGAAGAAGGATTCAATTCTTCGGGCGATATTGATGATGTCATGGATAAAGCCGAGAAAGAATTGCTGAATGTCACTCGTACACGTCGTACGGGAGAGTTCCGTGATGCCAAAGAAGTTGTTGGAAGTGTCATGGAAAATATTCAAAAGATGAGTGCCAATCGCAGCAGTATTACCGGTACAGCGACCGGATATCGCGATTTGGATCATGTAACGGCCGGTTTTCAGAAAGGCGATCTGATCATTTTAGCAGCACGTCCTTCGATGGGTAAAACCGCTTTCGCGTTAAATGTTGCGATGAACGCCGCTCAGATCAATAATCAAGCTGTCGCTCTGTTTTCATTGGAAATGCCGGCTGAGCAGTTGATCCAACGTATGCTTTCAGCAAAATCACGAATTCCGGGTAGTAATCTGCGTACCGGATTTTTAAAGAATAATGAATGGAACCAATTGAACGAAGCTGCGACTGATTTGAAAATGGCTAAAATCTTCATTGATGACAGTCCGGGTGTGCGTGTAGCAGAAATATTCTCAAAGTGTCGCAAACTTCAATCTGAACATGGTTTATGCCTCATCGTTATTGACTATATTCAGTTGATTACCGGCAGCGGACGCAACAGTGAAAACCGCCAACAAGAAGTATCCGAAATTTCAAGAAGTTTAAAAGCGTTGGCACGCGAACTCAAGGTTCCGGTCATTGCTCTTTCACAGCTTTCCCGTACAGTAGAACATCGTACCGATAAACGTCCTATGTTGAGTGATCTGCGTGAATCCGGTGCTTTGGAGCAGGATGCCGATATCGTCATGTTCTTGTATCGTGACGAATATTATAATCATGCGGAAGAAGAGACTAAAAACGAAAAAACTGAAATCAGCATCGCTAAACATCGTAATGGTGCGACGAAGACGATTGATCTGGCATTCGAACGGGAAATCAACTCGTTCTATAACTACGCCGAGAACAGTACGCCGAAAGGAGCATAAGAATGAAAAAAATCCTCCCGATATTACTGGCATTGGCGTTGAGCATTATGGTCGTGGCACTGCAGTCCTCGTTTAATCTCACTTCTGTGGATTACACGGCGATCGCACTTGAAGAAGCTGCCGTTGTCAGCCAAGCTGTACTTACCGTGGAAGCAACGCCCCACAAGATCAGTAAAATGTATTACCAGCAACAGTTGATCGGTATTGTCACCGATACATCGAAAATCACTTCGTTACTGGCGGAAGTATATAAAGAAACCTACAAAGTTAATTTTCCCAATACCAATATCGGTTTGGGTGAGGATGTGTATATCACAAGTGAAGAAAGTTACTCTACGTATGAAAATAAAGACGCAGAGATTTTTGACTATCTAAAGAAAAATGATTTATTCTCGGTTGAAGCTACAAAGATCGAGTTTTCCAACGGTGCAGTTATCTTTGTGAAGAACATTGATGATTTCGATATAGCCAAGGAACAGTATTTATTGAATTTTATTTCTCAGAGTTCATTGGAACTGATCAAGAATAAGCAGCTTCCGTCTGAATTAAATACATACGGCGACCGTGAGATCGCAATCAATGTTTTACAGACAACAACAATATCAAAGAGTTTGGCTCCTCAGTCTAAAATTTTGATGGATAAGAATGCGATCATCTATTTCCTCAGTTACGGATACGGTGTAGCTAAAAAGACCTATACTGTTCAACAATATGATACGGTCGAAGGTGTAGGTTCCAAGACAGGTTTATCAGCACAGCAGATCGTAACGATCAACAATGATGTTTTGAAATCGACAACGCAGATCCTCGAAGTAGGGTCAACGTTGAATGTTACATATTTCGATTCGCCGATAACAGTCGTTGTCACTCGCGAACGTCTTACCAAGGAAGTTGTTTATGCGCCTGCTACCCAGTATGTCAATGATCCATCATTGCGTGAAGGTATTCGTGTTACGCAAACAAACGAACAAGACGGTTATGCAAACGTCAAATATAAAGATACATGGATCAATGGTATACTCACCGGTGGTGAAAAGATTTCTTCGATCATCATCAAGCAACCGATTCGCGAAGTTATCAGGGTTGGCACAATGATCATACCGAACATAGGTTCCGGTAAATTCCGCTGGCCGGTCGATAATCCTTCCATTACATGCCGTTTCGGTTGTTATTCAGGGCATAATGGGTTGGATATGCAGAATCGCTATAATTTATATGGCAATGTATATGCCGCGGATCGCGGTGTTGTCTATCAAACAGGTTATGATGGTCTCTCAGGTAACTACATCATCATCAACCATAACAATGGGTTGATGACCAAATACAATCATATGTCGAGACCGGCATTCTTTAAAGCAGGGGTTGTCGTTGAGAAAGGTGAAATCATCGGTAAGATCGGTATGACAGGTTATGCGACCGGTCCGCATGTTCACTTTATGATCATCGTGAATGGGACACCGGTAAACCCTTGTCGCTACTTGGGATGCTAATATGATTTACTCAGTGCTCGCAAGTGGCTCAAAAGGCAATTGCAGCGTTATTCAACTAGGAGAAACACGAATTGTTATCGATTGCGGATCAACAAAAAAGCACCTAACACATAGTTTTCACAATATTGAAGTAGACTATTCTCAGGTCGATGGTTTATTGATTACGCACAGTCATTCCGACCATATCAGTCAGATAAAAATGTTTAAAGAAGCTGCTGTTTACGCTCCGTTTGAGATCGAATCACGTCCGGATATGATACAAGTAACGCCTTACCAATCCTTTATGATCAAGGATGTGGAAATACTGCCGTTACCTTTATCTCATGATTCCGGAAGTACAGTCGGATATGTCATCACTCACAATAACGAAAAGCTTGTCTACATGACCGATACCGGTTATGTTCGCTCTCAAGACTATCGGTTTATAGAAGGTGCTGACTATTACATATTCGAAAGTAACCATGATCCCGAATTATTGATGGCGACATTCCGACCGGTTTACATCAAACATCGAATTCTTTCAGACAACGGACATCTGTGCAACGAAGACAGCGCTCTGATTCTGTCACGCGTGATCAGTGATAATACCAAAGAGATCGTATTGGCTCATTTATCAGAGGAAGCGAATACGGAACTACTGGCCAGAACGACGCTGATGGAAAAATTATATAAAACCCATCCGTCCTACTCATCAACGATCTCAATTCGTTGTGCCAAGCAATTTGAACTACTTGTAGGAGGCTTGCAAGATGAAAAAATGGACGTATATAGCAGCGACAGTACTCTTGATTTGGAATGGAGCACTCACCTTTGAGTTGGTACAGTTAAAGAATAATCAAACTACATCAACAAACACAACGGATACCAAAGTTATTAATCAAACAGTTACGCAATTCACAACGGATGTAACGAAAGTCGTCGCTGATTCAACCGAAAAAGTGGTCGGCGTTACTTCGTTGGTGGATGGAGAAGTGTATGCGACAGGAAGCGGCGCAATTTACAGTGTTGATAATAAGAAAGCGTATATTATAACCAATAATCATGTTATTGCCGAATCGACCGGAATCGAAGTTACTTTCGCTAACGGACAACAGTTGACCGCTAAGTTAGTCGGCTCAGATACATATACCGATTTAGCGTTACTTGAAGTAACGATTGATTTCGAAGTAAAAGCATTTTCTTCCGGTGATTCTTCATTGGTCAAAGTAGGCGAATATGTTTTAGCGATCGGCAGTCCGCTCGGACTTGAGTTTCAAGGTTCGGTAACGATGGGAATCATCTCAGGCAAAGATCGTGTTGTGGCTGTTGATTTGGATGGCGACGGTGTCGATGATTGGGATAGTATCGTCCTTCAGACCGATGCAGCCATCAACCCAGGAAACAGCGGCGGTCCGCTTATCAATATGGCAGGTGAGTTGATCGGTATTACCTCGATGAAGATCGCAGACAGTTCTGTTGAAGGAATGGGTTTTGCGATTCCGATTAATGAAGTTATTCCGATTATTACACAGTTGAAGGAAACCGGTAAAGTCATACGTCCGGTCGTCGGTATTTCAGCAGTAAGTCTTGATGAACTTTCGGTCTATCAGAAGAGTTACTATGGGATCCAATTGGATCTTACATCCGGTTTATATATATCAAGTTTGACTGATCTTGGCCCTGCTGTTCAAGCCGGACTCAAAGTCGGAGATATCATCACTTATTTTGATGGTGAACAGATTACATCATTCAAACAGTTCCGCAAGATACTTTATACAAAGAAAGTCGGAGATAAAGTTGAAGTAACTGTCATCCGTGACAGTAAAATAATAAAAGTAACGGTAACACTTCAATGATTAGAATTCTTTGTGTAGGAAAAATCAAAGAAAAAGCAATGGCTTCATTAATTAGTGAATATCTGAAACGATTACAACCTTTTCATAAATGTTTAATAGAAGAAACAGAGGATTATCCGACATCAGATGGTGATTCGATGAATCAACAAGTTATCAAAAAGGAATCCGATAAGTTGTTGAGTCGAATCAAAGCCGATGATACGGTGATACTTTTAGACTTAAAAGGTGATAGTGTAAGCTCGATCGACCTTTCAAAAAAAATCGACAATTATTTTACCCAATCTGCCAGTTCGTTAGTTTTCGTTATCGGAGGATCACTCGGTGTATCTGAAACACTCCGACAACGGGCGAATTGGTGTTGGAAACTATCTGATTGCACATTTCCGCATCAAGTAGTACGTCTGCTTGTACTTGAACAGATCTACAGAAGTTTTAAGATACTATCCGGTCAAACCTATCATAAATGACAGCCAAATGGCTGTTTTTTTTAACTTATTGTGGCGTATAATAATACTATAGAGGTGAAAATATGGATATTACAATACATAAGTTGGATGTGGATATGATCGATGATTATCTGAAGTTTTTTGAAGAACGAGCGTTTTCAGATAATCCGAATTGGGCAGGTTGTTACTGTGTATACAGCCACTGTGAACGAGAAACATGGTCGAAGCGCTCTGTTACGCAAAACCGCACCGATAGCATCGAATGGATTAAAAAAGGAATCCTCAACGGATATCTGGCCTATGGAAATAATGGCGTTGTCGGTTGGATGGGTGTCGATTTACGCACGAACTATGCCAGTCTCAATTATCGCGTAAACCGTGAAGACCAAGTCCATCCGATCGCTTCCATCGTTTGTATTACCGTCGACCCCGAATTCCGTCATCAGGGAATTGCGACACAACTTTTGAACCATGCTGAAAAACAATTAAAAACGGAAGGTATCGATATCATCGAAGCTTATCCTTATGTCGATTCCGATTCACCTGCACATAATCATAAAGGACCGTTTTCAATGTATAAAAAAGCAGGATTCAAGATCTATGAAGAAGACGGAGAAACGGCAGTCGTGCGCAAATCACTATGATTCAGCAAATCCATGACGCTGTTTACCAACGTACTGTACATCCTAAAAACACCTCCTGGTACTTGAATACACATTTGATCATCACCGATAAACATAATATATTCATCGACAGCGGACTCGGTAAGGACTCAATCACCGATTTTCTTCCCTTCACCGATTCCGGGAAATCAAACATCTTGATCGTTACCCATCATCATTTCGACCACGTATGGGGTAGCGGTGCAATCGAGTTTGAACACATTTTCGCGCATCCGTTATGTGATTCGTTGATTTCGCAGACATTTGCGAAATCCGTTGCGGAGAACGGACTGTTGGCAGAAGGAAGTATTACTTTCAGAAAATCAGATCGTAATTTAGACGGTGATACAGTGATCGATGCTCGTTTACATTGTATTATTGCTCCGGGACATACTGTCGACAGTATCATGATCTATGATTCACAATCGCAAATTCTCTTCATTGGAGATAATATCGGAGATGAAGGGGCAGGATTGATTCCGGAGTTGGATTGTTCGGTTACCGAATATCGCTCGACACTCGAAAAAGCACTGTTGTGCTCACCGGTAAGCATTGCTTCATCACATCGGGCACTCAGCGGTATCCGACTTATCAAAGATGCACTGAAAACGCTTACAAGTCTGTGAAAAATCACACAATACTCAATGGGAAATACCTGGAATTTGTTGTATTTGTCCATAAAATAGGGTAAAATGAGAACAGAAAGCAGGAGGGCATTAATATGAAACAAATTTCTGTATTGATAATTGACCCAGTAGGTCTGCATGCACGCCCGGCAACGGTAGCTGTGAATGCTGCAAGCAAGTTTAAATGTGAAGTGAAAGTATCGTTCAAAGGCCGTTCGGTTAACATGAAATCCATTATGGGCGTTATGTCATTAGGCATCCCTACTCAATCCGAAGTCGTTATTTCGTGTGAAGGCGAAGACGAAGAAGTTGCGGTTGGTACGATCGAAGAAGTTTTACGCACACAAAAAGTCATTGCGTAATCAATAAACTGATACTTAAAATAGAAGATGAGTCCATCTTCTTTTTATTATCCAAAGGAGGGCTAACCTGATGATTGATGATAAAATAAATCACTGGCAAACTTTTGCTTCGTTAGAACCGTCACTTCGCGAAGTGTTGAAAGGTTACACACCTCTTCAACTGCAGGATGCGTTTTATACCAGCCTGGAATTCGGAACGGCGGGTATGCGCGGCTTATTGGGTGCCGGTCCTAATCGTATGAACATCTATACGATTCGTAAAGCCAATGTAGCTTTTGCGAAGTATCTTCTCCAATACACGGATGCAGGTAAACGCGGAGTCGCTATTGCTTATGATAATCGTACGATGTCCAAGGAATTCGCAACCGAGTCAGCCCGCGTGTTGGCGATGTTTGATATTTCTTCGTATGTGTTTACTTCATTACGCCCTACCCCCGAATTGTCGTATGCGGTACGTCAACTGAACTGTATCGGCGGAATCGTGATCACTGCCTCTCATAATCCGAAAGAATATAACGGTTATAAGGTCTATGATGACAAGGGCTGTCAGTTGGTACCTCATCTGATCGACCAAGTCATATGCTATATCAATGCCATTGAAGATGAATTAGCAATTGATGTTCAACTTACCAAAGAGCAGAACAGTTTGATCCATTGGATCGATGATGAAATCGATCGTTCTTATTTCAAACGTGTTCTTCAGATACAAAATCGTCCGACCCAAAACAAAGACAATGTTAAGATCGTTTTTACTCCTCAACACGGTACCGCTTTTCATTCGGTCACAGCAGTATTGGCAAAAGCCGGATACCACTTATATCCGGTCGATGCGCAATGTACACCGGATCCATTCTTCAGCAACACCAAAACACCGAATCCGGAAGAACGGGCTGCCTATGATATGGCCATTCAAGTTGCCAAACAACATCATGCCGATGCGGCATTGAGTACAGATCCGGATGCCGACAGAGTCGGTGTTGTCGTCTTTCATAAAGGCGAATACATCTTACTTACCGGAAATCAGACCGGATCGATTTTGCTGGAATACCTGTTCTCAACAAAACGAGAACTGGGAACGATGCCTGAAAACCCGGTAATGTTTAATACTGTGGTTACTTCGGACTTAGGCGAGAAGATCGCTGATCATTACCATGTTGAAACTGAAAAGACTCTCACCGGATTTAAATTTATCGGAGAGAAAATCGCGAAATACGAACTCACTCATGAGAAAAATTTCGTTTTCGGCTATGAAGAAAGTTATGGTTATTTGGTTGAACCGTTTGTCAGAGACAAAGATGCTGTCCAATCCTGTTTGTTGATCGCAGAATGTATCACTTATTACAAAAACCTTGGAAAAACATTGATCGATGTCCTGCATGATCTTTACCGTACCTACGGTTGGTATCAAGAGAGTCAGGTCGCTCTTTCACTGAAAGGTGAAGAAGGATCACTGCGTATCAAAGAGATCATCAATCATTTCCAAACAGCTGATATCCAAGCATTTGCGGGAATCAAAGTTGTAGCCATGGAAGATTTTAAAGAATCGATCCGCAAAGAAAACGGCAAAGAAACAAAACTTGATTTTCCGTCTTCCGATGTCATCAAATACTATCTTGAAGATGGAAGTTGGATCGCAATTCGCCCGTCGGGAACTGAACCGAAATGTAAATTCTATTATTGCGTGGTCGGAAAGAGTGCCGAAGAATCGGCTGATAAATTTGACCGATTAAGCGAAGCAGTGAACAAAGAAATAGCCTAATTATAAAGGAAGATGCTGAATCTTCCTTTTTTTATCGATATAAATTTCATTCGAAATATCTCCACAGGGTAAACTTGTTTGTTATAATTACTAAAACGGAGGGGCACATGGATTATCAACAAATGTTATTGAGCAAAAACGGATTAGCCACTCTTAATCTATCGAGGGAATTTTTAAAGTACTCTATCGGCTCGAAAATACCGACCGTTACCGATCTAAGCGAGAAATGTTCATTAGCCAGAGGAACAATTCAAAATTCAATCAAATTTCTTCAGACCAACAATGCGATAAGGTTGGAAGCTCGCGGGCATCTGGGAACATTTTTGGTTAGTAAGAATACACGGATATTACTAGAATTCGCCGGGATCACAAGTATTGTCGGAGCAATGCCGTTGCCATATTCAAAGAAATATGAGGGATTTGCGACGGGACTTATTGTTGCCATGGAGAACCAATACAATATTCCGGCATCAATGGCCTATATGCGCGGAGCCATCAACAGAATCGGCATGTTATTGGCTGATCGATATGATTATGCCGTAGTTTCAAAATATGCAGCGCTTGAGTTTATGAAGAAAAACAAGAAAATATTGATTGTGAAATCCTTCGGTGCTCATTCATATTTGAGTGAACATATCGTTATTTTTCATGACAGTGAAGTTAATGAGATTCAAAACGGTATGAAGATCGGAATCGATGTTGATTCCATCGATCAAAAAAATCTGACTGAGAAAGTATGCGCAGGAAAAGCAGTTGAATTCATTCAAGTCGACTATTCGCAAATTCTTGAACGGGTATTATCCGGAGATATCGATGCGGCAGTTTGGAATAAGGATGAAGTAACCGACAAAATCGTCAAGATCAACTATATTACGGTTGATTTACAAGATGTTGAAGATACAGAAGCTGTGATCGTAGTCAGTTCGGAAAAACCGGAGATCGCATCGCTGTTAAAAGAGATCATTGATGCCGATACCGTGATGAATATCCAAAAATTAGTCTTGGAAGGTAAAATAACCCCAAGTTATTAACCTGTTGACAAACGATTCACCATCGGGTAAAATGTTCATGTAGTCAATATACAAAATAATGTATATTCAAACGAGGTGAGTAAATGTTGAAAAAGAGAATTGAGATTTTAGAAGGAGCCAATATCATTTCTAAAGAAGTTGCCGACTATTCGAAAGCAGTCATTGATCTGTTGGCGAAAAAAGGTGAGTTCTCGCAAGAAAAGTTGGAAATGTTTACGACCCATTTAGCGATGGCAACGCAGAGAGTTTGCATGAGTCATGAAGTAGATACACTTGATGAAAACATTTGGGAAGAAGTTCTCACCAGTGAACATTACGAAACAGCCAAACTTTTATATGCTGAGATGATTCTGTTGGCACCTTGCGAGTATCCCGAAGCAGAGTCAAAGTTTCTGATCATGCATATCTGTAATATATACCAAGATTGATTTGAAAATCAGATGAACTGATGTCAAATATACAAAAGGGAAAGGAGGAGATATGATGCTAAGAATAGTAGTAGGGGGTCAAATTAACAAGCAAGAGATCTATAACTTTATCCTAAAACAACTCGGAGAAGGCAATGTTGAACTTGCAATCAAGAATGATCTAGAAGCTGTAAATGCATTGAAATCAGGAAAATTTGATTATTACGTCGGCGCATGTAATACCGGTGGGGGAGGTGCCCTTGCTATGGCGATGGCACTGCTTGGATATGATAAGTGTAAAACAATTTCAATGCCGGGAAAAATATTTCCGGATGAAGAGATTCTGAAAGCAGTTAATGAAGGCAAAGTGGCTTTTGGATTTACAGCACAGCATGCAGAGAATGTATTACCGGTATTACTTCACGCAATTGTTGAAAAAAACAAATAAGGAGAAAGAAAAATGGATTATTTAATTATTGCCGCAATCGGTGCATTAGCTTCTGTTTTGGCTAACAAGGGTATTGCAGTATTCAATGACGGTTTCCGTCCGATCGTACCGCAATATTTTGAAGGTAAGATCAGCAGAAAAGAATTAGGCGCAATGAGTTTTGCGATCAGTTTCGGTTTGGTTATCGGTTTCGGCATTCCGACATCGATCGCTGCTACCATACTGCTCATCCATTGTCTGTTATTGACCACGGATATTATCGGAACATGGTGTCCTGATAATACAATGGGTACAATCATAGCCGGTGTCATCGGTGCTCTTTACGGAGTTGGAATCTTAGTTGGACTTGAAGTGATCGTTAAAGTATTCGCTGCTCTTCCTTATAATTTCTTAAGTACACTCGGAAGTGTTTCGAAGTATGTCGTTGTTGTATTCGCAATATTCCCGGCGTTAGCTGTTGCTTATCAACATGGACTTAAAAAAGGCGGAATCACTGCCGCACTTACAGTTCTTGTTTATTTCTTGATCAAAAAATATGGTATCTTCGCATTCGGTGCTTACAAGATCGCCTTAAACGGTGAAGGTATGGCCATGTTGGCAGGTACGATCTGTATGTTGGTATTTGCAGCAACCATGAAAGTGGAAAGCACAGATTCTAATACAGCCTTAGTTAACGTTTTCTCTGAAAAAGTAGCTAAAATCAGAAAAAATTGGATCCTATTGGCAATTATGGGCGGATTAGTTGCAGCTGCCACAAGTATGTCACTTGTTGCCGGAGATCCTACATCATTAGCATTATTAGCTAAAGGCGCCTATTCCGAAGCTGCTCTTGCCGCATTCGCCAGAGCCATCGGATTTGTTCCGCTTATCTTCACAACGGCGATCGTTACCGGTGTTTACGGACCGGTTGGTTGTACATTCGTATTTGTTATCGGTCTGTTGTTCCACGGTAATCCGTTGGTTGCCGCAGCATTAGGTGCTGTCGTTATGGTAGTCGAACTTATCCTCATCAATGTTTTCGCTAAAGGCATGGATAAATTCCCGGGTGTCAAAGACATGGGTGAACATATCCGTACTTCAATGAATAAAGTTCTTGAAATCGCATTGTTGGTAGGTGCCGTTGTTGCTGCAGAAGCTATGGCTGCTGCTGTCGGTCTGTCCGGAATCGGTGCACTATTCGTTATCGGTTGCTTATTGCTGAATCGTGTTTCGAAGAAACCTATCGTCGAGTTGGCTGTCGGACCGGTTGCATGTATCGTATTCGGTGTTCTGATCAATGCGTTGATTCTGGTTAAACTGGTTGCTTTGATCCCTACGAAATAACATTATCCTTGATAATCTTCCTTTAGACCATCCCAATAGGTTATTAATGAGTGAAGTGATCGATTCACTTCACTCATTGTCTTTTGAAAGGAGTATGATTTAATTATGGAACTGAAAAAAGGCTATACGCTCATGCATGAGCACATAACGATCGATCTATCAAAAGTCAAAGGTGACGATGACTGTATTTTAGATTGTTTTGACGAAACAGTATCGGAATTGAAAAAACTTTACGGGTTCGGTGTACGAAACATTGTGGATATGACCAACAAAGGAATGGGTCAAAATCCAACTTATGTTCTTAAGGTAGAAAAAGAAACAGGTATCAAAATCATCAACTCAACAGGTTATTATAAAGAACCGTTTTTTCCTTCGGAAGTAGCGGAAAAATCGGTTGAGCAACTTGCAGACATCATGATTCATGATTTGATGACCGGGTTTGACAATACAACTATTAAAGCAGGCATGATCGGTGAGATCGGTACCAGCAAAAATATATGGGAAGTAACCGAGAAAAAAGTATTCGATGCGGCGGTGATCGCCCAAAAGAAAACGAATAAACCGATCTATACGCATACAACACTTGGGACACTTGCGAAAGAACAAGCGGACTATTTTATCGCCAACGGGATCGCTCCAACGAAAATAATTATCGGTCATATCGATCTGACGCAAGATCTCGAACTCATCAAGGAAGTACTGAAGTTGGGTGTGTTTGTCGGATTTGATACCGTCGGTAAAAATAATTATTTTCCTGATACAAAACGAATCGAATTTTTAATGGATCTGGAAAGATCCGATCTGATCCGACAAGTGGTGTTATCGGAAGATTTGACACGTAAATCGCATCTTGAATTTAAAGGCGGCATTGGTTACAGTTATCTGTTTGAAACCTTCTTACCGCAACTGAGAAGTGCAGGATTCAAAGAGGAATCAATCGATCAGATGCTGATCCACAACCCATTGAAAATCTTTGAGGAATAACGATGAACCGACATGAGAAAATGAAAGCAGTCGCTCTGATCGATCCATTTAAGTCGGTTGATCAAAAGTTCGATATTGAAACAAACGTTGATGATGAATTTAATTATCTTGGTGTTAAAAATGTTGTTCAGATACCAAGATCACTCATCGAAAAACTTAAAAAAACAGGACGATACGGACTTCATACCTTAGATAAGTCCTCACATGGCGGAAGAGCGATCGACTTGAATCTGATCAATCCGATTAGCGGAAAATTCATGAGCGGATCGAGCAGCGGAACGGCAATCAATGTGTTTCTGGCGATCAACGATATCGGAATCGGAGCTGACGGCGGAGGTTCTGTCTTAGCACCGGCCATGGCACTCAATTTATTCGCGTTCATATCACCGTTGATAGAAGCTGACTATATGAGTACATTTTCGAAGAGATCGACAGACAATATTCAATTCAGCCCATCCATTGGGTTTATAACGTTCTCATTCGAAAAGATGAAGGAGATAATCACCGATACTTTAGAAATAAATTCATCTACCGATCTAATTAATACAGTCATCTCATCGGAAGATCTTTACAACTATGGCTTTAAGGTACAACACATCAACTTTCCGGATGTTTACGGAGAACGTTTACCATTAATTGAATTTCTGAGTAAAGAATTGCCTAAGTGTGATGTGCTGATTTCTTATGAAGGACCGGTCGACCTGCAAGGCTTCGGTGATTCGGTCTTCGGACATTTTGATACAGAAACTCAACGGATACAGCGAGCAGCGTGTAAGGGCTTGATACGAGTTGTGAATATGGCAAACGCAACTGCACTGTGTATTCCCGATAAAGGATTGGCTAAAGGATTTGTATTGATCTCAGAATCTAAGATTGAGAAGATCACTAAAATGATTCGACTTGCTTCGTCACTTATTACCGAAGAAGATGAATTGATTACACGCTATTTCAGAAATCTTGATCTCTATTTCAATGAAAAGTACCATCAAGACGAGGAGGATTTGAAATGAAGACCTATCCGTTACAATCAATCACGATCGAAGAAGCGAAAGAAAAGCAATTTCGGTTGGTGGATGAAATATGCAAAGAATTCACTGGAACCGAATTTCTGAATCTGGGAGATCTGGGAGTTGTTCATGACTTGAATAAGCCGCGCTATGCGCAAAAAGTAGAAAAAGTATTGGCTGCATATTTTAATGTCGAGAAAGCGATCCTTGTTACCGGTGCGGGTACCGGAGCGATTCGTTTCGGACTGCAATCGATACTAAAAGCGAATGGAACCTTACTTGTACATAAAGCACCAATCTATCCGACAACTCTGACAAGTTTGCAAGCGATGAACGCAACCATTGTGGAAGCTGATTTTAATGATCTTGCGAATGTAACAGAAATCTTGAGTAAAACCAAAGTGAACGCTGTTCTAATTCAATATACACGTCAAAAACCGGATGATGCTTATGCGATGGGTGAAGTTATAAAAGTGATCAAGAAATGTCAAAATGTTCCCATTCTTACAGATGACAATTACGCAGTAATGAAGGTCGACAAAATCGGAGTAGAACTGGGTGCCGATCTATCCGCTTTTTCCTCGTTCAAATTATTGGGTCCCGAAGGTGTCGGGGTATTATTGGGCAAAGCTACTATCATTGACGAAATAGATAGAATGAATTATTCAGGCGGCAGTAAAGTTCAAGGTTACCAAGCGATGGAAGTTCTTCGCGGGTTGGTGTACGCACCGGTATCATTGGCGATCCAAGCTGAAGAAAACGATAAACTCGTCGCAGAACTCAATAATGCACGACTGCCTGAAGTTAAACAGGCTTTCTTAGCCAATGCGCAATCAAAAGTTCTGTTAGTCGAGTTCAATGAGGATATCGCAGAACAGGTTCTGATCGAAGCACAAAAGCTGGGTGCTGCACCGAATCCGGTGGGCGCTGAGTCAAAGTATGAGATCGTTCCGATGTTTTACCGTGTCAGTGGGACGTTCCTCAAAGCAGATCCGACTCTCATTAAACGGATGATCAGGATAAATCCGATGCGTTCAGGTTCAAAAACTGTGCTCAGAATTCTTGAAGAAAGCATTAGGAAGGTGAAGTCATGTTCTTGAATACAACCCTAAAAAGAAACCCAAAACTGATTGAAACAGCTATTTGGCTGCATCAAACAGATCAGATACTACCTGATTCTTATGTGATCGATATGGATACCTTGATTATGAATGCAACACGAATCATTGAAGAATCCAACAAGTATGGGATGAAAATGTATTTCATGTTGAAACAATTGGGTCGAAACCCGCTCATCGCCAAAGAGTTGATGAAACTTGGTTATGCAGGAGCGGTCGCGGTCGATTTCAAAGAAGCTAAAATAATGATGGACAACCATATTCCCATTGGGAATGTCGGTCATTTGGTTCAACCGCCCAAAAGCATGATGAGAAAACTTGTTGACTACGGTTGTGAGTACTTTACGATCTATTCACTGGAAAAAGTAAAAGAATTGAATGATTGCTTACTCAACACGGATAAAAAACAAAAAATCATGATCAGAGTCATCGGCAAGAATGATACGATCTACAGCGGTCAAACGGCCGGTATCACACTTGAAGAACTTGAACAAACGGTTATCGAAATCAAGAAATATGAGCATATCGATATCAAAGGTTTAACGTCATTTCCTTGTTTCTTGTATGATGAAAGTACTCAGAAAATCGAACCTACAGCCAACCTTTTTACAGTCTTACAAGCAAATGAAATCCTCAAAAAGCTTGGAATAGTGATTGATGATCTCAATACTCCGTCAACAACATGTGTTGCAACCATCGAAGAGATGAGTAAATACAAAACAACAAGCGGTGAACCCGGACACGGATTAACCGGAACGACTCCCTTACATGCACATACAGTATGTGTAGAAGTCCCCTGTGTTGTCTACGTAAGTGAGATATCCCATCATGTGGCAGGTAAGTCATTCTGTTTCGGAGGCGGTTATTATCGTCGTTCACATGTTGAAAATGCGTTGATCGGAACGGATATAAACAATCTGCAAAAAGGTAAAGTAATTACTCCTGATTTGGACAGTATCGATTATCATTTCGGACTTGATCGAAAGTATACCATCAACGACACCGTCTTGATGGCATTCAGGTACCAAATATTCGTTACACGAAGTAATGTTTGTATCGTTGAAGGAATTCATTCCGGAAACCCTAAACTGGTTGCGACTTACAACAGTTTGGGTGGGAAATTATGAATAAGAGATTCATCGTTATCGTCCTTGACGGATTCGGGATGGGCGCCATGAAAGATGCTCTGATCGCACGACCCGGCGATGAAGTCAGCAATACTTTCGGTAGTATATTGAATGATTTTCCGGAATTGAAATTACCGGTTCTTGAGAAATTAGGATTGATGAATGCATTTGGGCATGAAAGTAAAAACATGAACTTCTCAACATCAGCTAATTTCGGTAAAAGTGAATTGATGCATTTCGGTGCGGATACATTTATGGGCCATCAAGAAATAATGGGGACGATACCTAAAAAACCATTAGTTCAACCTTTTCAGGAAAAAGTGGATATCGTCTATAAACATCTGATCAAGCGCGGCCATAAAGTACAATTCATGGGAAACGATGAGTTACGATATCTGTTGGTTGATGATTATTGCACAGTCGGCGACAATATCGATGCCGACCTAGGTATGGCTTATAATTGCACGGCACCACTTGATTTTATTTCATTTGAGAAAGAACTTGAAATCGGTCATCACGTTAGAGAAGTAGTGACTGTTAACCGAGTCATTCCTTTCGGTGGAACCGGAACAACACTTCAAGATTTACTGAATGCTGTCGAAACAAGAGATAATAAGTTTATCGGTGTACATGCCGTCAAGTCGAAATCCTACGAACAGGGATATCAATGCCGTCATCTGGGTTATGGAGTCGATAAGAATGTTCAAGCTCCGACGTTGCTTACTAATATCGGAATACCGGTATCTTTGTTTGGTAAAGTAGCTGATATCGTTGCGAACGATCAAGGGAAATTAGTCTCTTGCGTCAATACCGCAGAAGTACTGGATCTTACCATTGCAGAAATGAAACTGATGAAGAATGGTTTTATCTGCACGAATGTACAGGAGACTGATTTGGCCGGTCACAGTCAGGACTCAAAATGGTATAAAGAATTACTGGAAATCGCGGACCAAAAAATCGGGAAACTTATCGAGTTCATGAACCCCGAAGACATCTTGCTTGTCATGGCTGATCACGGTAATGACCCTGATATTGGACATAACATGCATACAAGAGAAAATGTACCGTTGTTGATCAAAGCCGGTGATCTAAAAGGTGTATCGATCGGGTTGCGAAAAAGCATGTCGGACGTAGGCGCATCTGTCTGCGATTTCTTCGGTGCTGCCAAACCGCAAAACGGAGTTTCATTTATAAACTTGTTGAAATAGCTTCATAAAAGGATCAATTACTTCACTTTAAAACCGGACTTAAGCTACACAGCTGAAGGTCGGGTTTTTTCATGGTTCTGCTGAATTCAACGACACATAATAATCGGATATTGGCTAAAAGTTTGGTTATAATGCAAAAAAAAGGATATTTATCCGATTTCTTTGACAGAAAAGAACATCACATACAAGCCAATGTAAACGATTTCATTGGTGGTGAAAAGATGGCTAGATTTTGACACTGTAAGTCAAATCAAGTACAATGAGACTAACCACAAGGGGGATCATACTATGACGCAAAGCACGCTTATCGAAAGCTTTCATGCCGGTCATTGTTTGGATGCACACCAGATTTTCGGAGCACATTTCACCTATGAAGGTGTTAACGGATGAGCCGACTAACAGTATTCTCCGGGAGCCCGAAGAATACTGTTAGTCGGCTCTTTTAACTATTGGTTTGAACCGGTTGAAATGCAACGTACAACGGATAAAGGAATTTGGAGCTGTTTCGTTGCCAATGTGCTCGAATGGACCCTCTACAAATATAATATCGAACAAGCGGATGGAAGTTGGGTCGAAAAAAGTGATCCTTATGCGTTAGCCAGCGAAATGCGTCCTAAGTCATGCTCCCTTGTAACTAATCTAAAAGGTTATTCTTGGAGTGATGCTTTGTGGACAAGCCGCAGAAGTAAACATATCCAAGAACCGATAAATATCTATGAACTACACTTAGGCAGTTGGCGTAAAAAAGATGCGAACACGTGGCTGCAATATGATGAAATAGCCGAACAGTTGGTACCTTATCTTAAAGAAATGGGATATACCCACATCGAATTGATGCCGCTCACTGAACATCCATTTGACGGTTCATGGGGTTATCAGGCACACGGTTACTTTTCAGTCACCAGCCGCTACGGTACGCCGAAACAATTTATGGAGTTTGTCGACAAACTCCATGTCAATAATATCGGGGTTCTATTGGATTTTGTACCGGTTCATTTCGTAAAAGATTCGTTCGGTCTGTATCGTTTTGACGGAACCAACTTATATGAATATTCAAGTGAACAAGATGCCAACAGCCAATGGGGAACCATGAATTTTGATCTGTGGAAAGAAGAAGTCCGCAGTTTCATGATGTCATCGGCCAGTTTCTGGTTGGAAACCTATCATATCGATGGATTGCGCATGGATGCCGTCAGCAATATCATCTATTGGCACGGAAACAAGAATCGCGGTGTGAATGAAGGTGCGTTGGCGTTTGTGCGCCGGATGAACTTTTATCTCAATGAACGTCACCCGAATGTGATCCTGATGGCCGAAGATTCTTCTGATTTTCCGAAAGTGACCCATTCGACTTATGAAATGGGGTTGGGTTTTGATTATAAGTGGGATCTTGGATGGATGAATGATACGCTGAAGTATTATTCGACCGATCCGATCTATCGTGCATATCATCATCATGATCTTACCTTTTCAATGGCTTATTTCTATTCGGAAAAATTCATTTTACCGTTATCGCATGATGAAGTCGTGCATGGTAAGGGTACCATCATCAATAAGATGTGGGGCGATTACGGACAGAAGTTCTCACAGGTAAAAAACCTTTATCTTTATATGTTTTCGCATCCCGGGAAAAAATTGAACTTCATGGGAAATGAGCTCGCTCATTTCAGAGAGTGGGATGAAAATCTTGAATTGGATTGGTTCTTATTGGACTACAAAAAACACAGTATGTTTCAACGTTATATGCGAGATTTGAATCAGATCTATCGCTATCACAGTTGTTTTAGCCGTTTTGATTTTACGCATAACGGATTCCGTTGGATCGATGCAGACAATTCACAACAGTCCATTTATTCGTATATCCGCGAAGATGAGAAGAGTATGGTCGTTGTGATCTTGAACATGTCGCCGGTATCGTATGAAAACTTCCGTATCGGAGTTCCGATGGAAGGTACATACACTGAATTGATCAATACTGAAAAGGATATTTATGATGGATGCAACATGTGTAATTTCCAACCGATCCAAACAGAAGCGATCGGCGACCATGGTTATCATCACAGTATCCAATGTCGCATCGCACCGTTTGCGGCACTGATGTTTGAACATGAAAAATGGCAGACACGCAAGAACGAATTGTAAAATCACACTAAAAGTGTTAAAATGGCAACCGAACCTTTAGGAGGACTTTATGTTTAAAGATAAATTTGAATTCAAACGAGATTTCACCCAACGTGTCGTTGAAACATACGGACGTTCGGTAGAACAGTCCCATCGGACTGAAAGATATATGGTTTTAGGAGAAATGGTGCGTGACTATGCTTCGATCCATTGGAAAGCAAGCAAAGAACAAGCAGCCAATCTGAACGCTAAACAGATGGTCTATTTTTCCATGGAATTTTTGATCGGAAGAATGTTGACAAACAATCTGATGAATCTCGGAATCTATGATGTGGTCAAAGACGGACTCTCCGAACTGGAAATCGACATCAACGAACTTGAAAACATGGAATCGGATGCCGGACTCGGCAATGGCGGTTTAGGTCGCTTGGCGGCTTGTTTTATGGACTCGTTGGCGTCACTCTCGTTACCGGGACACGGTAACTGCTTGCGTTATGAGTACGGACTTTTCCGTCAGAAGATCGTGAACGGAAATCAGGTCGAAGTTCCTGATCAATGGCTGCGATTAGGAAATGTCTGGGAAGTTCGCAAACCAAAACACTCGGTTGAAGTCAGATTTTGGGGTCGCATCGAGATGAAGAAGAACGACAAAGGCGAGATCGTCTATACGCATGTAGATGCCGAACACGTAACAGCTGTTCCGTATGATATGCCGATCGTCGGTAAATCGACTGATACAACTAATACATTGCGCCTGTGGAGTGCCGAAGCATCGGAAATACTCCCGGCGAATAAAGATTTCCGTCAATACATTACCGAGGTTCGCGAGATCTGTCAAAACGTGTACCCGGATGATTCTACCGAGCACGGACGTTTCCTGCGTCTGAAACAACAATATTTCTTTGTTTCGGCAGGCTTGAATGCATTTGTGAAAGCACATCTGCGTGTATATCCGAGTCTTAATAATCTGTCTGATAAAATTGCTTTTCAGTTAAATGATACACATCCGGTTTTGGCGATTCCCGAGCTGATGAGAATCTTGATCGATGAACATCATTATGAATGGGATGAAGCTTGGAAGATCGTCAATGAATCGATGGCCTACACCAATCATACGGTCATGGCAGAAGCACTTGAACGTTGGCCGGTCAATTTCATCCAACAATTGTTGCCGCGTATCTATATGATCATCGAAGAGATCAATAAACGCTTTGTCGATTCAGTCAATGCGAAGTATCCGAACGAACCGTTGTTAGCGGAAAGTGTCGCTATCATCAAGAACGGCCAAGTCCACATGGCTCATTTGGGTATTGTCGGCAGTCACAGTGTCAACGGTGTCGCTAAACTTCATACCGAGATCCTGATCAAGGATGTCATGAAGGATTTTTATCGTATCATGCCGGAAAAATTCAACAATAAAACAAACGGGATCACTCATCGCAGATGGTTGGTTTATTCAAACCCTGAATTGAAAAAGTTACTGGATGCAACGATCGGTGAAGATTATGTTTATACACCGGATCATCTGGAAAATCTGATGAATTACATCAGTGACTCTGACGTACAAGCTGAATTTACCGTTGTCAAGCAACAACGCAAACAGATCTTAGCCAACTATATCAAAAAGACTTTGAATATCGATGTTGACGTCAATTCCATTTTCGATGTACAAGCAAAGCGCCTGCATGCCTATAAACGTCAATTACTGAATGTGATGCATATTATTTATCTGGCTCAACGAATCAAGGAAGATCCTGAATTCACCATGACGCCGCGCACATTCATCTTCGCTGCGAAAGCCGCTCCGGCATATTATTTCGCTAAGAAAGTCATTAAACTGATTCACAGTGTAGCGGAAGTGGTCAATCATGATCCTGTTTTGAGTAAGTTCATGCGAGTCGTATTTATTCCGAACTACAATGTTTCGATCGCAGAGATTCTGATGAATGCAGCCGATGTTTCAGAACAGATCTCAACAGCCGGTAAAGAAGCGAGCGGTACCGGAAACATGAAATTTATGATGAACGGTGCTTTGACATTGGGAACACTTGACGGTGCCAATGTTGAAATCGATGAATTGGTCAGCCGTGAATATGATGTTATTTTCGGAATGACAGTAAGCGATATCGCAGAACTTACCAAATCCGGCTATGATTGCTGGAAATACTATAACTCGGACCCGCAATTAAAAGCGGTGATCGATTCCTTTATCGACGGTAGTTATTCAGTCAATCGCGAAGAGTTTAAACCGATCTTTGATGAGTTGATGTATCACAATGACGAATATCTGTTATTGGCGGATTTCCGCGCGTATGTGGAAGCACAGGAAGAAGTCGAAAGACGCTATAATGATAAGGAATATTGGGCACGTATGTGTTTGGTCAATATTGCGAAATCAGGGTTCTTCTCATCGGATCGTACGATCCAACAGTATGCCGATGAAATCTGGCATATTAAACCGTTAGGAAGATAAGTGAAAAAAGGGATGATTGTTGTCACCCTTTTTTTTGTATGCCATTCATTATGAATAGACAATCAAGTTAATATCGAAGGAATGAATGTTCTAAATTTTACGTGTACTATCACGCTGTATCAATTTTGGTTGATAGATGATACCTGTACTATCTAATTTTCCGGTTTCGATGTAGTGGATCAAACAAATGCAAGCATCATGACATACTTGTTTCATGGGTTGTTCGATCGTCGTTAGTGCAGGACTGACAATTGAACTGAAAATAATATTATCGAATCCAACAATCGACAGTTGCTCAGGTATCGAAATGCGATGCTTAAAGCAGGCTTGATAAACCCCCATCGCCATTAAATCATTGCTTGCGAAAATGGCTGTAAAGGACTTACTGATGATTTTATCTGCGGCTGCAAACCCGGATTCCACCCTGAAATTTCCCTCTATGATCCAGTCAGGCTCAATTGAAATATGAGCTTCATCCATCGCCAAACGATAACCTGCGAGGCGATCCAATGACACTTGCAGATGCAAGGGCCCACAGATACATGCTATTTTTTTATGACCATTATCGATTAGATGGCGAGTAGCTATATACCCACCATTGATCTGATCGACACTTAAATTTTTTATATTAATCGAAGTATAACTGCGATCAACAAATATAAAAGGAATTTCAGCTCGTTGAATCGTTAATTTTACTTGTTCTTCAATTTCATCATTTTGCTCAGCTGACCGAATCAGAATTATGCCGGAAAGTCCTTTACTTAAGAAAGATTGTATATAATCAAACTCACTCGCAATCCTATCTTGTGTGTTTCCATAGATTACCGTATAACCGGCTTGGGAAGCTTCTTCTTCTACATAACGTCCAATTTCAGCAAAAAAAACATTACTAATATCAGGCAGAATCAGGCCTATTATTTTCGTTTTTCGCGTAACAAGACTGACCGCAATCTGGTTAGGTCGATAATTAAGGGAACGAGCTGTTTCAATAATGAGAGCGCTTGTCTTTTCTGATATTCGGTTGGGTCGATTGTTGAGAACCAGTGAAACTGCAGAGATTGATACCCCACATTCTCTAGCAATATCTTTGATTGTGATTGTCATGGAAGCACCTCGGGTAAAACGATTTACATCTACATATTATCATGATAAGAAGAGATATTCAATTTAATCTGATAGCGCTTACTTTTACGTTGACAATGAAGGAAAGTACTAGTATCATAAAGTCAGAAGATGAACGAAAATTGAATTAATAATGTATTTCTTTTATTTTTGTTTATCAGGTAAAACGATTTACCTTAAATCAAGTAAAATCAGAGGAAGAAAAAATGAACAAAAAAATTGCAGTTGTCGGCAGTATCAATGCAGATCTCGTTACACGATGCTCTCGTTTCCCGATTCCCGGTGAAACATTGATCGGTGAAGATTTTTCTGTATTTCCAGGAGGCAAAGGAGCTAATCAGGCTGTTGCTTGTGCAAAAATGGGTGCTGATGTTTTTATGATTGGGTGTATTGGGAATGACGCGAACGGTCGCTTTTTATTGGACAATTTTCTTGAACAATCGGTCGATATAAAAAATGTCGAGGTACTTAGCGATATCTCTTCGGGAGTCGCTCCGATCTTTATTGCAGAGAATGACAATATGATTGTTGTTGTACCTGGTGCCAATGCGAAAGTATCGCCACAAGTCGTAGAGAAGGCATCGGAAGTACTACTTCATTCAAATGTAGTCCTCCTGCAACTTGAGATTCCGATGGAAACAGTTAGATTTACAGCGGAGTTGTGTTTTAAGAATCGTATCACAGTGATATTAAATCCTGCGCCTGCACAGAAACTTACAAGTGAATTAATCGACTATTGCACCTATATTACGCCGAATGAAATCGAAATTACACAGATTTTCAATGACAATTTTGAAAATGTGCTTAAGCGGTTCCCTAATAAAATAATCATGACGGCCGGTGCAGATGGAGTATATTATCATGATGGAAAAGAACTAATTCATATTGAAGCAAGCAAAGTCGAAGTTGTTGATACCACTGGGGCCGGAGATACATTCAATGGGGCACTTGCGGTTGGTTTAGCCGATGGGATGATTCTCTCTGACGCAATCAAATTTGCTTCAAAAGCCGCAGCTTGTTCGATAAAAAAATTGGGTGCTCAGACGGCCATGCCGACACGTGAGGAAATACAATGATCAAAGAGAAAATCATAATTGAAGTGGATCCGGGTATCGATGATTCGTTGGCTTTATTGTTGGCCGCGAAAAGTGAAGAATTCGACATACTCGGTTTTAGCGTTGTCAGTGGGAATATCGAAGTAAACCAAGCAACATTGAATGCAATCAAAGCGCTCGATATGGCAGGAAGAAGCGATATAGCTGTTTATAAAGGGCAAGCACTACCTTTAGTCAGAAACTATGTTGATGCAACAGATACGCATGGAAAAGATGGAATTGGTGAGAATTTTTATCAAGTCTCCGATCGAAGTGAAAAAGAGTCATCTGTTGATTTTATCATTCGCTCACTCAGACAATTCCCACACGAAATAACGTTGGTTGCTTTAGGACCTTTAGGTAATATGGCAGTTGCTACTGAAAAAGACCCCGAAGCAATGTGCTTAGCAAAACGCATTCTACTAATGGGGGGTGCAGCTAAGATCCATGGTAATTGTTCACCGGTTGCTGAATATAACTTCTGGTGTGATCCTCATGGAGCCAGACGATTCTTTGACGCTAATTTGCCGAACGTAACAATGATAGGGTTGGATGTTACTTATCCAATTCTTCTTACACCGAATATGAGAGAGATGATCAAGCAATTCGATACACCTCTGAGTCGCTATGTATTCGATATTACTCAATTTTATGTTGATTTTCATTGGAAACAGGAACGTACTTTGGGATGCATCATCAATGATCCGCTCGTCATCGCCTATGCATTGGATCCAAGTTTACTTACAGTTAAGCCGGCGACGGTAGAAGTGGAAACGGACGGTCTGGCAATCGGTGAGTCCATTGTCGATTTTGACCTTAGAGACAAAAATCGCGCTGTTGTTCAAGTGGCGATGACTGTTGACAACCGGCAATTCTTCAAATTGTTTCTGAGTCGCGTATTCGATGATCATAAAGAAGATATCGAAATGATGTTTAGGAAGGAAATGATATGATGAACAAGAGAAAAATCATCATTGATACTGATCCCGGTATCGATGATGCGATCGCTATTATGGCAGCAATGAAATATTCGGGTTTCGAGATTTTGGGTATTACGTCAGTTGCCGGAAACAAAGGAATCGAGTTTACAACGGATAATGCCTGCAAGATTGTAGAGTACATGGATTATGACTGTAAAGTATATCAAGGAGCTTATTCAAACTATGTGACAGTAAAAGCGGGACTACCCGCCAATCATCAAGATGGCGGTGATGTACATGGAAAAGACGGACTCGGCGGTGCAAATTTGATAGCTGCCCCACACAGACTTGCGGCATTGCCGGCCGTTGATTTCATACTAGATAGTGTAAGAAAATACCCTGGCGAAGTGGAAATCATTACAATAGGACCAATGACCAACATTGCATTTGCAATTGAACACGATCGTGAAACAATGAAAAAAGTGAAAGCAATTCACAGTATGGGAGGCGGCGTTTTTCAAGGAAACATGACACCCGTAGCTGAATTTAATTATTGGTTCGATCCTGAAGCAGTAGACATCGTTTATTCCATCGGTGAAGAAGTTCCAATCACCATGGTTGGGCTGGATGCGACACATCAATGTAACGTCGATATCAATGATTTGACCTTTATGAATCTTGCGGGGGGTGATTTAGGTGAACTTATTCATCGCATGACTTCCGATTATGTGGATGCGTATTGGCGTCAAAACAAGATGATCGGAATCGTGATTCATGATTTAGTAGCTGTTATCGGAGCGATCTATCCGGAAATCTATACGAGAGTGGTCTTCAGCAATCTGCGTGTTGTCACAGATGGATTAGCGAAAGGGCAATGCATCGTGGATCTTGTCGATTCTTGGAAACTTCCAAAAAATGCGTATGTAGTTATGGGAGTGGATGTCCATTGTTTCAAGCAGAAGTTCATTGAATTATGTTTTGGTCAGGATATATTGACTTTGTATGACAAAGTCATCTAAACTCGGTAGCTCACAAATCTTCATATAAATTCAAAAGAGAGGAGGAAATTTATGAGCAAGAAGAATATTTCTACGATGGCGATCCTATTGATTCCAATCGGAATCGCAATCAATGTTGTCGGAGGTCAAATCGCTTTAGTATTGAAGTTACCAATTTTTATCGATGTTATCGGTACCATTTTGGTAGGTGCGTTGTGCGGTCCGTTTTTCGGGGGAATCACCGGTTTAGCCACTAACCTAATTTTAGGTATCACGGCTCCGACTTGGATTCCTTATGCGATCGTTAACATCGCCATTGGTGTTGTTGCAGGTCTTTGTGCCAAAAAAGGTTGGTTCAGTACGATTAAAGGTGCCATTATCACCAGTGTACTTATTTGGTTGATCACACAGATCACAGCGAATCCTGTAACGGTTCTTGTTTACGGAGGTATCACCGGTTCAGGCTCCAGCTTTATTACGTCGTTCTTATTAGCGACCGGCCAGGGATTATGGTCTTCTGTTATTTCAACGGCTCTCATTACTGAAACCGTTGATAAATTTGTTTCCGTATTTATTGTATTTGCAATTCTAAAGTCGATTCCTAAACGGACTATTGCAAAATTTCCGCTTGGCGAAGATTACCTTAAAGCTTAAACCACTGAGGGGATGTGCCCCGTTTAACTACGGGGCATCCTTATGAAAGGATGAGTGTATGATGAAGAAAGGATTTATTACAAAATTATATCCACTGACGAAAGCCATGTTTGTTGGTTGTATGTTAATTATCGGTCTGGTTTCAGACTGGCGGGTTGGCTACCTAGTGGTATTACCATTGTGTTTGTTATTTGCCATTATTGATGGCGTTGCAAAGCCGTTTATCATCAAAGTATTTGGTGCACTGGTAGTATTCGTAGTTTTTATCTTTGCCTTTAAAATATTCTTGGATAAATCGGCATCACCGATTGTATTTCAATATGCCTTCATAACGATTCGTCAGCAAGGAATTCTGGATGCTCTTAATCAAACATCCATTTTAACGATTCTGGCCTCAGCGATTATTCTTTTCTTCGAGACAACTGATGTTGAAGAGTTTATGATTTCACTGCAGCAGATCAACATGTCACATATGATCAGTTACGTAATATTATCGACATTACAGATGATTCCTGAAATGTTCAAGAAGAGCAAAATCATTATGCAAGCTCAGCAAGCCAGAGGAATTGAAACCGAAGGTAATCTATGGTTGCGTACCAAAGCTTTCTTTCCATCACTTGGTCCGTTGATTATATCATCGATCGCTGATCTTGAGGAACGAGCCATTACGCTTGAGGTTCGCGGATTCTCTGCAGATGTAAAGAAAACAAGTTACAAAGAAATCAACAAAACCCCATATGATCGTACGATTTTTTGGAGTTTGATAGCAGCTACTGCTGCATATATCGGCTGGAGGATATTCACATGGCTATTTTAGAGTTACGGGATGTATCGTTCAAATATCAATTAGGTAAAGAAACAGTACTTGAAAACATCAATCTTTCAATCGAGAAAGGTGAATTCGTTGCTTGTATCGGAAGAAACGGAGCCGGGAAAACAACTCTATGCAGCATCATGCGCGGTTTGATTCCGAATTTTCAAAATGGAACAATGACCGGTGATGTTTTCTTGAACGGTCAAAACATGAAAGAACTTTCATTGGGAGAAATCGCCCAAAAAGTAGGATTCGTCTTTCAAAATCCATTTATTCAAGTCAGCGGAATCAAAAAAACTGTTTTTGAAGAAATAGCTTATGGACTTGAAAATTTAGGTGTTCCGCGAGATGAGATGATTGAGCGCACCAATGCCATCATCACTCAGTTGAAAATCGAATATTTACGCGATAAACATCCGATGCAATTATCGGGAGGTCAAAGTCAACGCGTTGCTTTAGCTTCCGTGCTAGTTATGGATCCGGAAATTCTTATCATTGACGAACCAACTTCTCAGTTGGACCCACAAGGTACAGAAGAAGTATTTGAAACCATTCATATTCTCAAACAACGTCACAAGACGATCATCTTAGTTGAACATAAAATTGATTTAGTCAGCGAATATGCAGATCGTGTCATTTTGATCGATCAAAAACATATTCTTCTTGATGGTCCGACATCAGAAATATTAACTGATATTTCGCTTTTGGATCATGGAGTAAGCCTACCGCAAGTAGCGCTTCTGGCACTCCGTGTTGAAGAAGAAACAGGCAAAAAACTGGATCGAATTCCGTCCGTAATCGAAGATGCGGTCATTGAATTCTCGAAACTGGTTTAGGAGGCGCCCATGGAAGCCATTCGATTGGAACATGTCACATTCACATACGATAATGGATTTGTGGCAGTAGAAGATGTTAGTATGACGATCAATCAAGGTGAAAAAGTAGCAATCATCGGCCAAAACGGTGCAGGCAAAACGACTACCGTTAAAATGATGAACGGACTGCTTCGTCCTAAAGAAGGAAAAATATTCGTAAATGAAGAAGATATAAGTAAAAAAACAACCGCCAGTGTATCTAGGCATGTTGGATATGTATTTCAGAATCCCGGCGATCAAATCTTCAACCAGAGTGTCTATGACGAAATTGCATATACACTGCGCTATTTTAAGAAACCAAAAGAATTTATTGACGAGCGAGTTCGTATCGCAGCTGAAATGTGCGAGTTGAGCGATGTTTTGGATGTGAATCCATATGACTTACCTTTCAGTATTCGTAAATTTATTACGATTGCCGCAGTTATCGCGTTGGATGTTGAAATCGTAATTTTCGATGAACCTACAGCCGGACAGGATCTGTTTGGATTGGAACGTCAGAAGAGAATCATTGAAACATTGCATAAGCAGGGTAAGACGATCATCACAATAACACATGACATGGAATTCGTAATCGATAACTTTGAGCGAATCATTGTTATGGCGAACAAAAATGTTGTTGCTGACAGCAGCCGACATCTGCTTTTTTGGGATTTCCCTATGTTAGAAAGAGCCTCACTGAAACAACCGGTAGTTGCTCAGTTGGCAAATCGTTTAGGATGGGACGGATCAGTTGTTACGATGGAAGACTTTATCCAAACATTATGTCAAAGAGGGAAATAAGTGTCCTCTACGCTGCTATCATTCTGATGTTACTTCAGTTTGTTATCACCGTAGAAATGAGTGTTGTTATGCCGATGGCTCCTGTGATCGCAACTATTTTCCATGTTCGGGCAGAGAATGTCACATTATTGAACATTGGATATGCATTATCAGGACTTTTTGCTCCGATCTTCGGGTTTTGGGCAGATAAAACCGGCATGAAACGAATATTGATACTGAGCTCGGCTCTATTTGCATTTGGATGTGGCGTTATCAGTTTTTCGGATTCTGCAATCATGTATTTCTTCAGTCGTGCGATCATCGGTGTCGGTTACTATGCGATGGTAAGTCTGTGCATGTCCTACACGGCTTATTTAGTGAGTGACTCTAAACTTGGACAAGTCAGCGGATTCTATAAAGTTGCTTTTGCGATCGGAGTATTTATTTCTCCCTTGCTTGGAGATTATCTGGTAAAAGCATATAGTTTCCGCTTTCTGTACCTTTGTATCATGGCGGCTGCTCTTGCAATTACCATCGGGTTAATTTTCATTCCGAAAGTTCACTCGCAAAGTGAAGGAATCATCACGATTAAGGAAGTTAAACATCTGTTTAGAGACAAAGCCGCTCAATATATGATGATCTGTTGTGCAATGTTATCTGTTCCGGCTATTTTCTTCTATAATTATTTCAGTGTTTATTTAGCTGGTATAGGAGTCAGTCAATCGTCCATTTCTTGGTCCTATAGTATCATTGCTGCCGGTTCGATATTAGCCGGAATCGTAATTATAGTGTTCAGCGATCGAGTTGGAAAAATGCGCATGGCAATGATTGGAATTATCGGATCTGCTATATTTGTAGCACCCTTTGCATTTGAACTTAAAGCCGGGTTGATCGTTATTTCATTTCTGTTTGGATTTGCTTATGACACGATCTGGGGATTGTTCTATCCGATCGGATCGCTAATGTTTCGTCGAGAAAGTGCAACGTTTCTCACAATGTTGAGTTTAACGATGTCGCTGACGAACGTATTGACCAACTATACCGGACCCATCGTCAATCGGTTGGGTGGATTCAGTTTGGGAATTGTGATTTGTGTGATTTCGTTAATAATCTCTGCGATATATCTGAGAAAAGCTGCAAAATTGAAAGAAGTTATTTAAGAACCGAAATTGTTCATACGATTTCGGTTTTAACTTTATTTGTAATTTTCATCAATCCGCATGCAACAAATCTATACAAGTTTGAAATAATTGGTATAATAGAATCGGAATAAAAAGGAAGCCTGCTATGAGAAAAATAGAACGATTTGAAGCCCATCTGGATGACTATAAAACAATCACTGTTTACTTGTCCAAGCAGTTTTATCAAGGAAAGAGTGAGTTTTTTATGTTGCGAAATCCAGCCGGTAAACTTCAACGCATTCCGATCCATGGATTTGAACTTACTTCCAACGATTATAATAAATATACGCTCGCGGCTCCCGCGGATATCGATATCGGAACTTATTATGAGATTGTGGAAGAACACTCGCTGAGTACACCTCTGCAATACAGTCTGATTTGCAAGACACCGCGTTTTGATCAAGAATTCTATTATGAAGGAGAAGATCTGGGTGTTCATCCGGAAAACTCACATACCGATTTTGCGCTCTGGGCTCCGACGGCCAATAAAGTCACAGTCGAGATTGTAAGTGACGAATACAAAGACGTCAAAGAACTTAAGCGAACCGATAAAGGTGTTTATAGGTTGCGCATCAATAAAAATCTTCATGGATGCGGGTATATTTATCATGTCTACGTAAACGGTAAATGGAATCAGACAACCGATCCGATCGCCCGCAGTTCGTTCGCCAACAATCGGCACAGTGCCATCATCGATTATTCGAAGACGAAAGTTGAAAATCAATCCAAGCATTTGCCGGTATTTGCTCATCCGAGCGATGCAGTACTCTATGAATTGAGTGTCCGAGATTTTTCCATGCAGGCGGAAGGAAATATTCCGGACAACGGGAAATTCATGGCATTTACACATGAAGGAACGCATACCGACAGAGGATTCAGTACCGGACTAACTTATCTGAAAGAATTGGGTATCACTCATGCACAGATCATGCCGGTCTCTGATTTTGCGTCAGTCGATGAGATCAATGTCAAAGAGTTTTATAACTGGGGATATGACCCGTATCAATATAATGTTCCGGAAGGAAGCTATTGCCTTGATCCGGAAGACCCGGCCGGCCGTGTCATCGAAATGAAAACGATGGT
>Ga0209100_1000408_pt1 | contig 38534 bp, 34 predicted proteins | sample lystaG_FD_185480 | JGI IMG/M metagenome (GOLD analysis project Ga0209100, IMG submission 185480) | Glacier valley bacterial and archeal communities from Borup Fiord, Nunavut, Canada, to study Microbial Dark Matter (Phase II) -... | ecosystem: Environmental > Aquatic > Freshwater > Ice > Glacier ... | reverse complement strand
AGGTCGAAGGCCGGGCCGTTCGCCGAGTCGAGCAGCGTGATGACATCGGCCGCGTAGCGCTGTGCAGCATCCGGCCCGCGGTGCACCCCGCGGTACACGTTCGGGTTGTCGACGATGTGAATCGTCGGGGCGCGGGTCATCGTCGCATCCGGATTGTCGAAGAGTGAAGTGGAGACAGCGTCGGAGGCACTTGTCCAGCCGTGATAGCCCTCCCGTACCGCCACAATTGACCCGCGTCCGGTGAACGTCTGTGCCAGTCGTAGGGCAAGATCGACCGCTTCGCTGCCACTGTTGACGAGCAGCACGGTATCGAGGCTCTCGTGGGGGGCGATTGAGATAATTCGTTCGCTGAGATCGGCGAGAGCGCCGTAAAGGAAGCGCGAGTTCGTGTTGAGTTTCGTGAGCTGACGCGAGACCGCTCGCGTGAGCCCCGGATGACTGTGCCCGATCGAGGCGACATTGTTGACGAGGTCGACATAGGAACGAGCTCCGGCGTCGATCAGCAACTCGGCCCAGCCCCGTTCGAACCGGGGCGGGCTGCGAAAGTAGCGTTCCTGTGCTCCGGCCATGACCGCCTCGCGTCGGCGCAGCTCGACTCTGGAAGAGTGTGGGACAGGCGATGTTGCCGGCACACCGACGACGGAGGCCGGGTCATCGGTAAGTGTTCGCCAGGCAGCAGCGGTGGACGCCCGAACGAACGGCGGTGCCTCTGAGGGCGCTTGTGAGGGTGTCACGCGGCCGGCCGTCGCAGCGTTCGCCCGCGACATCCGCACGACGACCCGAGCGAGTCGGCCATCCTCCGAATCTGCGACTGCGTGGCCGAGGGTATCGCCGGCCTGCACCGTTCCGGGTGCCCGGTCGACAACGATTCCCGAGACCACGACAGACAGGTCCACAACAGACAGGTCCACAACAGACAGGTCCACAACAGACAGGTCCACAACAGACGAGTCCGCAACAGACGAGTCGGATTCCCCCGGCAGCGCGAAGCCAACGGTCGTCTCATCGATCATCCACATCACCGTATTCACGGGAGAGAGGATTGCTGTGCCCGGCCGGGTGAAGATCTCGGTTCCTGTTGACACGGTGAAGGGTTCGCTTGTCGAGAGGGCGGGGGTGCGGGTGAGGCGGTGCTGCCCATAGGGGGCGATGGCCACCGGATGCCGCGTCAGTGCTTCCCCAGCGAGGCGCTCTTCGATTCCCGACTCTCGCCATACCCCGTCGTCGAGTGCCGCGCTGTCGACGCCGAAGTCGAGCATTTCGAAATCTCCCCCTCCGATCGCCGCCACCATTGGCGAGTAATCCGCGACGGCACGGAGCACGGAGCGACAGGCAACCGGGCGAAGAGCTGTTCTGATCATGGCTTCGGCGATGTCCCAGCCGACGCCACTGGCTGCCGCGAAAACCGCCCATTCGGTATCCATTCGCCCGACGGCATAGTCGTTATCGCCGTCGAAACCCGCCTGGTGTTCCCCGCTCACCACGAGCACTGCCCCGCGCAGAACCATGAGGGGCCAGAGAGCGACGAGTTCGGCGTCGGTGAGCGGCATGATCGCGTCGAAGGCCTGAATCGCCTCCATGCAGATAAACGGGTCGTGAGGGTCGCGGGTAAGAAGGCAGGCTGCGGTGACGGCGAGCTCAGCCACGAGCCATCCGGATGCCAAGTCGCCGAAGTCGATGACCCCGTCGGGAAGCACCGACCCGCTTGTGGTGTTGGTGCACACCACGTTGTCGTCGGTGATGTCGCCGTGGATGGGCTGCACGCGCAACTCCTGCCTGACCAGCTCGAGCTGTTCGAGCGCCGAGGTCGACGCCGACACGACCCGGGCACGCCGCGCCTCGTCGCCGACGGACGGGGCGAGCAGTCCGATCACGGCGCCGGCGTTTCGCAGATCCCACTGCAGCATCCTGTCGACGCCCGGGGCGGTGAACTCCGCGAGGTGCTTCGCGGTGAGCCCCGCGAGCGAGCCGAGGGCGGCCACCGCGGCGGGCGGCAGATATTTGCGCGAGGCGAGAATATCGCCGTCGAGGTAGGACATCATTCGCACTGAGAAGGCGCGGCCAGCGAGGGTGGCGATACCCACGGCGCTGCCGTCGAGCCCGACACGCGGTTGCGGCACCCGTAGGCCCCGGTGGGAGAGGAAAGTCATCGCGTCGGTCTGGGCGTTGATCTCGTCTGCACCGAAGACTGCGTTGTCGAATTTGAGAAGGTAGCGCCTCTCCAGCCCATCCTCGGCACTATGGATGCGAAAGTTGCGGTCTTGCTGGCTCCCGAGTTCTCGAGCGCTTCCCCTGACTCCGAAGAGTTCTCGCGCGATTCGCTCGGCATCTCGTTCCGTGACGTCTGGCCGCACCAGGTTGTGGTCATCGAAGAAGTTGAAGGGGGGCACCGCTTACTCCCAACTGGCTGGCATCCACCTCGCCGTCTGGTGCTAATTCTGGCAGAAACGCCGACCGCTCCCAGAGACGTGACCTCACCCGATGTGCCTAGTCCTGCACGACAACCCGGCAATAACTCCCGCAGGAAAGCATTTGCGCGGCGGCGCAATTGCTGCGGCGCTATGGATTATTCGTAGAGTTCCGGTCGCCTGTCGGCGTGGACGTCGTTCCGCGGGCTGATCGTCTTGTCGCGGGCGAGTGCGAGGTCGATCGTGGCCAGTGCGATGTGGGTCTTTGCGAGCTGGATCGGCGTAACCGGATACCCGTCCGCGTCGACGATCACTGTTCCGCCGAGCCAGTCCTGGCCGCGCTCTTCCCCGACTCGGCCGTGCGTTCGGCGAACCCGCTCGCAATAACGATTCCGAGCTCGAACGCCATACCGGCGAGAAAGTGCACATATGGTCCGTCGAGTGTCTGGGCCGCTACCCGAAGCTCGTCGGCATCCGCGAACATGTATCCACAGTTCGCGAGCTCGGGCAACACCACGATCTGTGCGCCGAGCTCTCGAGGTTTGGGTTGCTGGCCCCGCGTACCCTCTCTGCTGTGCTGCGACCAACTCCCTCCTCGCGAGGATGGTGTCGAACGTCAGAAAGCCGAACGGTGCTGGTGCCAGAGCGTGCCGTGGCGTTCAGAACTCGGAATGCAGTCGGTCGAATACTGCTCGATCAGGCTTTCGCGATCGGTCGCGTTCGCGATGCCCGAATGCCTCGGGGTCCGGCTCGCGTCCGGTGGTCCGACAGGTGCATTGGGCATCGGCGTCCTCACTTTGGGCCGGAGATCAGATAACTGTCGAGCAAATCCTGATGCCTTAGAGACAACTGCGCGTTGGGCAGCCGGCTCGCGAGGGAGAGCGATGTCAAGACTTGTGCGCGGCGGCCTCCGGACGAGACCGTCGGAAAAATTATGCTGGAGCATGGACCGCGTTGGAGGCCATCCGGTCCCCGACGGGGTACTCGCTCGAACCATCACCGTGCGGTAGCCGACGAAACGGCGATCCTTGCCCACGCGTCCCTCGTCTCCCTCAACCGATCGCCAAGTTTGCGGCGATCTGCCGACTCAGCCACCTCTCGAACTCAGCCGTCGACCAGCCGCTGGTGACGACCAGGGACCGGTAGAGGGCCGGGTTGTTGTAGACCCACAGTGCGTCGATGGCGCGCTCGGCGAACGGCGCGGTCAGCGCCCCGATCTCCACAGCGTGCCGCACGACCATTGCGGCGCCAGGTTGCCGATTGCGCTCCACCTGGTTCCACAGGAGGCCAGCTCGGAAGACGAATCCGCTGCCCGTCGCAACACCTCGAAGATCGCCTCGGTGCGTGCACCTATCAGCGAGCGGACGGCCGCGTACGCCCGGGAGAGTTCGTCCACGGCTGTCGACTGCAGCACGGGACTGAACCACGGGCGCTCCGCTACCGGGATCGGCTCATCGTCACCCGCCAGGGCTGCGTCGACGAGCGTCTTCAACAGTGCCGGCTTTGAACCGAACGTTGCTGCGACCGTCGGCCTCGCGACGCCCGCGGCGGCTGCGATTCGGCTCAGGGACGCGGCCGCGCAACCGTCCTCGAGGATCATCTGGCGAGCGGCGGAGAGAATGGCCCGCCGGGGTCGATTCGCCCCCTCGTCCCGGACTAGCGAATCGCAGCGGCGGCTATTGCGACGATCCTTGACTCCCGGTATCGAACGAGTGTCTTTCCGACCACGGAACATAACACTGGCTATCGAATTCATGGATGACCACCGGCCACCGCGAGAAAGCGCGAAGACATGGGTGAGATGGTTCGCACGAAGGCGTCGGTGCTGAAATCCGAAGAGGGCGAGTCGTATTGGTTCCTCGACAGTCTGGTCACCGTCAAGGTCTCGGGGCACAGACCTCGGATCGGCTCACCATCCTCGACTTTCCCAATCCGCCCGCGTTTTCACCACCCACAGGCATCTTGTGGAGGACGAGGTCATTTACGTCATTGCCGGGTCGGCGACCTTCTTCTGTGATGGTGAAACCTTCGAGGCCCGGCCGCATCGACTTCGCTGTGGTCGGCCGGGCGGCAGCCCGTAACAACATCGAGATCCTGGGACCGCCGCCGGCAAGACCCGTGCGAGCTGCGACACAATTCCGTCCACGCACCGGCAGGGAGTCGTGTTGGGCCCCGTGCCACACTGGGGTGATGATCGATCACCCGACTTCCGGAATCGGAGGCGTCGTTTTCGACGTCAATGAAACCCTGTCCGACATGGCTCCGATGGCTGGCGCTTTCGAGGCGGTGGGTGCACCGGGTTCGCTGGCGAAGACCTGGTTCGCCGGGGTGCTGCGGGATGGATTCGCGCTATCGACGGTGGGTGACAGTGAACGCTTTGCTGCGATCGCCAACGACCAGTTGCGGGTGGTGCTTCACTCCGCCCGAATACGCGGGTCGCTCGATCAGGCGGTGGAGTCGATCCTGGACAAGATGAGGACCCTCTCGCTGCACCCCGATGTCGCTGGCGGGGTCCGTGCACTGACCGGGGACGGGTTGCAAGTGTTGACACTGTCCAACGGGTCGAGCGACCTCGCCGCTCGGCTGTTTGCCGAGGCTGGTCTGCGAGAGGAAGTGTCCCACCTGCTCTCGGTCGAGGACGTATCCCTGTGGAAACCCGCAGAGCAGGCGTATCGTCTCGCCTCCGAGGCCTCCGGGCTCGCACTTGGGCAATTGCTGTTGGTCGCAGTCCATCCCTGGGACATCCACGGCGCAGCCCGGGCAGGGATGCGCACGGCCTGGATCAATCGCACCGGCGAACCGTACCCGACATATTTCGCCGCACCGGACCTTGTGGTGCATTCCGTTTCCGAGCTGGCGGACGCCATCCGTTCAACCCGCTAGGCCAGCATCCTCGCCACGGCAGCAATATGGTCGCCACGGTCACCCCCCTAGTCCGCTGGCATAGGGTTTTTCCGGGCGGTTCAGAGGCGGGTGTGGAGGGTATGAGCGTCGTCTCCCGCCGGATCTCGCTCGGAATACCCACCCTCCGTTAGCAGGGGTCACACCGAAGCGCTGTCCATCGTCCACAGTCTCCGCACGACCGCACTGCCGACCGACAGGAACCTCACGACATTGGCTACTCACCATCTCCAACCGTCTCCCGAGACTACGGCTGACGTCTTCGACCGATCCCATCCGCCCCGCCTCGTGGTGCAGCCGGGAGATACGGTCGTCGTGACGTCGCTGGATGCCTCCGGCTATCTCGAGCGCCAAACCGTCCCCGGAGAGAGCCGCCCGCGGCTGTTTCCCGAGCCTCGCGGCCACGCGCTGACCGGGCCGATCCGCATCGAGGGGGCCGAAGTCGGTGACATGCTGGCCCTCCACCTCATCGACCTGACGCCGGGCGACTGGGGCTGGACGGTGGCGGGTGGCCGCGAGACGCAGGTCACCACGCGACTCGGTGTCGCCGACGTCGACTCGTCATGGCTTCTCTGGGAACTCGACGTCACCCTGGGGAAGGCGACGGAGAGTCGCGGTTTTGCGTGCCTCATGGCCCCCTTCCTCGGCGTCATGGGCCTCGCCCCCGCCGAGGACGGCGAGCACTCGACCATTCCTCCCCGAGCAACGGTCGGCGGAAATATCGATTGCCGAGAGCTCGTCGCCGGGTCGACCCTGTACCTCCCGGTTGCCGTGCCGGGAGCGCTGCTCTACCTGGGTGACGGACACGCTGCCCAGGGCGATGGCGAGGTCGGTGGGACCGCGATCGAATGCCCGATGCGCACGACCGCGACAGTCGACCTCGCGCGCGACCGGCCGCTCGCAACGGTCCACGCGGAGACGCCCGGCGGACGAATCACCTTCGGTTTCGACGCCGATCTCAACGTCGCGATGGGCGACGCCCTCGACGCCATGGTCGAGTGGATGAGTGTGCTCTACGACGTCGATAAGGCGACGGCTCTCGCACTCGCCTCTGTCACGGTCGACCTGAGAGTGACGCAGGTAGCCAATCAGACCTGGGGCGTCCACGCGGTTCTCCCGGAGGGAGCCCTCCTGTGAGCGCAACGTGGCCGGTATCTCAGGGTGTCTTCTCGCTCGGTGACCTCGACGGAGAACCGTGTGGCACGATTCAGGATGCGCGGCTGGCGTGGCAGGCGCACGGAACGCTGAACGAGGCCCGCGACGACTACCCGGCTGCAGTGACGATGGCCGACAAGGTTTGGACGCAGTTCCCCTTGTTGACGGGATTCTTCGGCGTGAGCAGGGTGGCCGCAGCCGACCAGCCCGTCGGTGCCTCGGAGGGAAAGTCAGCCTCGGAGTGAAAACGTCAGCCTCAGGAGGATGAACATCTCATATCGTCTAGGCTGATTTTTGACACGGGGTGCTCGCCGTTTGGTGGGCTGAGATTCATACCCGTCGAACCTGTCTAGTTAGCACTAGCGAAGGGATGTCGCCGATGTTCACACAAGCCTCTGGCCTCGAATTGGAAGCTCTCAAGCCCCAATCCATCGAATCACAGCCTGCCGATTTGGCCCCTGCCCAGCCGGCCAAGCGCTCTCTGTCGGGAGCCCTCGTTCTTCGGGCGATTCCCCGGGTGCTCAGTATCGCCGGCACCGACCCGACGGGAGGCGCTGGCATCCAGGCCGATCTAAAGAGCATCGCCGCTAATGGTGGCTACGGAATGGCTGTCGTCACAGCGTTGGTTGCCCAGAACACGATGGGAGTCCGGTCGGTGCACACCCCACCGGTCGAATTCCTGCGACAGCAGTTGGATGCCGTCAGCGACGATGTCACCATCGATGCGGTCAAGATCGGCATGCTCGCCGATATAGCCGTCATCCGTGAGGTTCGCTCCTGGCTCGAATCGACCGACCCTCCGCTGGTGGTCCTCGACCCGGTGATGGTTGCGACCAGTGGCGACCGACTTCTCGAGCCATCGGCCGAACAGGCTCTTCGCGACCTGATTCCTCTCGTCGATCTCGTGACCCCCAACATCCCGGAACTGGCTGCACTGCTGCAGGAATCGCCGGCAATCGATTGGGCTGCTGCCCTGGAACAGGGCAAGCGACTGTCGACCAGAACCGGAGTCACGGTGCTGGTCAAGGGAGGTCACATCTCCAGTGGCACCTGTTCCGACGCGCTGGTGAACACTCACGGGCTGTTGCCGCAGACGGTGGTGGAGTTCTCTTCCGCCCGAATCGAGACGCGCAACACCCATGGAACCGGATGTTCGCTCTCATCGGCCCTCGCCACAGTGCAGGCTCGAACCGGTGACTGGTCCCGGTCGCTGGGAGAGGTGAAAGCGTGGCTCGACGATTCCCTCGAGCACGCCGATGAGCTCGGGGTGGGCGCGGGCAATGGTCCGATCCACCACTTTCACCGCATCTTCGCCGACCGGCCTCCGGTCGGCGCCGAATTCAGCCGCATGCTGTGGGATGACGTCGAAAGTATCCGGCGTGCCATTTTCGAACTTCCGTTCATCGAGGCCCTGGCTGATGGCAGCCTCGAGCGTCACCAGTTCTCGTACTACCTGGCCCAGGACGCGCTCTATCTGGGTGCGTACTCCCGCGCTCTCGCCCGTGCGAGCGCCCTCGCGCCCTCCGATCTGGAGCAACGGTTCTGGGCCAACGCGGCACATTTCTGCCTCGACGTCGAAGCCGAGTTGCATCGCACCTGGCTTGGCACCGAGCCGGTTCCACCCGTTGGACCGGTGACGAAGAGTTACGTCGACCACCTGCTCGCCGCCAGCGCGCAGGGCAGCTATGGCGTATTGGTTGCGGCGATGCTTCCGTGTTATTGGCTCTATGCCGAAGTCGGCAGCCGACTGCATTCTGAGTTCCTGGCTCGAGATGTCGGCACGTCTCATCCCTACGCGCCCTGGCTCGAGACCTATGCCAACGAGGAGTTCGCCGAGGCGACGCGGGAGGCGATCTTCATCACCGACGCGGCCGCACGGGCCGGTTCCGCAGCGGAGCGGGCCGCGATGCGCACCGCCTTCGCCCAATCGTCACAGTACGAACTGGACTTCTTCGATGCACCACGGCTCCACGCTCATGCGTGAGGGTCCTGCCGCGCTGCTGCGCACAGCCGAGCCTGTTTCAGTCCGCTCGTTTTCCGCCGAGAGGCGGCAGTGCAGCGAGGATGCTTCGCGCTGCCTCAGCGGGATCATCCGCGTCAGTGATTGCTCGCACGACGACGACACGCGAGGCGCCGGCATCTACCACCCGGGTGATGTTGCCGAGGTCGATACCACCGATCGCGAACCACGGCAGCGTGCTGCCTCCCGTGCGAACCAACTTCGCCGCGTAATTCAGGAGTTCGAGGCCCACCGCGGTGCGGCCGGGTTTGGTCGGAGTGGCCCACACCGGTCCGACACAGAAGTAGTCCAGTCCGTTGGCGGCCAGTGCGGCGTCGATCTGCTCGGGGCTGTGGCTGGACAGGCCGATCGATGTCACCGGATCGACAAGGCGCCGTGCAGAAGCAAGGGGCAGGTCGAGTTGCCCAATGTGGAGCACAGGGGCTTCGGACAGCATCGCAATGTCGGCCCGATCGTTCACCGCCCAGAGTCGACCGTGGCGTTCCGCCACCGCCCTGAGCGTCTCGAGCAGTTCGAGTTCCTGCGCGGCTTCGATGTTCTTGTCCCGCAGTTGGATGATGTCGACACCGCCGCTGAATGCCGCATGCAGAAAGTCAGCGAAGTCTCCCTGCCGTCTTCTGGCGTCGGTGCACAGGTAGAGGCGGGCATGATCGAGGCGCATTCCATTCATGCTAGGGGCGATCGGTGGGGAAACATCTCATGACCGACCTTCGCGATCCAGTCGATGTCGTAGTGGTCGGCGCCGGTGTCGTCGGGCTGGGAATTGCCCATACGCTCGCACAATCCGGTCGATCTGTCACCGTCGTCGATGCCGAACCCGCCTCCGGAGCGACCTATGCCGCCGCCGGCATGCTGGCCCCGGTGAGCGAATTCCATTACCAGGAAGAGCACCTGCTCGAGTTGATGCGGGCGTCGGCAGCGTTGTATCCGGGGTTCGTCGCCTCGCTGGGTATGGCGGATGCTGCTGACGCCGGGTATCTGCGGTCGAAGACGATCAGCATCGGCTTCGATTCGGGCGATCGCACCGCGCTCGCCGATCTTCGCACTGTTCAACTCGCCAACGGACTGACGGTCGAGCCCCTGACGATTCGTGAGGCTCGCAGTCTCGAACCGATGCTGAGTCCGCGGCTGTCGGTCGCGTTCAGCATCGAACACGACCACCAGGTGGATCCGCGCCGGCTCGCGGCGTGTCTGCGGAAGGCGATCGAGATCGCGAACGGGACCGTGATTCTGCAAAATGCGGTCGCACTTCTGCGCGAGCATCCGCGGGATCCCACCTCGACTGTCATCGGTGTTGTGCTCGATGACGGTTCGGAGGTGCTCGCGGGCGAAGTCATCCTGGCCAATGGGCTCGCCGCGGCGACAATCGCGGGGCTGCCGGAGTGGCTCGACCTACCGCTGCGACCGGTCTTCGGCGACATCTTGCGCCTGCGCGTTCCGGAGTCTCTTCGGCCGCTCATCACGGCGACGGTGCGTGGCCTGGTGCGCGGTACGCCGATCTATCTCGTTCCTCGCAGCGACGGTACCGTCGTGGTCGGAGCGACCCAGCGTGAAGACGGTTCACCGGCAGTGTCGGCCGGTGGGGTGTACCAGCTGTTGAGGGACGCGCAGGAGCTTGTGCCGGCCGTCGCCGAACTGGAACTGATCGAGATGACCGCTCGTGCCAGGCCGGGAACGCCCGACAACGCTCCTCTCCTCGGTCGGGTGGCCGACATCCGCGGACTGCTGATCGCCACCGGATTCTTTCGCCATGGCGTACTTCTCACCCCGATCGCGGCGCAGATCTGCCTCGATATCCTCGACAGCGAGGGCGATGACCGATGGACGCAGTTCCGGCCTGACCGCTTCTCGGTCGCTGGTGGCCGCATCCCTCTTCTGAATGACCATCTGCCCAATCGAATCCAGACCGAGGGAGCCCACCCATGACTGAATCACCACCCGCGGGATTCTCGCTCAACGGGGCCGCGCACGCTCTTGTTGACGGGCAGACCACAGCTGACCTCGTCGCCACGATTTGCGGGCGGTCCATCACCGCCGAGGGTAAGGCGACCGACGGCACGCGCCTCGGCCTCGCCGTCGCGCGCAACGGCGCGGTGGTACCGCGGAGCCAATGGTCGAAAACGACGCTCGAACAGGGCGATGAGGTCGAGATCCTGTCCGCCGCACAGGGAGGCTGACTATGAACGATCTGCCACCGGATGACGCGCAGCCGGAGCAGCCGGATATGTTGGTGATCGATGGGGTATCCCTCACCTCACGACTCATCATGGGCACCGGGGGAGCGCCGAGTCAGGAGGGTCTCGGGGCTGCGCTTCGCGCGTCAGGCACCCAGCTCACCACCGTGGCAATGCGGCGGCACAGCGCCACGAGTGGGTCGTCGCTGTTCCAGGTGCTGCTCGATAACAACATCCTGGTGCTGCCCAATACCGCGGGATGCTTCACGGCGCGCGAAGCTGTTCTCACCGCGGAACTGGCCCGCGAGGCCCTCGAAACCGACTGGATCAAACTCGAGGTGATCGCCGACGAGCAAACACTGCTTCCGGATGCCGTCGAGCTGGTCGACGCGACGGAACAGCTCGTGGCACGCGGGTTCAAGGTCTTCGCCTACACGAACGACGACCCGGTGCTTGCGCTGCGCCTCGAACACCTCGGGGCCGTCGCCGTGATGCCGCTCGGATCGCCCATCGGCACCGGCCTCGGCATCCTGAATCCGCACAATGTCGAACTGATCGTCTCCCGGGCTGGCGTGCCGGTGGTTCTCGACGCTGGAATCGGAACGGCATCGGATGCTGCGCTCGCGATGGAACTCGGCTGCGACGCGGTGCTCCTCGCCACCGCCGTCACCCGTGCACAGGATCCGGTGCGCATGGCTCAGGCATTCCGTCATGCGGTAATCGCGGGACGGCTGGCCTCGCAGGCCGGACGGATCCCGAAGCGGCAACATGCGCTCGCGTCATCCGCGATGGACGGAAGGCCCGACCTGTGAGCGCGCTGCCGCCACTCCTACCGCCCCTGGTCGAACCCGGCGAGCAACTCACTTCGCAGGAGATCCAGCGATACTCCCGGCACCTGTTGATTCCACAGATCGGCGCGACCGGACAGCGTCGGCTCAAAAACGCGAGAGTGCTCGTCATCGGCGCCGGCGGACTTGGGTCCCCTGTGCTGCTGTACCTCGCGGCGGCGGGGGTCGGCACCCTCGGAATCGTGGACGACGACACGGTCGACCTCAGCAACCTGCAGCGGCAGATCATCCATCGGGTGCAGGATGTCGCCCGGCCCAAGCTCGACTCGGCCAGGGACGCCATCGCGGCGCTCAACCCGCTGGTGGAGGTACGACTGCACCCGCTGCGACTGACGGCCGTCAATGCGCTCGAGCTCTTCGCCGACTATGACCTGATCGTGGACGGGTCAGACAATTTCGCCACCCGCTATCTCGTGAACGATGCTGCTGCCATTGTCGGCAAGCCGAACGTGTGGGGTTCGGTGCTGCGATTCGATGGCCAGGTGAGTGTCTTCTGGCAGCAACACGGACCGACCTACCGCGATCTGTACCCGGAGGCACCGCCCTCCGGATCCGTGCCGAGCTGTGGTGAGGGTGGTGTTTTCGGGATGCTGTGCGGCACGGTCGGCGCGGTGATGGTCGCCGAGGTCGTCAAGCTGGTGACGGGGGTTGGGCGAACCCTCCTCGGCCGACTGGCCATCATCGATTCGCTCGACGCGTCGTGGCGGGAGTTGCGCATTCCGCTCGACCCTGATCGTGAGCCGATAACCGGGCTCGTCGACTATGACGCCTTCTGTGGCGTGGAGTCGGCGGATGCGGACCCACTCCCCGTGGGCGATCGCACGACCGATACAGAGGGAGTCCTCGCCTCCGTCTCTGTGCACGATCTCGCCGCCAGCCTGGGCGCGAGGGACCGCGGCGAGACTGTATTCGATCTCATCGATGTGCGGGAGCCGGGGGAGCACGAGATCGTGCGGATTCCCGGATCCACGCTCATCCCGCAGGGCGACATCCTCTCCGGGGACGCCGCAGCGGCGCTCTCGGTCGAGCGGAACATCATCCTGTACTGCAAATCGGGAGCGCGTTCCTCGTCAGTGGCCGGGGAGTTGAGGCGGCGCGGGTTCACCCGGGTGACGCAGGTGCGCGGAGGGGTATTGGCCTGGATCGCTGAGATCGATCCGTCGCTGCCCACCTACTGAGGTCCAGCCTCCGATCGCGGGGTTTCTAAAACCGGAGAATGGTGGGGATCGCTGCCACGACAAAAGCCCCGCCGATGAGCACCGAGTCGTTCCATCTCCACTGTGCGGGTTCTGCCCAAGTGCGGGGAACGTTCCCCGCTCTGGCAGTGGAAAACCCTCGTGCGTCCATCGCCACGGACATGCGGCCGGCTTTGTAGAGCGCGTGAACGAGGAGAGCGGCGGTCAGCGCCGCAAACTCCCTCAGGCGAGCGCGAGGCGACCGAGTGCCATCGAGTCCACGAATCCGGCGGGATTGTTTTAGCTGACGCCACTGGTCGGCGAGACTCTCGAACTGTTGCAGCGCTGCGGTTGCTGCAACGACGGGACGGGATGGCAGCCTGAGCCGTTGGGCCAGATGGTCGCCGAGCGTTGACGGGTCGATCAAACCGGCCAAATAGATTCCAGGGATCACGAAGAACGCGACCCGTGCCGCCGCAGCGGCGCCCGTCAGGGGATCCTGGCCAGGACTGAGGAGCCAGGTGGAAAAACCGACCGAGAGCACGGCCAGGAATCCCGGCACGAGACGGCGCCACCGAATACTCTTCGGCGATGCGATGAGCAGAAACAATACGGTCCAGCCCGCGAGACCGGCGACACCGTGGAGCACGCTGGTGATCGCAAAGGATCCGAATAGCAGGGCGAAAGATGCTCCAAGCAGGGAGAGTGGTCCGCACGAGTCGATGATCCGCTGCCGCGCGGGAGAGGGCGTCTCGTCTCGCAGCGGTGCGGCGGCGCCCGACTGAGGGAGGGTGATGATGCGATCAGCCAGGTCAATGAGGAGAGGATCGTGAGTGGTCAGGAGAACAGCCGTGCCAGCGTCCCGCGCCGCAAGAATCACGCCGACAACAGCTGCCCAGGACTCCCTGTCCTGGCCGACCGTCGGTTCGTCGAGCACGAGAATCGAAGGTCCGTGGGCTACGGCCGTCGCCAGCGCCAGCCGCCGCATCTCGCCCCCGGAAAGGAGATGGGGGTCGGAGTCGCTCAACTGTGCCAGTTTCAACGCGCCCAACAACTCCTCCACACGGGTCGCGGTACCGACGGCTGACGCGTGAAGCAGACGGGTGGTCAACTGGGCGTCGTCACGCACTGTTCGCCCGATGATGGTGAGTTCCGCGGTCTGCGGCACCCACCCGATCCGGGAGGCCAACGCCAGAGCCTGCCACCAGCCCGGTCGCCCCTCACCCTCAACTTCGAGAGCGGCAGTGACCGTGACGTCTCCGCTCGTCGGTTTCTCTAGCCCTGCGACCAGAGAGGCGAGGGTCGACTTGCCGGATCCGCTCGGTCCGACAACGGCGACGATTTCGCCGCCTCGAACGATCACGCTCGCATCACGCACCAGGTCGGCTGTCACTGGGCGTCCAGTGTTGCGGAGGCCGACGTCCGTGTGGGTCAGCCCGACGCGCCGAGCCATCACTGCGTCGTCCCCAGCAGGGAGGACACGAGTCGGCGCGCACAACTCGGTGGGCACGCCGAGAGGTGCGGGTGCCGGTAGCCCCGGTATCCAAATCCCGTCATTCTCCAACCGGTCGGTATTCTGCTCCAGGGTCGATCGGGCCGGGCCGTCCGCGTGAAGTGTTCCGTCCCGTGCGAGCACGATGACCCGATCCACGAGAGGGATCCACGGTTCCAGCCGATGCTCCACCACGATCACGGTGGCGGAGGAAGCCAGCACCGCGCGCCGGAGAGCGGTGCGAACAGCATGTGCTGCAACCGGGTCGAGCATCGAGGTCGGCTCGTCGAGGAGCACCAGCCCGGGACGCATGACGAGAACTCCGGCGAGAGCGAGACGTTGCGCCTCGCCGCCGGACAGGTCCGCCACCTGCCGATCGAGCCCGTACGGAAATGTCACTGCCATCAGAATCTCGCGGATGGCAACCGCCATCTCATCCCTTGGAACAGCCTCGTTCTCCAGCCCGAACGCGGCATCGCGGTAGGCGGTACCGGCAACCACCGAGTCGGAGGGATCCTGAAGGAGTAACCCGACGGATGGATCTGCTGCCTGTGACGCGGTCAGTGCCACGGTACCCGCGAGATCGCCCGATTCCGACGTCGTAAGCACACCGGCGAGAGCACGCAACAGGGTCGACTTGCCGGATCCGCTCCCCCCGACGAGGAGAACGTGTTCTCCCGGCTCGATAGTGAATGTGAGGTCCGAGAGGATCGGAGTTGCGCGGCCCATTGGGCGCCAGGTCAGGTGATCGACGTCGACTCGCACCCCGGTGGTGGGCGTCACCGAGCGCTATTCGGACTGTCGCAGCAGTCGTTCGTGAAACTCCTGCCCCGGGGGGAATGCGTTCAACGCGCGCGTACGGCTCAGGGAGCGAACGATCAGCCAGCCGAGGAGTCCAGCGATCAGCGCACCGGAGACTACGCCACTTGCCAGGTAGATGAATTTCCAGGCCCAGGAATATCCAGCGACATACGACCACCATTCGTATCCGATGATCTCCAGGACCGCCGAGAAAGCTCCCCCCAGCATCGCGACCGGGATTCCGAAACGGCGCCAGAGAAAGATCGCGAACACAATCTCGACGCCGACCCCCTGTAAGAATCCGGACAGCAGCACAGCGGGGCCCCACTGATTGCCGAGAAACAGTTCCACGTTCGCGGCGACCATTTCCGTGAAGATTGCAGCTCCTGGACGACGGATGACCAGCGCCCCCACCACCGCTGGCACTAGCCACACCCCGAGGGCGAGTTCTCCGACCGGGGGGAATCCGGCTGTCAGCAGACTGATGCCCGGATACACGAACGTGTCGAAAGCCCAGAAGACGACCCCGAAAGCCACCGCAAGCACGGCCGCCGTCACCAGGTCGACGCCACGCCAGGATCGTAAACGCCCCGATGCTCGAATTGTCGGCGCGCTTCGGCGCCGCGATCCGGCCTGAACTTCTTTTTCGATATTCATTGCGTATTTCCTCTCGTGGAATCCGGTGGATGCCTCGAGGAAGTGACTTCGCCGAACAGGCCACATGTGCGGCTCATTCAGCAGAGGTCACTTGAGATCCCGACTCCCTTCGCCGGTGCTAACCGGAGCAGGTTCGAGGGTCTGCGGTTACCCGCACTCTCAGCGCTCATGGCGCTCCCCTGTCGTACTAGTAAAAGCCTACAGCCCGCTCTTGGCTGAGGTGCGACGGATCGAAGCGCCGTCCGCGAAACCTCAACGTCGAGGGAACACAGTGGTGGTGCATCTGCAATACAACTGATATATCTATGGGATAGCAGATTTTCCCGATTGTCTTCCCGCATAGAAGGAGTGCCCAACCCATGTCTCACGCGCGTTCCGATGTACAAGCCACAGCCCCCCACGGGTTGCAACGCGGAGTCCTCACAATCCCGAACGCGATCGCGCTGTCGGTGGCCGCGATGGCACCCGTGCTCGCGGTCGTGCTCAACGCCCCGGCGGCTGCCGCGGCCGCAGGTGCAGCGTTGCCCCTGTCGTTCCTGATCGCCTTCATCGCCTGTGCCCTCGTCGGCAACACGGTCGTGCAGTTCGCGAAGAAGCTGCCGTCCGCCGGTTCGTTCTACACCTTCAATCGGGCCGGACTCGGCCCCGCCGCGGGCTTCTTCACCGGCTGGCTGTTCTGGATCGGATATGCGATCCTCGCACCCGGATTGTTCACCGCCTTCGGTGCGTTCGTGCACGACTACGTGCTCGCTACTTTTGGCGCCGACGTGCAGTGGTGGATCTTCAGCATGATCGCCATGGCCATCGTCTTCGGCCTCTCCGTGCGCAGCATCAAGGCATCGGTCAACGTCGACCTCACCCTCCTGGTCATCGAGGTGATCGTGTTCCTCATCCTCGGTATCGTGGCCATCGTGACGGCGGGGTCGGGCAACAGCCCCACTTACTTCCTCACCTCGGTTGCTCCCACCGGCTTCGCCGGTGTCGGGCTCGGTGTGGTCTTCGGCATCCTGTCGTTCATCGGGTTCGATGCGGCCGCCACCCTCGGGGAAGAAACGAAGAACCCGCGCAAGAGCATCCCGTTCGCCATCACCGGCGCGCTGGGTGCCGTTGGCATCTTCTATGTGCTCATGATGTACTCGCTCGCGGCGGGCTATGGGCTCAACGACCCGGCGAAGATGGCCGCGTTCCTGAAAGACCCGAACCCCTTCGTCACCCTGGGTGCCAACGTCACGCCCTGGTTGCTGCAACCCATCGAGCTCGCGGCGATCGCCGGCATCTTCAGCTGCTTCCTTGCCATTCACAACACCACCGTTCGCGTGATGTTCTCGATGGGTCGCGACCAGGTGCTGCCGGCTTCTCTTGGACGCATCCACCAGACCTGGTATTCGCCGATTCGCGCCATCATCGCGCAGTCGATCTTCACCGTGGTAATCGGCATCGGCGTCGGGATCTGGCTCGGGCCGGGTGCGACCGGCGCCTACGGCTTCACCGGAACCATCGGCACCGTCGCCATCGTGATCGTCTACATCATGAGCAATATCGCCCTGGTGAAGTACTTCTGGAAACTCGCCGAGCGCAAGCTCGTCACGCACGTGATCGTGCCGGTTCTCGGCGTGCTCGCCCTCCTCTACCCGCTCTACGCGGTCGCCAACCCGGCGCAGGCCTACCCCTTCAACCTCGTGCCGATCATCGTGCTCCTCTGGATCGCGGCCGGAGTGGTGCTGTACTTCTACTACCGGGCGAAGTCACCCGAGAAGATCGCCGCACTCGGTTCCTTCATCACCGAAGATGACCTGCCGGAGGGCGAACAGAACGCTGCGCTCCAGACCGGACGGGCGCCGTCGGTGCAGCATCCCACCGTCGCTGAGGAAGCCGCAAGGCGCCCGGAGATCACAGGAAACTGACCCAATGATCACTGTCGACGGCAAGGCCGTGTACACCGAGCTCGTTGAACTCGTCGCTGCGACGCACACCGCGCTGCTCCTCGTCGATATGCAACGTGACTTTATCGATCCGGACGGACTGTTCGGCGAGCTCGGGGTCGACCTGACAATGTACGAGCGGTCGCGACCGCGGCTGGCAACACTGCTCGCCGAAGCTCGCCGGGCGGGCGCCTTGGTCATTCATGTCCAAAACACAGCCCTGCCAGACCGCATGAGCGACTCACCCGCGCAAATCCGATTCAATCTGCGTATGCACGAGAATGCGCGTCGGGAGGGGCCGCCGCTGCGGTACACGGTACCGGGCACGATCGGCTACGAGTTCGTCGACGAATTCCAGCCGATCGCCGGTGAACTCGTGGTCAACAAGTACCGGTCGAGCGCATTCTGGGGCACGAATATGGAGATGCTACTGCGAAGCAACGGTGTCGAGACCGTCGTGATCGGTGGATGTACGACCGAGGGGTGCGTCGAGTCGACGGCACGGGACGCGATGTTCAACGATCATTACGTCGTCATCGCGTCCGACTGCGTGGCCAGCGACGACCCCGCCCAGCATGACGCGTCGATGCTACTGATGCGCCACCGCTTCGACATGGCAACCGCGGCCGAGATCGCCGAGGTGTGGGGCCCCTCCTCAGCGAGGGAAGTCCGACCAGTGGCAGAAGAGAACTCAGAGTGAAGAAACTCCAAGGACGAATCGCAGTTGTTACGGGCGCCGCGTCGGGCATCGGCCGAGGCATCGCCGTCGCTTTCGCGCGGGAGGGCGCCGACATCGTCGTCGCCGACATGGTGGGTGCGGATGACGCCGCCGTCGTCCTGGCCGAGATCGCCGAGGCCGGCACTCGCGGCGTCTTCGTGCGCACGGACGTGAGCGACGAAACCAGCGTGCGCGAGATGGCTCGACGCGCGCTCGAGGAATTCGGGCGGGTGGACATCCTTGTCAACAATGCGGGAATCTTCACCGAATCGCTGCTAGAAGACATCTCAGTGGAGGACTGGGACCGCGTGGTCAATACGAACTTGCGCGGCACCTTCCTTTGTACGCGCATGCTCATCGGCCAGATGCTCGAACGCGGCGATGGCCGGATCATCAACGTCGCGTCGCAGCTCGGCCAGATCGGCGGAATCGCCGTTCCGCACTACGTCGCGAGCAAGGCGGGCATCATCGGTTTGACGAAGGCACTGGCGCGCGAAGTCGCTGGCCGCGGTGTTCTCGTCAATGCGATCGCTCCCGGCCCGATCGAGACACCGTTGCTCGACCGGGAGACCGAGGAGTGGCGCAGCGCAAAGCTCGCAGAGTTGCCGATCAAACGATTCGGTCGGGTCGATGAGGTGACGCCGACCGCCGTGCTGCTGGCGTCGGCGGACGGCTCGTATTACGTGGGTCAGACCCTCGGCCCCAATGGTGGGGACGTGATGCTGTAGGCGATCGCCTGCAGCGGAAGGAAGCATGCCAGTGAATATCAGTGAAGTAGTCGCCGCCGCCCATGAGGCGGGGGTGAAGCTCATCCGTTTCGAGTACTGCGATGTGAGCGGAGTCGCCCGCACGAAGGCCGTGCACGTGGCGCAGCTCGAACACAAGCTCCTCGAAGGAGTGAGTCTCACCCGGGCCCAAATGTCCATCAACCTGCTGGAGCAGATGGTGCCCATCGAGGGTTTCGAACCGGTGGGCGAGATCCGGCTCGTGCCCGACCCGTCGACCTTCACCGTGCTGCCCTGGGCACCCGGCAGCGCTAGCGTCCTCTGCGACCAGCTCGGGCACGACCGCCTGAACTGGGGTGCGTGTGGCCGCTCGTACCTTAAGGGAATCATCGAACGCGCCGCGAATCACGGCATCTCGGTGCAAGCCACGTTCGAGAACGAGTGGTATCTCGCCCGCGAGGTCGAGGGCGAATACCTCCCGTTCGACCTCCACGATCACGCTCCGGTCTACAGTTCGATCGGGCACGACCTCAACAACGACCTGATGATCGAGACTGTAGATGCCCTCGTCGCGCAGGGCATCGTGGTCGAAGCCGCGATCAACGAGTTCGGTGCCGGCCAGCAGGAGATCTCCATCCGGCACGCGGACGCCCTGTCGGCAGCGGACAACCAAATGAAGTTTCGCGACACCATTCGCGGGGTCGCCCTTCGCCGTGGGCTGCTCGCCTCCTTCGCTCCGAAGCCGTACCCCGAGCAGGTCGGGAGTGGCGCGCACCTGCACTTCAGCCTGTGGGATCTCGCGGGAACGACGAGTCTGCTCTACGACAGGGCCGCAGAAGGTGGCCTGTCGAAGATCGGCCGCCATTTCATCGCCGGGGTCGCCGAGCACCTGCCTGCGCTCGTCGCCCTCACTACGCCGAGCTACAACTCCTATCGTCGGCTGCAGCCGAGCGCCTGGTCCTCGGCGACGACCGCATGGGGGTTCGACAACAAGGAGGCGGCGTTACGGGTCTGCTCGCCGTTCTTCAAGCGCGAGGAGCAGAGCTTCAACATCGAGTTCAAGACCTCGGATGCCAGCGCGAACCCCTATCTCGCGCTCGGCGCGATCATTGCCGCCGGCCTCGACGGCATCGAGCGGGAACTGGATCCGGGCGAACCGAGCGAACACGACCCCGCGTATCTGTCGGCCGAGGAACTGGCACGCGGCAAGGTGCGCCCGCTCCCCACCTCTATGTCCGCCGGCCTCGACCAGCTCGAAGCGGACGAGTTCCTCGTCGGCACCCTCGGCGATTTCCTCACGCGGTGCTACCTCGGGGTGCGACGATCGGAGGCCGAGGCCTTCGCCGAGGGGGACCTCGACTTCGAGATCCGCAACCACTTCTACCGGTTCTGAATCCATGACGACCTTCATCGACCTGTCCGACATTCCGGTCATCGACAATCACTGTCATGCGGTGAATGCGTTGCCGAGCGCCGACCCGGTGCTGTGGCGCGAGCGTTTCACGGAATCCCCCGATCCCGAAGTCGGCGCACTTCACGCGCAGCACACCGCTTTCTACCGGCGACTCATGCGCCGAGCCGGAGCGTTCTACGGCATCGCGCCCGACCGGGAGACGGAGTTGCTGAGGTATCGGGAGGAACTCGGCACGGAGACACTCGTGCGGACCCTGTTCCGGGATGCCCGGATCGGCGGTGTCGTGGTCGACACGGGCTATCCGGCCCCGGAATTGGCGATGAGTCCCGCCGTGCTGGAGGAGGCAAGTGGCACCGAATACGTGGCACTGCTGAGGTTGGAGGTCGAGTTTCAGAAGCTGGTGGTTCTGCACGATGACTTCGATGACCTGGTCTCGGCCGCCGGAGAGCTCGTATCCGACCTTCGCAGCAAGGGATTCGTCGGATTCAAGAGCATCGCGGCCTACCGCACCGGTCTCGCGATCGAGCGCTGGGATACTGGTGCCGCCCGTCTCGCCTTCGGGGATGCCCGCGGCGAAGTGGCCGCATCCGGACGCGTGCGGCTCGGGTACAAGCCGCTGCTCGACACTCTGCTTCACATCGCTTTCGAAGCGGCCGCTGCGCAGCTTCTGCCGGTGCAGTTCCACGTGGGCTATGGCGACCCCGACGTCGACATCCGGCGGTCGTCGCCGCTCGAGTTGCGCGCCCTGTTCGACGAACCGGCCTACCGCTCGATGCCGATCGTGATGCTGCACGGGTGTTGGCCGTACTTTCGCGAGGGTGCCTACCTCGCGGCGGTGTACGGCAACGCCTACCTCGACGTGTCGTATTCGATCCCATTCCTCTCGAGGTCCGAGATGACGTCGATGACGAGGGCATCCCTCGGCGCAGCGCCGTTCACCAAGGTGATGTACAGCTCTGATGCGGTCGGGATTCCCGAGATGCACTGGATGGGAGCGATCGAGGGCCGCCATGCGATCGGCACAGTGCTCGGAGAAATGGTCGACTCCGATGAACTCACCGGGAGTGAGGCGAGGGATGCTGGTCGGCTGATGCTCAACGCGACCGCCGCCCGCCTCTACGGACTCTCGGAGGCGGCGCAATGAAGAACGTCATCGACGGCGGCTTTTCCCGCAACCGCCTGCACCAGCGAAGGAGTCTCTGAATGTGTCGCCTGCTCGGCTTCGTTTCTCGTCACCCCGTCACCCTCAGGGATCTCCTCGGAGAAGATGAACTCGCAGAATTTACGGAACTCTCGCTCAAGCACGGCGATGGATGGGGATTCGCCTGGGCGACCTCCCATGGTGTCGAGGTGGCTAAGGCTCCGGATTCGGCGCATGAGAGCGCCCTGTTCGCCGGTGTCGCCGCCGAACAGAAGGCCGACCTCGGACTGCTTCACCTGCGCTGGGCAACTCTCGGCCTTGGCGTGGTTCCCGAAAACACCCACCCCTTCACCGACGGTCGCATCGCTTTCGCGCACAACGGTTCGGTGAAACCGCCGGAATCGCTCGACCCTTTCGTCCCCACCGATCTCGCTGCACAGCGACGGGGTACAACCGACAGCGAACGATACTTCCTCGCGACGCTGGGAGAGGCGCGGTTGGGAGACCCGGCTACCGCGCTCGAGCGCACGGCCGCGCGCATCTCCCGTGACTGTGTCTTCAGTAGCGTTAACGCCATGATCGCGACACCCGATGAATTGCAGGTCATCAACCTGTTCGACCCGGTGGCCGAAGCCCGCGAGGCCGAGCCGCACTATTACCGCATCGGCTATCGGATCGGCGCTGACGCTGTCGTAGTCTCCTCGAGTGGCTGGGGCTCGGGCTGGACATTCCTCGAGAACGGCGAGATGCTGACCGTCAATCGGGCAACCCGAGAGGTGCAGATCCGCCGCGCAACGGATGCTCCGGCGGCGCCATGACACTCGCCGACAATGGAATGGACCTGCGTGCGAGCGAGATCGCCTACAACGAATTGCTCGGACGGATTGTCGACCTGCGGTCGCCTCCAGGTTCGGTCATCAATGAGAAGGCGATGGGCGCCGAGCTGGGGATCGGACGAATGCCGGTTCGTGAGGCCATCGCTCGTCTCGCGACCGGGCGCTTTCTCACTGTGCTTCCGCGCCGGGGCGCTGTCGTGAGCCCGATCGGCCTCACCGACGTGCTCGACATGTTCGAGGCCAGGGAGGCCATCGAATGCGGGGTCGTCTACATCGTTGCCGAGCGTGCGACCCCGGCGGAGCTGGCAACCCTGCGTGACCTCGTCGCCCGCGCCGACTACGCCCGAGCCAGCACCGATCACGAAACCTATCTGCGCAGCGACCATGCGGTGCATGCCTATCTCGTGCACATGGTGCACAACGGTTTGCTGCAGGACGCCGCAGATCGCCTGCTGCTGCACAACCTGCGGTTCTGGAATCTTTACTGGTCGACCAGGCCGCCCCAGCCGTCGACGATGATGTCGCATTCTCGCCTCGTCGAAGCGCTCGAGTCGCATCATCCCGAAGATGCCGCTCGTGCCATGCGTGGTCACCTGCAGGCATCGCGCGCCCTTGTCCAGGAGGCGTTCTGAGCGGTCGGCTCCGACGCAGACAACCATGAACGTGACCGATGAGGAGAGCGCATGAAGATCAGTGAAGTGCTGGCCGTCCCAGTGCGCGCAGGCTTCTTCGCCGACGATCAGGCCGCCATCCTCGGTGGAGCGGTGCGCGATGGAGGAACCTATCTCGGGTCGCCACTCACGCCAGGGTTTAGCGCGGTGCGCCAGGCCGGCGAGGCTGTCTCGGTCATGCTCCTGCTGGATGATGGGCAGGTCGCGCACGGGGACTGCGCCGCGGTGCAGTATTCGGGCGTCGGTGGCAGGGACGCGCTGTTCGATGCCACCCGGGCCGTAGCGCTGATCCTCGAGCATGTTGCGCCGCTTCTGCGCGGGCACGAGCTCACCGATTTCCGGAGCATCGCCGCGCTCATCGACGAGCTGCAGGTGGATGGACATCCGCTACCCGCTGCCATTCGGTATGGCGTGACCCAGGCGCTCCTGGATGCAGTGGCCAGGTCGCGCGGCCTCACGATGGCCGAGGTGGTGCGCAATGAGTACCAGACCGGTGCCGAGATCGTGCCGGTGCCCATGTTCGTGCAGTCGGGTGACGATCGCTACGACAGTGTCGACAAGATGATCCTGAAGCGAGCGGATGTCCTGCCCCACGGCCTCATCAACAACGTCGAGACCAAGCTCGGCCGCGATGGGCAACTTCTGCTTGCCTACCTATCCTGGGTGCGCGATCGGGTACTCGCCCTCCGCGACGGTGCCGATTACGCGCCCGTTCTTCACATCGACGTCTATGGCACGATCGGCGTCGCCTTCGGCGGTGACTCGGAGCGCGTCGCGGACTACCTCGCGACCCTGGGTGAAGCGGCCGCCCCATTCCGGCTCCGGGTCGAGCACGCGATCGACGCGGGCAGCCGAGATGGCCAGATCGCCACCTCGGCGGCTCTGCGCCGGGCACTCCGGGCGCGCGGAAGCGACGTGCAGATCGTGGTCGACGAGTGGTGCAATACCCTGGACGACATTCGACTGTTCGTCGCGGCCGGGGCAGCGGATGTCATCCACGTGAAGACACCGGACCTCGGCGGCGTCAACAACACCATCGAGGCGCTGCTGCTGGTGGCTCGCGGCGGACTCCTCGCCTACTGCGGCGGCACCTGCAACGAAACAGATCGCTCCGCGCAAGTGAGTGCGAACATCGCGATGGCCTGCGCCGCACACCAGGTGCTCGCAAAGCCGGGGATGGGCGTCGACGAGGGAATGATGATCGTCGGCAATGAGATGACGCGGGTCGCCGCTCTGGTGGCTGCCCGTACGGTACGAAGCGAGCGTGTGCTGTGAAGCCGCTCGAGGACCTGCGGATCATCGCCATCGAGCAATACGGGGCCGGGCCGTTCGGCAGTGTGCACCTCGCCGACCTCGGCGCCGAGGTCATCAAGATCGAGGATCCGGCGTCCCGCGGAGATGTCGGGCGCCATGTGCCGCCCTACCAGGAGGGCGAGGACAGCCTGTTCTTCGAGGCATTCAACCGGAACAAGCGCAGTGTCAGCCTCAATCTCAACACGGTGGCAGGGCGGACCGTTTTCAACGACCTGGTGCGGGTGAGCGATGTCGTCTTCTCGAACCTGCGCGGTGACGTGCCCGCGAAAATCGGCATCACTCACGCTGACCTGCGCCACCTCAATCCCGCGATCGTCTGCTGTTCCCTGAGCGGGTTCGGCATGACCGGGCCCCGCAGCGCCGAACCCGGGTATGACTACGTGCTTCAGGGCATAGCCGGATGGATGGACCTCACGGGTGAGCCCTCGGGCCCGCCGACCAAGTCCGGCCTCTCCCTGGTGGACTACTCCGGCGGGCTCGTCGCGGCTATCTCGATGCTCGCCGCAGTTCATGCCGCCCGGCGCGACGGGGTGGGCAGCGACTGCGACCTCAGCCTGTTCGACACCGCGCTCTCGATGCTCACCTACCCCGCGATCTGGGCACTCAACGGCGACTTCGTGCCGACGCGAACCCACAACTCCGCGCATCCTTCTCTCGTGCCGTTCCAGGCCTTCGAGGCGAGCGACGGCTGGATCGTCATCGCCTGTCCGAAGGAGAAGTTCTGGAAGCGTCTCGCCACGACGATCGGGCGCCCAGAGCTCGGCACAGCCGAGCTCTACGCCACGTTCACCGCACGGCGCGAGAATGCCGGCACGCTGCTCCCGGTCCTCGACGCGGTGTTTGCGACCCGCCCCGCGCTCTATTGGCTCACCGAGCTCCGCGCCGCCGGGGTGCCGTGTGGACCGGTGAATACAGTGTCCGAGGCGCTGGTGGACCCGCAGACGGACGCGCGCGGGATGATCGTTGAGACCGAGCATCCGCGGTTCGGAATCGTGCGCCAGGTGCGTAGCGCTGTCCGCGTGGGAGACACCACGCCGGAGTACCGGCGGGCACCACTGCTCAACGAGGATTTCGACTACGTGCTTCGGGATGTGCTCAACTACGACGCCGAACGGATCGCCCAGTTCGCGGCAGTAGCGGAAGAAGAGGAGGCATCATGACTGTGCGAGAGGGCTGGAACGGCAGGTTCTTCGAGGACTTTGAGGTGGGTGATGTCTACCAGCACGGACTCGGGCGGACGATCACCCAGGCCGACAACATCTGGTTCACCCTGCTCACCCAAAATACTGCACGTGTGCACTTCGATTCCCACTACGCGAAGCAGACCGAGTACGGTCGACCTCTCGTCAACTCGACGTTCACGCTCGCCCTCGTGACCGGCCAGTCTGTCAGCGACGTCTCGTACAACGTGATGGCGAACCTGTCGTGGAACGATGTGCAGTTACCGAACCCCCTGTTCGAGGGCGACACCGTCTATTCCTCCAGCGAGGTGATCGCCGCGCGCGAGTCGCGTTCTCGCCCGAACGTGGGCATCATTACGGTGCGAAGTGTCGGAGTGAACCAGCACGATGTGCCGGTCATCTCGTTTGAACGCACCGTGATGGTCTATCGGCGTGGCTTCGGGCCACCACCGCGACCCGTGGGATCTCCGCCCCAGTAAAGCGTGCGCCTGGGCGGTTAGCTGGGCCAGACGACGGTCAGTCCGCCGTCCACGGTGAGCTTCTGACCGCTGATGTAGCTGGCGGCATCCGACAGGAGGAACAGGATGGCCTGGGCAATTTCGTCGGGCTGGCCGACCCGACCGAGCGGTATTGATTCCGCCGACCGCAGGAGACCGTCTGCGCCCCCCGAGTTGACCGGATCGAGCGATTGTGGCGACTCGATGACCCCCGGAAGGATCGCATTGATTCGCAGGTGCTGAGGGCCCAGTTCGAGCGCCGCGCTCTTGACCAGACCGATCAGGCCGGCCTTTGCTGCCGAGTACGGGGTGTGGCCCTTCCAGCCCACCGCGGCGCCCGCGATGGATGACACCACCACGATTCCACTACCCGGGGTGAGATGAGGGGTGACCGCGCGGATCGTGCGCATCACCCCGGTGAGGTCGATGTCGATGATGCGGTTCCAGTCGTTGTCTTCGAGCACTGCCAGTGGGGCCCGTTTGAGAACACCCGCGTTCGCAACCGCACCGTCGAGACGACCAAAACGAGCGAGGGTCTGATCGACCGCGTCCGCCAACTCATCGGTGTTCTGAACGTTCGCGGCAACAGCGAAAGCCTCCCCTCCCGCGTCGACGATCTCGGCGACCACGGACTCGGCGTCGTAGGGGTCTCCTTCGAAAGTTCCGACGGCGACGGCGTGGCCCGTGCTGGCCGCACGCAGAGCCGTCGCGCGTCCGATTCCACTTGCCGCCCCGGTGATGAACAGTGCGCGGTCCGTCATTGCATTACATCCCAACTGGCGGGCTCAAGGGCCTGTCCGGTGTAGTTATTACCCGGCCGATCGTATCGGTCTCAGGCAGCGCCTGGAGCGGCTCGGTGGATTCTTTTTCAGGCTGTATTACCCCTGCGGTCCTCGCCACGTCAGTCGCGCAGCGCGTGCGGAAGCAGGTCGCGGGGGAGAGGGGGCGCGATCACCCAGAGCACCTCGGTCTGCGAATCGGTCGGGTTCGACCACTCGTGCAGGAGTCGCGCGGAGAAGGTGGTCGACTCGCCGACCGTCAACGGTCGGGGCACCGAGTCGACGATGAGGTCGAGTTGCCCCCGCAACACGGTGACGAAGATGGTGACGGCGTCGAGAGTGTAGGCGCCCGCGGAGCCCCCTCCCGGCCGGAGCAGGGTGCGCATCACCTGGATGAGTTCCTCATCCCGCGGCGTCAGGAGGTACTCGTCGATGTCGACTCCACCCATCTGCAGGCGAGAGCCCTCCCGCACGACGGTCTCGGCCGGGTATTCGAAGAGTGAGCCGATAGTGATGCCTATCGCCTCGCAGATGCGCAGCAGGATCGGCACCGAGACTCGCGAGTGCCCACGCTCGAGCAGGCTGAGGAAGCCCTTGGTCACGCCGGTCCGCTCGGCCACCTCGAGGAGGGTCAGTTTGCGCGACAGTCGCAGTTGACGGAGCCTCGGGCCGGCCTCGTTCATGCCGGAGGAGGCATCCGGCGCATCGGAGGGGTGGTGCGGCACTCGGCTCCCTCCGGTCGATGGGCGGCGGATCGTTGACAAGTCCTGCGCGTTCTGGCACGATTCATCGAAGTTTAGTGAGACTAAACCCCGCCGCCGTCGTCGAAAGTTGAATCCTCAATGTTCGTCCCCGCCATCCTGCCACCCGGCACCCCTCCCGTTTCGCAATGGGCCAGGGTGCCGCGATGAAGGCCATCGTCTTCGAGACCCCGGGGTCAGCGCCCGTTCTCACCGAGGTGGAACTCGCGCCGCCGAGAGCCGGCGAAGTGGAGGTGACCATCACCGCTGCCGGAGTATGCCACTCCGATCTGCACGTGATTTCGGGGGACTGGCAGATCGCGACGCCCGTCGTGCTCGGCCACGAGGGCTCTGGCGTTGTCAGTGCGATCGGGCCCGGTGTCACCGACCTCGAGATCGGTGATCACGTCGTGTTGTCCTGGGTGCCCGCGTGTGGGGTATGCCGCTACTGCCTCGCCGGCCGACCCGCGCAGTGCGTGCTGGTGGCCGAGGTGGTCGCACCCCTCGGCGTGCTGCACGACGGAACCAGCCGGCTGTCGGAAGACGGTCGCGTCCTGCACCACTACCTCGGCGTCTCCTCCTTCGCCGAGCGAGTCGTGGTGCCGGTCTCCGGCGCCATCCGCGTGCGCAAGGATGCCCCGCTCGACCTGCTCGCACTGGTCGGCTGCGCTGTCGCCACGGGGGTCGGGGCCGTGATGAAGACCGCGAATGTGCAGCCGGGTTCCACTGTCGCCGTCATCGGCTGCGGCGGAGTCGGGCTCAACTGCGTGCAGGGTGCCCGCCTGGCCGGCGCCGCCCGGATTGTCGCCGTCGACATCATGCCGGAGAAGCTCGAGCTCGCCCGCCGACTCGGTGCCACGGATGTGATCGACAGCAGCCGAACGGATGCCGTGGCCGCCTTGACAGCGGCGGTCCCGGAGGGCCTCGACTACATTTTCGATGCCATCGGGAAGATCTCCACCACCGAGCAGGCCATCGCCGCCCTCGGACTCGGCGGGGCCGCCGTGATCGTGGGACTCCCGCCCACCGGGCAGCACGCCCGGTTCGACCCGTTGGCGCTCGCCGAGGCTGACCAGCGCATCCTCGGCTCCAATTACGGCTCCGTTGTTCCGCAGCGGGATATCCCGTGGCTCGTCGACCTCTACATGTCGGGGGAGCTCGATCTCGAGTCTCTCGTCTCCGCTCGCCGCCCGCTGTCCGAAGCACCTCAGGCTCTCGCCGACCTCGCCGCCGGACACGCCCTTCGCCAATTGCTCGTCAGCACCCCAACCCCCACGGAATCGGAGTAAAAGTGTCCACAGTCTCACCACCCGCGACCGATCACAGCGGCGGCCTGGCGCGCCGCAGCGTCACGCCGTTCGAGGTCGGCGCGCAAAGCGTCGCCAATATCGCGCCGAGTGCCGTCATCGCGTTCGGTCCGGCCCAGATGGCCGCATCCGCTGGCAACGGCGCGTGGTTCTCGTTCTTCATCGGCACCGTCATCGTCATGGTGATCGCCTTCTCGATCGTCATCTTCGCCCGCCGCCGGGCGGGAGTGGGATCCCTCTATTCGCTCGTGCGCCCCGCCCTCGGCCCGACCGGATCGTTCGTCACCGGCTGGGCACTGTTCCTCGGAGTGATCGCCATCGCCGCCGGATCGATCTGCGGCGCGGGGTTCTTCCTCTCGACCCTCCTCGGTCACTTCGGTGTGACCGCGTTCGACGGCATCATCGGGCAGATCATTCTCGATCTGCTGCTGCTTGCAGGAGCGATCTTCCTCACCATCACGAGCGTTCGCGTCTCGGCGCGCGTGTCAGCGACGCTCGAGGTGATCTCGATCATCGTCATCACGGTGACCCTCGTCATCATCTTCTTCAAGAGCGGCAATGTCTTCGACGCCGCCCAGTTCACGCTCACCGGGTCGACCTTCGGCGGCATCGTCTTCGCCGTGGTCATCGCCATCCTCGGCTTCGTTGGCTTCGAGAGCGCAGCCTCGCTCGGCGCCGAGTCGAAGGATCCGTTTCGCGCGATTCCGCGGGCCGTCCTCGGCAGCGCGATCCTGGCCGGATTCCTCTATATTTTCGCCACCTACGCGCAGGTGGCGCAGTTCACGGGCGGGGCGGCGGCATTGGCTAAGAGCGCGTCCCCCATGGACGACCTGACCAGCCAATGGGGCCTCGGCTTTTTGCAGCCGGTGCTCGACTTCGGCTTCTGCGCGTCGTTTTTCGCCGTGGTTGTGGCCTGCATCACGGTGGGCGCCCGAATCCTATTCGGCATGAGCAATGAGGGCATCCTGCCCGCCTGGCTCGGCCACGCGCATCCGCGGCACAAGACGCCGTCCAAGGCGATCTGGCTCGTTGTGCCGCTTGTCGCGATCCCGGCGATTGCGGTGCTGTCGACGGGGGTCGCCCCACTTTCGGCCACCACCTACATCGACACAGTCGGCGTCTTCGGTTACATGGTGAGCTACGCGTTGGTCTGCGTCGGCGCCCCTCTCTTCCTGAAGAAGCTCGGTGGCAGGCGCATACTTCTCGCGACCGTGATGGGAGTGATCGGCATCGCGTCGCTCGCCTACGTGTTCTACGCCAACGTGTTCCCCGTGCCGGCCTACCCGTTCAACACGCTTCCGTACTACTTCCTCGCCTGCCTCGTGATCGGTATCGTCGGTTATGCGATCCTGCGCGTGCGGCATCCGGAGGCTGCGGAACGAGCGGGCACCTTCGCGGACGACGCCGCCGCCTCCGTTTAGGGCGTGTCTCCAGGGATGTTGGCGGGATGTGCCGGAGAGTTCTGGGTCCTGGCAGACGGTATCGAGACATCGTTGCCGGTCCAGCAGAGTCACAGGGACTGGCCAAGCGGATAATTGTCGGGTGAGCGATTGTGCTCCAGAGCATTACGCCTCTTTCGCCCCACGCACAGTAGGGAAACCCCTTATTTACGAAGCCAAACGGTCGAAATAGCGTGGAGGTCCGCGAGATTTTATAAACAGTCTCGGACGATCGAGGAGGATCTTTCATGGCCGACAACAGGGCAGTCGCATATAAGGCACCGGGAGAAGTCGAGGTCATCGATGTCGACTATCCGACCTTCGAGCTGAAAGACGGACCGGGCGTCAACCCCGATAACGTCGGCCGTAAAGTACCGCACGGAGCGATCATCCGCACGGTCGCGACCAACATCTGCGGCTCAGACCAACACATGGTGCGCGGGCGCACGACCGCCCCGGCGAACCTGGTGCTCGGTCACGAGATCACCGGAGAAGTCGTCGAAGTCGGCCCGGGCGTCGAATTCGTGAAGGTCGGGGACATCGTCTCCGTGCCATTCAACATCTCCTGTGGCCGCTGCAAGAACTGCAAGGAGCGCAAGACCGGCATCTGTCTCAATGTCAATCCCGACCGCCCCGGCAGCGCCTACGGCTACGTCGATATGGGCGGATGGGTCGGTGGACAGGCCGAGTTCGTTCTCGTTCCCTACGCGGACTGGAACCTCCTGGTATTCCCCGACCGCGAGCAGGCGCTCGAGAAGATCATGGACTTGACGATGCTGTCGGATATCTTCCCCACCGGATTCCACGGGGCGTACTCCGCCGGGGTCGGCGTCGGATCGACGGTCTACGTTGCCGGAGCCGGTCCCGTCGGGCTTGCCGCCGCGACATCCGCAATGCTGCTGGGAGCCGCTGCGGTCATCGTGGGTGACATGAATGCAGACCGGCTCGCGCAGGCTCGGAGCTTCGGATGCGAAACGATCGACCTGTCCTCCGGCGAGATCGCGGCGCAGATCGAGCAGATCCTTGGTGTACCCGAAGTCGACTGCGGAATCGACGCGGTGGGCTTCGAAGCGAAGGGCCATCACGGTGGCCAGGAGGCACCTGCGACGGTGCTCAACTCCCTCATGGACATCACCGCTGCGGGAGGCGCCATGGGCATTCCCGGGCTCTATGTGACCGGCGACCCGGGTGGCGTCGATGAGAATGCCAAGAAGGGCTCCCTTTCGTTGAGCCTGGGAACGGGCTGGGCCAAATCGTTGTCATTCACCACCGGGCAAACCCCGGTGATGAAGTACAACTACGGCCTCATGCAGGCCATCCTGCACGATCGGGTGCACATCGCGAAGAATGTGAATGCCAAGGCCATCTCACTCGAGGATGCTCCGCGCGGCTATGCGGAGTTCGACGCCGGTGCCGCGACGAAGTACGTGCTCAACCCGAACGGCTACCTGGACGGTAAGTAAGCGACCGGTCCCACCAGCACCGCGCGCGCGGTAGTCGGCCGACATTCCTGCTGGCTACCGTGCACGCTGTTCCGCAACGCTGTTTCCCCCATCGACGACTATCGATTGGCCGGTGACATACGATGCACCGGGGCTCGCTAGCCAGGCGACGACGGATGCCACCTCGGCCGCAGTTCCACTGCGGCCGAGTGGCGTGCGCAGACCCTGCTCGTACTCGGACGGGAGTTGTGAGCCCGTGGCGATCCAGCCGGGCGCGACCGCATTCGCCGTGATGCGATGCGCGGCCTCATCAACCGCGAGTGCTCGCGTGAGACCGACCATTCCCGCCTTGGCCGCAGCGTAGGCGAGGTCATCGCGCGAGGCCATCACCGGCCCGGTGACGCTCGACACATTGACGATTCTTCCCCAGCCGTTGTCGCGCATGCCGGGTACCAACGCCCTGGTCAGCAGAAAAGCGGTCGTGAGGTTCATGGCGAGAGCCCGGTTCCAGAGATCGAGACTCATCGAGATATCGCCACTGTCTATGCCATCGTCGCCGACCGAAACCATGCCCGCGTTATTGATGAGAATGTCGGGGATCAGCTGCGCCACCGATAAAGCAGCGGACAGCGATGACACTGCCTGCTCGGACTCCAATCTGCTCACGAACCCGGTGGCGTCAATTCCAGAGAGTCGCAGTTCGGCAACGCGCTCATAGACACGATCGGTCGTAGAAGTCACAACCACCCGCGCCCCCAGGCCGCCAAGCTCCTTGGCGACCGCGAAGCCGATCCCCTCCCGGCCACCGGCCCCGCTGACGAATGCGGTATGACCGCGCAGATCGAAAGCAGGGGTAAGAGGCACGCGCTCATCGTGCCACAGAAGAGCCCGTCAGCAGGGAGATCGGGTGGCCGAGGTGGCGCGGGCCGTTTCCGGGCCGCCGACCAACGGACCCGGTGATTGTTCCCGTGCGGCAGGTTTGTGCCGACTCGAGCTGGGACAAACCTGTCGCAGGGGAACACACTCGCGGCAGAAAAGAGAACTGCTCTCAGAGGGCTGCGGTCCTCAGGCCGCGTCGGCGAGCATGATCGCCTGCTCACCGGCGACCCAGGCGAGCATCGCGCACTTGACGCGGGCCCCGTACCGTGACACTCCACCGAGTGCGACCGCGTCGCCGAGCAGGGCCTCATCGGGCTCGATCGTGCCCCGCGAGCGCATGGCAACGCGGAAGAGCTCGATGCGGTCCTTCAGCTCGGAGGTCGTCAGCCCCGGCCCCAGGTCTGAGAACAGCGACGCCGAAGCCTGGGAGATGGCGCAACCGTGACCCTCCCAGCGGATGGCACGGATGCGATCCGTACCCGGATCGAGATGGAGCTGCAGGGTGATCTCGTCACCGCAGGTGGGGTTGACCTGGCGCGATTCGGCGGAGGCGTGATCCTCCAGGCCTCGCCCGTGGGGGCGGCGTGACAGGTCCAGGATGACCTCCTGGTACAGGGATTCCATGGCTGAGCTCATGCGCGCACTCCGAAGAAGTCGATGGCGTCCGAGAGCGCACCGAGAAACTCATCGATCTCGTCGTCGGTCGTGTACAGATACGCGCTCGCCCTCGTCGAGGAGGTGATGCCGAGCCGCCGGTGGAGCGGTTGGGTGCAGTGGTGGCCGACCCGCACCGCGATCGATCGATCGTCGAGGAACTGCCCGATGTCGTGCGAATGTAACCCGGCGACATCGAAACTCGCCATGCCGACCCGCTCCTTCCCGATGCCGGGACCGAGCACGGTCACGCCCGGGATCTCGTTCAGCCCGACGACGAGCCGCTGCCCGAGAGCCGCGTCGTGCGCGGCGATGCGGTCGATTCCGATCCGCTCGAGATAGTCGACCGCGCTCGCCAGCGCAATCGCCTGCGAGACACGCTGGGTACCGGCCTCGAACCGGTGCGGCGCCGGAAGATACTCAGCGCTCTCCATCGTGACGGTGGTGATCATCGACCCTCCGGTGAGAAACGGGGGAAGCGCATTGAGCAACTCGCTACGGCCGAACAGCACGCCGATGCCGGTCGGACCGAGCATCTTGTGGCCCGAGAATGCCGCGAAGTCGACCTCGAGTGCGGCGAGATCGAGCGGGAGATGCGGTGCCGACTGGCACGCGTCGAGCACCGTGAGGGCACCCACCGAGTGAGCGAGCGCGACAAGTTGCTGCACGGGGTTGACGACACCGAGAACGTTGGAGACGTGGGTGAAGGCGAGAATTCGGGTGTGCGAGGTGACGAGCCGAGCCGCCTCCTCCATTTGCAGCGTGCCATCCGGAGAGATCGGGATGTATCGAAGCACCGCGCCGGTGCGCGCCGCGAGTTCCTGCCACGGGATGAGATTGGCGTGGTGTTCCATCTCGGTGACGAGGATCTCGTCGCCGGGTGCGAGGCGAAAACGCTGTGCCGCCGCGCCGCCGCGACCGGCCGTGGCGTTGCCGATCGCGTACGCGACAAGATTCAGCGCCTCGGTGGCGTTCGAGGTCCAGACGATCTCGTCTTCCTGTGCCCCGACGAAGCGGGCGACCGTGGCCCGGGCATCCTCGAATCGCTCGGTCGCAAGCGACGCAAGGGTGTGCGCTCCACGATGAACGGCCGCGTTCTCGCTCTCGTAATACACCCGTTCCACGTCGATGACGGATCGAGGTTTCTGGGACGTCGCGCCGGAGTCGAGGTAGACGAGAGGACGTCCGTTCATCTGGTGCTGAAGGAGGGGGAAGTCCACCCGGATGGCGGTGATCTCAGCGGGGGTGAGGGTGCGTCGCAATGGTGGCGCGGTGACGGTGGGCATGATGTGCGGCCTCAGGTTTCTTTACCCCTCAATGCTAGCCGCGCGCTTCAGCCGAATCGATCCGGTGCCTGATAATCAGCCCGGTGGGGGATTAACCCCTCCCGAAACGCAGCCGCAGGGTTCGTGCCTCCGGCCGGAGGGCGTGTGTCGGCCAGACGTCGACGCCGCACGCTCGCGAGCCGAGCCCGTTTTGCGCCGCATCGATGTAGAGGTACGTGCTGGTCGGCGTCGGCAGTTCATGAGGGTGCCCGGCTGCAGAAACCTCTTCCGCGGTGTGCCGGGCGACGCTGAAGCCGGGGCGACGCCCGCGGTGATCCGGGATCGCCTCGACCGTGAGCCGACCGGCCGTCCCCGTCAGCTCCAGGTGACGCAGGCCCGGCCGGTGGCCGGTCTCCTGGGGGCGAGCGTAGGGCACATTCAGGTCGTCGATCGCGCTGGTGAAGCTCCCCACCCGAGCCGCGCTCGCACTGTCGGGATAGGACTCGAGAGGCCCGGTGCCGAACCAGTTCGCGCTGTCCAGCTGAAGCGGAAGGGCGAATCGGATGCCGAGGCGCGGCCAGACCATATCCCAGCCCGCGGATGGCTCGATCTCCACCGTCAGCAGCAGCGAATCGTCGAGTGCCTGCCAGCGCGCATTCGTGTACACGCTCTCGCGACCGGCAGCCGCGGACCAGCGTCGCAGCTCGCGGACGCCGGAGAGCCCGTGCTCCCGCTCGATGACCCGGCTGGTCAGGCGGTCGAGCCCCGCCGAGCGCCAGATCTCCGCGAGGGCAGGGGAGGGGATCCCCCGGTCATGGACAGTGGGATCGGCCAGGTCGTAGCTGCCCGGGCCGGCGCGGAGGTCGTTATCCGTCGGGGCGCGGAACAGGCTGAGCTCTGGGCCATCGATGGCCAGGCCGTCGATGTGTGTGAGGCGGCCGCCGTCGAAGGACCCGATTCCCAGGCTGTGGACTCCGGATGACGCCGCGCCCACGGTCCACCGTGGGAGCCTGGGCCGAGGTGACAGCACGAGCTCGGATGCGTCGTGTTGGCCGAACGCGAGCACGTGGCCGGCATCGGCCCAGTTCGTGTCTTCGCGCAACCGTGCCTCGATGGTCAGCCAGCTTTCACCCGACCCGTCGACAGCGAGCGACGGCAACTCGACCGAGACAGTCGCACCCGCGCCGAGCGGGGGGACCTCGAGGGTGCCCGACTCGGCCGGACTCCCGTCGCGCTCCATCCGCCAGACGAATTCGACGTCATCGGAACCGAGCGAGTGCCGCATGCTGCGGATCTCGATGCTGCCTCCCCCACTGCCGTCGAGATCCGCGGAAATCGCGAACCGGAACGGCGCCACCACGGCCGCGTACTCCGCGAGGCTCGGCATCGGGGTGTCATCCGAGAGGATCATGCCGTCCATCACGAAGTTGCCGTCGTGAACCACTTCGCCGAAGTCCCCTCCGTATCCGAAGTACTCGACGCCCTCCGGCGTGCGAGTGCGGATGCCGTGGTCCCGCCACTCCCAGACGAATCCCCCGTGCAGCCGCGGGTACCGGTCCACGAGGTCTTCGTACTGGTCGATGGCTCCCGGTCCATTGCCCATTGCATGCACGTATTCGCAGTGCAGGAAGGGCTTCGAACGCTGTCGGGCGGACTCCGCGGCGGAGCACCCGAGAAGCAGTGCGGTGTCGTCGCGGCCGATGGACTCGGTTTCGGGCACCGAGGGGTACATCCGCGAGTAGACATCCGTGTACGCGCCGGCATAGTCGCCCTCGTAGTGCACGGGACGGTCCGGATCGCGGTCGTGCACCCACGCGGCCATTGCCGCGAGGTTTGCGCCCGTCCCCGACTCGTTGCCGAGAGACCAGATGACGACGCTGGCGTGGTTCTTGTCACGCTCGACAGTGCGTTCGATCCGGTCGAGATAGGCGTCGCGCCAGGCCGGATCGTCACTGGGATTCGCGGCCCAGGCGCCCGGGCCGGTGCTCGCGTGTCCCCGGTCCCGAGAGGTCAGCCGGCTGGCACGCTCGACGACCGCAGCGGGATCACCGGTCCAGTCGTTGCCACTGCCCCCCGCCTCGAATCCATGGGTCTCGAGATCGCACTCCAGCACCACCCAGAGTCCGAGCTCATCCGCGAGATCGAGCAGTCGAGGGTGCGGTGGGTAATGGCTGGTGCGGATCGCATTGACGTTGAATCTCTTCATCAGTGCCAGGTCTTCGCGAGCATGCGTCTCGTCGAACACACGCCCGCGATCGGGGTGCGCCTCATGACGGTTCATGCCGTGGAAGACCAGTCGGCGACCATTCGCGAGCAGTTGGTCGCCGATGATCTCGATGGTGCGGAAGCCCAGCCGAAGACTGATCTTCTCGGCAGAGGTCGAGACGGTCGCCCCGTAGAGTCGCGGAGACTCGGCCGACCACGGTGTGACGCTCTCGAGCGGGATCGGGGCGACCGATGCCTCATCTGCCCAGTGCACGTCCAACCCCAACTCCGGCACTTCGAGGCGCACCGGATAGGCGCCGGGAAGCGCGCGCACCTCCGGATCGATCCACCCACGGCCATCGCGCCATGAGGTGCGCAACCACACATCGTCGATGCCGCCCAGCGGGAGAGCGCCGAGGGAGACATCCCGGAAGATCCCCGGCAGCCACCACTGGTCCTGATCCTCGACATAGCTGGCATCCGACCACTGGTGCACTCGAACGGCGAGCACGTTCTCACCCACGCTCGCGAATTCGGTGACGTCGAATTCGTGGGCGAGCCGACTGCCTTTGCCGACTCCGACCTCGTGACCGTTCCACCAGACCCGGAACGCGGATTCCACCCCGTCGAACCGCAGAACGAGGCGCGCATCCGCTCCGAAACCCTCCGCAAGCTCGACCGTGCGCCGATAGTCACCGGTCGGGTTCGCGTCCGGCACGAAGGGCGGATCGACCGGGAAGGGAAACTGCACGTTCGTGTAGATCGGGAACCCGTAGCGACCGTCGCCGACCAGAACCCAGGAGGCCGGAACAGGAATGTGATCCCACGACCCCACATCGGTCGCAGGCCGCGCGAAGGCGTCAGAGTCTTCGCCGGCCGGCTCCGCGCCCGGCAGGAGTCGGAACGACCAGTCGCCGGCGAGGTCGAGCCGCGGCGCATCCGAATGAAGCCATGACCGGGCGATTCGTCCACCGAATCCGGGCGAGCGATCGGTGAGATAGCCGGGGGAGAGGGTCATCGTCATTCCTTCATATTGGGGTCACCGACCGAATTTCACACGCGGCCAATTCTGGCACTCGTCTGGGCTGCAACCGAAACGTCGACCGCGTCAGTTGGCTGCGGTCGACAGGAGCTGAGCGCGTAGGCTGTGACGGAGTCATCATCGGGCCTGGATTTGGGCTGTTCGCGTTCTGTTGAGCGCTGGTACCCCTCACTCTCCTGAAGGTCCCCCATGCCGCACGCTTCCGTTCCCACCCGCTCCGTGCATGATCTCGGTGGGGCTCTCGGGCGTCTCGAACGCTCCCAGGTCGTCGACCAGCACGATGCCGAACTCCTGTTCGGTGCGCGCGGGGATGAACTCGAGCGACTCCTGGTGGTCGCCTCCCGTCTACGCGACGACGGACTCACCCGATCCGGTCGCACCGGCATTATCACCTATTCGAAGAAGGTCTTTCTCCCGGTCACGCAGCTCTGCCAGGACCGCTGCCACTACTGCATCTTCGTCGACACTCCCGGCGGGCTCGCCAAGCGCAACATCCCGATCTTCATGTCGCCGGAGGAGATTCTCGAGGTGGCACGCCGGGGCGCCGCAATGGGCTGCAAAGAAGCGCTGTTCACGCTTGGCGACCGCCCGGAGAACCGGTGGCCGAGCGCACGCTCGTGGCTCGACGACCACGGTTACGAGTCCACGCTCGACTACATCCGGGCGATGGCTATTCTCGTGCTCGAGGAGACTGGCCTGCTGCCCCACCTCAACCCGGGGGTCATGTCGTGG
>Ga0209100_1000407_pt1 | contig 38559 bp, 65 predicted proteins | sample lystaG_FD_185480 | JGI IMG/M metagenome (GOLD analysis project Ga0209100, IMG submission 185480) | Glacier valley bacterial and archeal communities from Borup Fiord, Nunavut, Canada, to study Microbial Dark Matter (Phase II) -... | ecosystem: Environmental > Aquatic > Freshwater > Ice > Glacier ... | reverse complement strand
GTCTCTTTTACCGGTCACGTCATCGACCCTGAGAGTTTGAACGCTATCATATTGCTCCAGGAGCTCTTGCAGATACATGGCCACCCTGGAATTAAGGATCCACTCCCGCGTCTGATTAGGATCCACTGCAACATTGCACCGCTTCCCTGATGTGTACAGTCCATGCCCTGCGTCGAGGGCTATTCTAATCATGTGCTATTCCTCCTTTGAAGTTGTTGCTGTGATGGTCTCCTTGGACGATTCTGTGGTAATGCCATCTATCGTTTCAGTAGTTGCCTGATTAACCGTTCTTACAATTGTCGGTTCAGCTTTCTTACCGCCATCCTTCAATTGTAATAGTGCATCACTTAATTTATCTGGTACTGTTATTCCGATTCTTACTGCATTTTCCAGGATGCTTATCCCCTCCATGACAATGTACCAGAGTATTGATAATGTTCTTATAGCTCCCTGAGTACCTGTTACCAAATCCACGCCTACCGCTACGGCCACCACTACCAGAATGGTAATCTTTTTAGCGATACCATTGATACCTATCTCACTTGACAGCTCCTTATCCTTATAGGCCCTGTAAATGCCTGTCACATAGTCCAGTGCCATAAAGAGCAGCAGAGCATAAATAAGCATATCCCAACCTCCCAGCAGTTTGATTACAACCGTTCCAAGTACAGATCCAAGTGCCGCTATTTTCTTATCCCATGTCATTAAATTTCACTCTCCTTATATTTTTGTAATGGAAAAGGACCCCTCGGCGGGATCCCGTGTCTTATTATTTAGTTCGTCATTTCCGCGGATGATTTACTTGTTTTCTTTCATACACTGTTCGCAACGCTCAATACACCATTCATCTCTACCGCTATCCATATTTGTGAGGTCTTTCCCTTGCAGTTCTGCCAAATAAAGGGTACATCGTCTGCTATTTTCTAAGTGTTCGCATTTGGGGGGTATATCCCCTTGTGAACAATATTGATAACCGTCTTTATGTATTCCATTCTTCATATTTAACCCCTTTCATAACTTCTGCAAATTTATTATTAATAATTAAGTCTATTTTCTATATGTAATAGTCATATCCATGTAGTCCAGATAACCAATGTCTATTGCTGATAAACTATTCCCGAAACACGCGTCTCCAAACCCTAATTCCTCACCTGTAACTTTTGGAATATTTGTGCTAACCGTATCGGTCCACAGCTTTACACCAGTATCACTATATAGTGTAAAAGTTATGGTCGTAGCGTCTGCATTTATTTTGATTATTGCTTTATACCACGTATTAGCCACGAGGTCATATCTTGTGGCGGATTGAGAAGTTGTTCCACCTTTCGAAACATATCCTAGTAAATACGGCCCGGATATTCTTAGAACAATTGAGTTTTGAGGTAAAACTGCCGATTGATTAAACCAACCCATATTCCGATACACAGTGGCTATATTGGCTGGGGTTTTGAATATAAATGTAGCTTCTTCGCCACCTTGAATTAATACGGAATTCAATGCGGTTGCTACACTATATCCCGAATATCCGCTTGCCGATGACACATATTTGATTACGCCTAAATGTCCTTTTTCCCCTGCAACCGGAACCATAGTTCCTGTTAATATAGCTGAACCACTTAATTCTTTTAAGTTTGTGGGAGATAGTAAATCATTTGCGAACACATAGGATTTATACGCCGACTGTAATTCCTGCTTCATATATCTGCGCATAACGCCCGGTATTAAGGTCACAAGAGCAATTTCCGCATTTGTGACAGGCAAGCATCCTGAGTGTTCCATGATAAACCCGTATCTCTCATATATCGACATCTGCGCCCAACCACTTAACTCATTGATTAACCTGATGAAGATGGATACCGTTGCATTGTCATTGTTCAGGATTGTATAAACCTCTAAGTTATTGTATAGCTCGTCGCTCGTAACGCTTGCGGTAGCCTTGTTTGTGGCATCAATCTGTATCCGCATCGTTCCCTTTTCGCCAAGCGGACCATGAAACTTTAATTCCACATATTTGTCGGTCATGGCAGCGTCCTTGATGAAGAAGCCAAGTCTGTAATATTCAGAAGTTGACTTCTTTATTACATAACTCGTAACACTCGGTGCTGACATGTTCTGATAAAGATTGTTCGAGCCCCTTATTATTCCCACCCGGTTTTCATTGGGTTTAATCCCTATGTTAATATCATAGAACCAGCAATTAGTATAAACATTATTGCCGTAGTCAACGACATTCTGAATCGTGTTGGCATCTGTTTGCGTGATTAATTTCGAAAAAATGTTGCTGTCGCAATAGGTACTGTTTAAGGTTCCAAGGCTAACAAAAACACCATACTTGTAAAAGGCAAAATGACCATTACTGAATGTATTGCCGTTTATGTAACTCGTTCCCGTAAGTTTAAGTTCAATACATTTCTCAACTTCTTGGATTACGTAATTTTCAACTCTTAGCCCAAAAATGCCTCTGTTCTCTCCCAGTACCTGGATTCCGACACTACCTGCAAACTCTTTTTTTAGTGTAATAAAAGGATTGATAATTTTTGAGTTTATTACAAAGCCGGTAATATCAGGATTACGTTTAACTACTATAGCCGCCCTTGCGTATGTTACTAAACCACTTTGGATTATCCACGGGTCAGATAAAATACTATTGTCCTGTACTACAATCCCAGCGATCGGGCTAGTCAGTGTAATTTTGCTTCCATTGATGCAAATTAACCCACAATTCAAAAGCGTTATTTCTTGGTCAAGGTTGATATCCTCGTCCAGGTAAACAGTTGTTCCATCAGCCAACGCAGTTTTCAAAGCCGTGATTGAACCTAATTGTGAATATCTAACTTGCTTCGTTATGTGTGACAATTGTGTCTTAACACCTGTGAGATTTGCGCCTACACTTCCTTCACCCTGCCTAGCATCTATAATCTCCTGTGCAATTACTTCGCCTGTCGGTACTGGCGTTGTGATGATATCGTCAACTCGGTTCGTAACTGCCGCCAATGACGAATTAAAACCTGTGTAAAATCCCGCTCTTGTGGCTTCTGCTGTTTTTCTTGCAGCTTCATCTGTTTTTCTTAAATTCTCCGCTGCTACTCTTTCCGGTTCTGCTGCTATAATCGGAGCCAATATTCCAGCACCAGGCAACACACTTATATTGCCGTCAGATGTCAAGGATCCGTCTCCGAGTATGCTGAATTTTCGAGATACGATAACTTCAGGTACTGTGTTTGACAACTGTATTTCTGCAATTAGTCTGCCCTTTCCCATATTGTTTGGGAATAAGACCTGATAGATTCCGGTTGCAGCGTTCAGGACTGTAACAAGTCCATTTGCCACGGTAGCTTCAAACATTTCTCCGCTAGGTACTTTCACAATCATTCTTAGGGTTAACCCTGCACAGTCCTTAGCTACTGAATTGTCTAGAACATGGACTTCCAAGCCTCTGGATTTCACATCTCCGTTGTTACAGTAAAAGGATCTATTGATTGGAATGTCGTTGTCTAAATATAATAATTGATATTCTTTCAGCATTAGTACACCTCCTCGGCATCAACGAAATTGATTACATTGTTTTGTTCGTCTCGATAGTCTTTACCCTTAACAATCTGATAAAACTGTGTTTGTGGGGTTACGCCTTCTAACGCCATGATTTCCTTATTGAAATAATACTCGTAAATATCAGGCGTGATGTTATAGTCCAACATTAAAATTGGAACACTCCCTGACATATCACAATGTTCTTTGCTTGCAAATCCATATAAGCGCCCATAGGCTGTTTTCGAATAATTATCGACTTGTATCAACCCAGCCACCCAAAAGGAGGCATTTCCCTTAGGGGTTAGATAAGTTTTTAATAGTGCCATTCTTCTACCTCCTTATGTATGATTTGATGTAAAGATCACATTGTATTCTCTTCAGATTTGGAGACCTCAGACTAATGTTGTGAATACCATTCGTTGTCACCCATGTGGTGATATCCAATACGATATCCGTGTTTGTTGTCCCTGTTCTTCGTACTCCGTTAATGTCGACTTCGATTGTTCCGTTATCGTTCGTATATTCCAAGATACCAAACTTGACAGTATGCTCATGAGAATAATAAATGTGTGTATGAGCCATATTGTGTGAGTGCGCATTGTCGGTGTATCTAACCATGTGATAATGTTTACCCTCATTAGGATAAGACAAGTCAACTTGTGTTGCTGTGGAAAAGTCAGGACTGGCGCCCGCCTCTGATGTATTTCTGCTACTCGGCCCCGATGTGCTTCCACCACCACTTGCAGCACCCTTTGAATCCGTTCTGAAATTATATTGTTTAAGTCTTAGCTCTACTTTTTCAATAACTGATGTGGTATCTCCGATTCTAAAACTCATATTCAACGGATAACCATCCTCTACATTTTGAACTGAACTCTGATTTTGTTCGTTCGCCATGCCATTAGGTGTGATTAAGGTCGAACCATTGGAATCCTTTATAGCAAAGCCTTGTCCGTCAAACCGGTAACTCGTGCCGATAATCGAAGTACCTTGACCGTTTCGCTTTAGGCTTAACCCTTTGATAAAGGTAGCTGCCGGTGTACTTTGCCCCCAGTTCGTTAAAACTCTTAGTCGAACATATTTACAAATGTTTTGAGCAGGGTCATTAGGCGTGAGTGCTCCACCATCAAGTGGGAAATACCAAGTTCCATTGTTTTCTATTGTGCTAACGCCTATGTCATCCCAAAATTCTAAACCAATAAGCAACTGGCCTGTTCCACTTGTATACCATTCATCATTATCCATGTAATAAGTACTACCTGGAACGTGTGGAATATAACCGCTTCTACAAAATTTTGTGTCAAGAATCGTTATGGCGTAGGTGTTATCTAATTGTCCAAAGTTTGAAACGTGCCATAATTCGGCATTATCAATTGGTATTGGAGCAGAAGGATTGCTTCGATAATCCTGATTAATTAACTCTGTTCCAGCCTTATAAATATCAATCGCGAACGAACCAGCTAATTGCGTAACCTCTGATTTTTCGGCCTTGCCCTCAACCAACCCTATTATCGCCTCATTACTTGATAAATTCAAACTTGATCCGATGTCGGACTGAATTAGATTTGTTACGATGGAGTTAAAGAAAGCTGTTCCTGCCACCACTGTTCCATCCATTGTAATTGCAAGCTCGTATGGTCCGTTGATTCCTGTTTTACTGTACCCGAATCCATTCAAGTTGTATCTCCACACCTTTGTGGCTGTCATAGGATCTTCTGTATCCATAATTAAAAGCTCGCCATTACGCTTTGTCACATAACCGCCTATTGCTGTTGTCAGTAAATGAGTAGCTTCATCAATAGCTTGTTGCGTTAAGGTTTTATTCGACTTTATGATCTCGGCCATATTGATTAAAACATTGCCTACATCATTAAAACTCGATGCCAGATTCGGAAGAAAGTACCCTAGCTCGAGGTTTTCATTTCTGCCGGTTAAAATATTCTTCCTGACCTTGATTACGCGTGCTTTTAAATCAAATCCTAGTTTGCTGTGCTTAATTGTAACCACATCGCCTAAATAGACTCTTTCCAAGACTGCATAATTTTTATATTCTTCAGTTTTTGAAAGCTCAATGAAATCAACTTTGTAATTTGCTTTTGGTATGTCGATTTCGCCATTGTCCATCAGATCTTGTGCTGCAGTTCTTAATGCCTCTTCTGTATCTGCATCGCTAAACTCAAAGGTTTTAATTTTTGGATATGGGTAATTTACCAAATATGGACTGTCGATATACTTTTCAGGTAACAATAGTCCATCTTTCCCTATAGGCATCATCCTTGTGCATACATCGTCCAGATTGAGTGTTTCTTCTATTCCAAGGATGTTCTTTCCATATCGAATATGAACGCCCCTATCAAGTCCTCTGGTGCTGTGGAGAATGATGTTGTAATTGTCATGTTCAATTTCTCCACCCCATGTATTTATAATCCCGGTTTCACCCATGAAGGCTTCAACAACATTCTTTCTGATAAAGTACCTTGTTGCATTTCCACCTAGTGATCCGGATACTGTAAATAAATTAGGGTACTGAGTTCTTGCTAGTATCCATTGTGCAGCTAATACACCAGATAAGTTTTCCGGCCTGACATCTTCTAAAAAGTTATCAAGATTGTCATAAAACAAATGTCTGGCATTAACTCTGATGCCGACAAGCGATTTCTTCTTGTTGTATATTCGATAAACCTGACCATCTGCTTTTACTAAATTTCCATTAACAAGTTCTGTCCACTTACCCGCTTTGTCAATTGGATAGTCAAGCTCAACTTCATGTTTTCCGTTCAACTCTTCATCCATATAACAGGAGAGTGGTTCATGTAAAGCTCTCCCATTTCTGGAAAAGCTAGTTGTAGTTTTATCATAAATTTGAATCACTATAACCATCTCCAATTAGGTGTAATCTCTAGTTTTGTAACCGTTCCTGTCCAACTTATTGGATTCTCACCAGTAAATAATTCAGGAAAATCTCCAAAAAAATCATTATTTTTCAATACTGTATCTTTGTATACATCCATCAACATAGAATCAATCGTTACATATTCGGATACATTGTATAGATAGAGGTTCCAAGCTCCTATCGTGAGAACGATGTTACCAGTGCCATAGACCTTGATTATCGGCTTGCCTGATGCGTTCCTTGGATTTATCAGGGTACTTGCACTTGTGAGTGTAATAACCTCTTGAGCAATCTCTTGAGCGTATGGCTGACAATCGAACTGTACAATAAATTCATGTACTGTCGGTATGATCTTCGTGAGTGGAATCTTATTAATGATAGTGGCTTTATATTTAACGTCTGGATCATTCGAAAATATTACATCATCAGTACCATTAAGCCATGAGCCTAACTCGTGGACGTTTCCTTCATCCAGGATACATTCACAAGGTTTTATTACTTCGTCGTAGGTTCCATCATCTTCTGTTAAGAATCCGTCTCTTCCTGGAACTCTTTTTTTTTCAATGTTGGCTTGTGGGCGCTCATAAGGAGGAAGTTTTGTAACCATGATTCCCATATCAAGCGAATTAATTCCTTTCCAAATAAAATATGGTCCCATTTACCTTCCTCCTCTCGCCTTTGATACCTGCATTTTGTAAAATTCTAATTCTTCAGCAAACGCCTGAACGTCTTGCTTTCTGTTGTTGACAAAGTTCTCAATGTTTACGGTTAATCCACCGTTTTCGCCACCATTCAATCCGAGCATTGCCTTTAAATCACTCAAAGGCGCAACCACCTCAGGGCCTGCCTCACCGACTCCCTTTAGTCCGTATGGTGTATTAAACAATGTAGGCTTGTCGAATATTCCGCCTTTTGCATACCATTCAACGCCTATTGACGGTTTTCCTGGTAATCCTAAAAAATCTCCCACTTTACCCCAAAATCCTGTTTTGCTCCACGATACTGAAAAATGTGGCATTTTAATTGTTGGTAATTTCCATTGAAAATTAAAAAATCCTTTTATTTTGTCTACAATTCCACCTACAACTTCTTTTGCCTTTGTAAATGGTTTTGTAATCGCATCTTCCACCTTGCCAAATACCATCTTAATATTTGTCCACAATTCGCCCATTTTGAGTTTTATCGTATCCCAATTTTTATACAATAAAACGCCAATAGCAATAATCGCACCGATAGCCAATATAACTAACCCTATCGGACTTGTGAGGAATGTGAACGCAACGCCTAATGAAGTTGTTACCGTTGTTCCAAAGGCCGCTATAGCTCCCCATAGTGTCATTCCTGATGCCATTAAGGCTTGCTGTATATTGAATGCGATAACTAATGCTGTTATGGTTCCAAATGCCACGCCTAAGATGGTGAGCGCGGTTTTATTCTGGTCTATCCAACTCGGCAACTCTTTCAACTTGTCTAAGAACCCTTGAATCGTTGGAAGCAATTCCGCAAATTTTTCACCGAAAGCGCCTAGCACCGATGATTTCAGATTGTCAATTGTGTCTCCGAAAGTATCAAGCCCTGCAACAGCTTCATTGCTCATGACGGAACCGCTTGTTCTAGCTTCTTCTGCAAGCCTGTTGAGTTCGTCGCCGCCAGCTTTTATCATGGGGTTCATTTCCATAGCTGACTTTCCGAATATCTGCATTGATAATGCATCTCTTTCAGTTTCGTTTCCTACTTTGTTTAAAGCTTCAAATACTTCACCTTGAACTTGTTCAGCACTCTTAAGGTTTCCGTTTGAGTCAATTACTGAAACGCCTAGAGTTTCAAATGCCAATGCGGTTCCCTTTAGCGCTTCAGGAGTTTGATCCTGAGCTTCGCTTAGTTTCAACTGAGCGTCACGAGCTTCGAGACTATTGTCTCCGTATTTTTTAACCGCTTCATTATAGGTTTTTTGTGCTTTTTCAACATTAATGGCTGCTCTTTCCTGATCCGCCAAACTCATGGTTTGACCTTCTGCGCCTACCTTAGCCGCCGCCATGCTCTTTGTAAGCTTAGCTTGTGCGCCTGTTAATACATCTAAATCAACGCCTAAATTATTTCCAATATACTGAAGTTCCTGAAGCCTTTCCGCTGATAGTCCCGTAACGTCTGATTGCCTTTGAAGTTCGTCAGCGCTCTCAACAACTTGAACAACCATAGCACCAATTGCAACACCTGCAGCAACCGTGGCGCCAACCGCAGCTTTACCTATGTTTTTAAGGTTTCCAATCGCTTGGTCTTTCGATAAAACAGCGTTAGTTTGTCTGCCTTGTGCTTCTAAGCTTTTAAGCTCGGTTTCGGTTTTAATGACTTCACGTTGTAATTCTCTGTATTGTTCCTCAGATATGTCACCTTTTTTAAATTGTTCCTGAACTTGTCTTTCCGCTTCTTTTAAAGTTTCAAGTTTGCCTTTTGTATTGGTTACTTGGTCTGCTAACAGTTTTTGTTTTTGAGCAACAAGGACTGTATTGCCTGGATCAAGTTTTAAAAGCTTTTCAACCTCTTTCAGCTCACTCCCTAACGCTCTAGATTTCTTGTTTACTTCTTCTAAGGCTTTCCCTAACGGGCCGGTATCACCACCAATTTCGATTGTAATACCTCTTATATTTTTACTGGCCATTTAGTCACCTCCCTTGTATTTTCTTCTCAGCGCTTCTCTATCTGGCTTTGTTTGTTCCATTCTGTAGCAATCGTCAAGATACTTTCTTCCTTCTTCCGTCATGCTGTGGTTATAAATAACCGCATCATGGAGATATAACCAATATTCAAATACTTCTAATTTTTCAATTCTATCGAAATCATAGCCGGTGTAATCCGATATGATCTTTTCTTCTTTCGTATTTATTTCGTAATCATTCCCCTGTTTTCCTTCATTTGTTGGAATGTAGGGGATTTTTAGTTTTTTGAGTTTTTCTCACCCGTTAGCCATTCAAAAAATGCGGTAAGAATTTCATTCATTTGGTCAAAATCGAGTTCGTCGATAATCCCTGGTGGAACTTTCTTGTTGCCTTTATTTTTCTTTAGAAGGGTTAAAACTGCATCTGTCATCCCGTCTAGTCCTTCTTCTTTTTTTGAATTTATTGCAAGGTCAACAATTTTCTTTAATGTCTTTACCTTTGGAGCCTCGACTTCAAGCACTAAATCATTTAATTTAATATCAAAATATCGCTTATTTACTGCGGACAAGTCAAACATATAATTCTCCTTTCAAAAAAATGGGGAGCAACTAAGCTCCCTCATTCTGAATTTATACTGTTGGAATCTCTTCCTCGAAGATGATCTTTGTTCCTTCTGCATCGTGTGGCATTGCTTTAAATTCGGCATCAATGACGGTCTCTTTGTCTTTCAAAAATGCCATACTGAATCCAGCCTGGTTACTGCCTACGATTGTTACACGAATATCTCCATCAATGGCATCCTCATGCACAAATCGAATGACATAGTTCTTTCTATCCTGGTTTGCTATACCACCGATCTTGACAGTTCTCTTTCCTGCCGCCTCTACAACTCTTGCTGTTGAGCAAAGTTTCTTCAGTGTGTTACCATTCCAGGTCATGACGCCTGATTTCAGCGATACCTCTTCTTCTGTCAGCACGGTTTTTGATGCGAGTCCAAGGTCATCCTTAGCCTCGTAAAAACTCGGTTTGTAATCAAGTGTCGCGCCGCCTTGGATGAATCCAAGTAGATTATCAGCGACTTCCAATAAAAGATCTGTTGGGATGGTCGGTGCGGTATATTCCATTACATATAATTTTCCTGAGCCTAGTACAATTTTTTCTTCTTCTGTTGACATATTTCAGCCTCCTTATAATTTTTCTGTAAATGCGAATGAGTAGATGGTTTCATACATCTTTTCGGATGCTATCCACAATCTATCCCTTGAAAACTCCACCGGAATTGCATTGAGTAAATCATCAATAGATTTTTCAACTGTTGGAGATATTTTGTTTGTGTAAAGTTCTAGTGTGATTGCTCGATCTATAATCTTATTCAGATTATCAGCACCTCGCACCGTTCTTGATTCCATAAAGAGAAGGTAAGGCAATAATGGAGCAGTATAAAAACTCTCTTCCGCAATCGGAATACTTAGTGGCTGCAAGAGCGTTCTTATGTCAATCATCTATATCACCCCATTCTCAATAATTGCTTTGACATTATCTTCATAGTCTTTGACTAGCTTTTCTTCGATTGGCTTTATATGTATCTTTCCGGCTACTCTTCCACCGCCTGTTTTTGCATGACCGTGTTCTAACAAATGTGCCAAACCGGGTTTATATTTGTTGTGGATAATCCATCTAGCTCGATGTCTTACACTATCATTTTTAGCAGTCCAACCCTCGCTGTAAGGCTTATCTTGAGCAGTTTGGAAAGTAGATGCAGATACCGCCTTGAGTTCCTTAGCAGCTTGTTTAACAAGTTTTTTAGTGACTTCCTGTATTTCTTCTTCAACGCCAGTTGTATATTTGATCATTTCTTCGCCAAATGCTCGGGAAAAATCTCCAACTTTTACAGAACCTTTGATTTGTGACCTACCATTATTTACGCCCATGATGTCACCACCAGTTCAATGATGTCGCTCTTCACGTATGTTCTTAAAATGCTGTACATCTTTCCCTCGTGTTTGATATAGCGATTATCTTGGTATTCGAAACTCTTCATTTCAAAAACAAGTTGAGGTTTTAACCCCACTCCGGCAGCTTGATAAAATTCTGACTGTCTGACAGATTTCTTATTTGCAAAAACCTCTGTCCAAATCGTTGGAATGTCCGGTTGTTCGTATGTAGTGATTTCTGGTGGAGTTCCTAGTTCAATAACATCTTTCCACATATTAAATCACCACCACGGTATTATATTCTGGACACATCGACATGTGAGTTATCAGACTGTCAAATCTTAATTGATACTTGTCTGATTCTGCATTGTCTAACCCAAAATTAGCCTTGCAATACAAGATAATCGCTCGTTTTGTCAGTTGATCAGTATCAGAAATCACTCTTATTCCAGAAATTCCCATTTGCATCTTAGCGGATTCAATAAGATCTAAAACTTCATTATCCATGGAGCCGTGAGAGATTCTAAGATTAAGTTTTACATCGTCCATGATCATGTAATCACGCTCCTTTGTTTAAATAAAAGAGAGGGCTGTTAACCCTCTCAATGTTCTTATGCAAACTTCTTAGTAACAGTAACCAGGGAGTTCTTATCGACTACCTTACCATCCACAAGCATGATTGCCTTTGTGACTTGATCATCAGTGTCGTTGTCTTCGTACTTCTTAACGGTAACGTTGTAGTTAGTGTTAAGAACATAGTCCTTAAAATTGAAAAGGAAAGCGACAACGGTATCAGCTGCGATGGTAGCTCCAAGGCTTGTCATGTAGTTGTTCAGAACTACAGGCCTTCCGAGAAGTGTTCTTTCAGGCTTGCCCGCGATTCCGTAGTTCACTCTGGCGATAGGCTGTTTCTGTGAATCAACCATACCGATGAACTTCATGAAGGTCTTCTTTGTCATACCCCATACTGCATCATTCTCATATTCAAGAGGAAGAGCAGCTTCAGCATCAACTAAAGTGGCATAAGCAACATCACCAGCAGCGGCGATATCAACATTCTGACCTACAACAACGGTTTCTGTAAGGATACCCTTAGGCTGTCCGATTCCAGTACCGCTAATTACAGCTTGTTCAAGGGCTTTGTTCATTGCTTCGGCAATGTTGTTTGTGATAGCTATTTCAAACGCGCCCAGAGCGACTACAGAGGTCTCAAAGGACATTGAAACTGCACATCTTAGCTTGTAGTAGCTAAATACAACTTCACCGGTTGGCTTCTTCTGCTTATCGGATGTTCCACCTTCTGCAACCCATGTTGCTACGGGCTTAACGCTGGATAGTGGAATGGACAAACCACCCTTGTAAGATGTTTTTGTGAGCAATGGAAGAATCATTCCGGTAGCTTCCATTTTTTCAATGATCTTATCAAGAATAGTATTAGGAATTACTGATCCAATGTCAGTTGTCGCTGTATTTGCATCAATGTTGAACTGTGCTGGAATCGGTGTTCCGTTTACTACATAATTCATGAATGCTTTTCTGTATTCAATGCTGTTGTAGATGTTATCATCAGCCACGTTGTTGGTTGTATCGATTACTTTTGCCATTTGTACTGTCACCCCTTTGTTTTCAAGATCTATTGCCTTTGTTTTGTCTTCAAGAGCCTTAACATTGGCGTTAGCAAGGGAAACTTCATCCCATTGCTTGTCCAATGCCTCAACTTCCTTAACCTTGGCTGCGTAGTCTTCCATCTTTCCTTCTTCGATGAATCCCTTCATCTCTGCTAGTAAGCTTGCTCTCTGTGCCATGTATTTTTCTCTGTTCATTATTTTATCCCTCCGATTAATTCGTAATATTTGAGTGTAGCCTCCGCTTTTTTGAGCATTAAAATATCCGCTTCATTGCTGAGCGGATTCTTGATCGAGTTTCTTATTTTGTTTATGACTTCTTCTGGTAAAAGTTCAGCCGTTCCATAGCTTGCAATAAGATTAGAATTGCTAAACATGACTTCATCAATCAGTTTATTATCTAACGCCTGCTGTGCCGTGAACCATGATTCTTTATTCATCAAGTCAAGCAATTCCTTTTGAGATTTTCCACTCTTCAGCCGATACGCATTAGCGATTGTATCATTTGCATTCTTCAATACCTCTGAAGCGTGTGCCATGTCTCTATGATCTCCGGATGCCATCGATGAAACATTGTGAATCATCATCTGCGCTGTTGGTGACATTACTACCTTCTTACCAGCCATGGCTATTACCGATGCAGCAGATGCCGCTAAGCCTACAATCTTAACAATTACATTGCCTTGATAAGATTTAAGTGCTGTATATATCTCACTTCCTGAGAATACATCTCCACCACCTGAATTGATTTCAACTTCTAGCTCATCGCCGGATGCTTCATCAATTAATTTGCTTACGTTTTTGGGGCTAACGGCCTCAATTCCGAAATAATCATAAATCCATTGATCATCACTTCGTATAATTGGCCCTTTTATATTAATCTTCTTCATTTATTCACCCCCTTTCGCACCCGCAACCACAGCCGTATCTAATCTTCTTATAGGTGTATCTCCGCCTGCTATAGGTGCTAATCCGCCTAAGATTTTACGCCATTCATTCGGTGTCATAGCGCCTCTATCAACCATTTGTACAAGATTTAACTTAGTTGACATGTTAGCGTACTGAAGATTGGATGCTTCAAACATAATTGAGTTGCCGAATCCCCTTTCTCTTCTTGAAAATAGCTTTCTACTATATTCATTACTCGACTGCATTGCGTATGGTTCGATTTCGGCTTCATAGTAAGCATTCCATTCATCTTCACTCCACTTTGACTGTACAATCTTTTCATTTGTTCCAAAAAACGAATAGATCCTTTGGACTGTCTTTTCCATCTGCAACGCATTTGGAACATAGTCTTTTGGATCTACTTGCTGTGCATCAAATTTTGCATCAGTAGCAGCAGCACCAGTGGAACCATTATCAATATTCAAGAAACTGTTCACGAATTGATCCGTTTGATCTTTAATGTCTTCTGGTCTCAAGGTGTTATGAAATTTTAGCAACCACCTGACGATGTTTGAGTTCTTAATTGCTTTAACAATACCTTGATCGGTTGTATTGATGATTTCCATCAGTGAAATCAATGCGTCTCTAGGGCTTGTCCCGAAAATATCATTTTCATTTACATCTTGCCTTAAATGGATAACATCTACATACGCATATGTGATCGTTTTGCCATTTCTCATAAGGCATTTTAAAAACAATTCTCCTTGAGTGTCGTATATTGCTTCTACACTCACACAAGGTATTGGATACAATTCAACCGGAAATCCATTATCATCACGATGGATGTATATAAACGCATTATTGTTTAGCTGTAACTGTGTAGCTACCTTTTCTTGCATCACCTGACCTGTCATATAAGGATTAGGTTCCTCAAGTAAGAATCTCATGTATGGTTCTGGATTAACTTTTAGATTTATCGAACCATCTGCATTAACAGTTTCTCTAATGTGCTTTGCTACTAGCTTTCCGATTGCCTTCACCTTTGGCCGGATACATGCTCTGATAATGTCGCTTTTATATAAATTGCCATTCCATGCAAAGTAACCATTTCCTCTGTCCGTGATCATTTCATACCTTGATGTACTGACTGATTTATTAAATAGCCTGTTTAGTAATCCCATTTACTCACCTCCCTTCAAGTTCTGAAATGTCTTAAATAATATTCATGTAACTATCTTTGTATTGATCCAAAATAATAAAGGCATCCATCAATGATGCAACTCCATCTATTCTTCTCGTTGGTTTGCTAGTTTTAACCAGAGCAATATTATCGTTTGTATCAATTTTTATTGCTGCATTGCTCAAGTTCCATTTCAGAATTTGAGAATTATTGTAATTTATTCTTTTTGCCTTTAAATCAGCGGCAAAATTAAACATAGGGCCGCTGAATGTTTTGGGACCCTGAATTACTGGTAAAATCGACTCTTGACCGAACTTTGTTTTTAGATCATCCACAATATACTTGCTGTTCCATGAGTCATAACCTATTTTATAAATATAAATGTCAAGTTTCTCCTGGACTTCTACAAACCATTCTGTAACATCCTTATAATTTATCTTATTGCCCTCTGATAGTCTTAGGTATCCTAAGTCATGCCAAACATCGTACGGAATCTTGTCTTCCTTTACACGTGCTTCTAGGAGGTCAGACGGTAGCCAATACATTTGATGGACATACAAGGTTTCATCATTAGGTACCTTGAAGATTACCGTTGCACAAGTTAAGTCAGTGGTGTTCGACAAATCTAATCCACCGATGCAATATCGAGGTTTCAATTCTGCAATATCGAATATCGCTGTATTGTTTAATTCGTCGAACCCTAGCCATGATTCGGATGAGGTTTCTCTGATGTTGAACTCTTTACATACAAGATTTTTTACAAGCTTGCTATTATTCTTAGCCTTTTCAACTTTAGCGGCTAATGTCTTTAGGTTCTTGATTGTTCCTAGTCCTGGATTCGCTTTCTTCCAACACGCTGGTTCTTTCCATTCTTCTCTTGAATCTAATTCATAGATAAATGCGATGAAGTGATCATCCTTATAACCATCTGGATCAAAATATCCATTGATTACTCGCTCTGCTTCTTCATACTTCTCATCATAGATATCTTCTCGGATTGTTCCGGCGGTAGAAGTGATATAAATGAGTGGCTGCTCTCTTGCTGATGTACCATCTGCAATAATGTCATATAGCGACTTTCCATTTTTCCACTGGTGTATTTCATCCATCAGTCCAGCATGAATATTTAAACCATCCAATGTATCTGAATCAGATGCGAGAGGCTTGAATGTACCCTCGTTGAAGTCACTAGGCATTTCACCCACTAATCTTCTTATCCTCTTCTTCAGCGTTGGTGACTTATTCACCATTCGTTTAGCTTCGCCCCATATGATTTTAGCCTGGTCTCGTTTAGTAGCCACGGCGTATACTTCAGGACCTGCTTCACCATCTCCGGCTTGCATATACAATCCAACGATGGATGCCAGTAAGGACTTACCATTTTTCTTTCCGACAATTAACAAGGATTCTCTATATTTTCGGTTTCCCTCAATGTCGATAAACCCGAATATAACTGCGAGGTGTGCCTTTTCCCAAAGTTCAAGAACAACAGGCTTTCCGCCCATCTTACCCTTGGAGTGTCTACAGAAGTTTTCACCAAATTCAATAACATGGTTTGCTCTGGAAGGACTATAGTAATATTCAGAGTTATTATCATCAAGATCAGCGTTAGCTTTTTTATAAACCTTATAGATTTTTAGTGATACAACCTCTTGCCCGCTCTCAATTAAGTTCCAGTATTCCCGAATTGGATTATAGTCTAGTGGATACTTAATCATCACGATCATTGACGAATCCATCAAATCCATCATCCTTAACTCTTGTTTCAGGCTTTGGCACGAGGTCTGAAAGTTGTTTTATAATGCTCTGGTAGTTCTTATTCATCGTGTTGTAGAGTCTCGCTACTGGTCTTTCTCTTTCATACGGGTCCATTTTTTCTGACTGACTAAAAAGTTCAGTGAACCCATTTTCATCAAGGTCTTTTTCCATCCACTCAAGTGTGATTCTCATATAGGCAGCTCTCTGAATCAATCCTTCGATGATGCTCTTGTTTTGTTTCTGCACGTCTTTATAGATCGTGTTAAGCCTGCGTATCTCTTTAGTTATCTTCTGTTCTCTTGTTAACTCTATCTTTGTTGCCATAAAAATCACCTCCTTTTATGGATTTAGGGGAGGGGGGTCACGCGGATACCCTGCGTATTCTTCCGATATTCACTCACCGGTCTCTTAAAGAGTGTTCAAAATTCAAACAATGGGGGGAGTAGTGCAAAATTTATAAACAATTATATATAATTAATATTTTATTTCTCAACTATATTACCCATTGTATCGAACTTTAATCCCTCTACAGTAGGTCCAAACCTACCATGATGTTCCCATGCATGACAGTCTTGACACAACGCCTCTAAGTTACGCCAGTCTAGTGTGATGTTGATATCACCTATGTTAGTAGCCCTTAAGTATTGCTTGTGATGTACTAACTTTGCTGGCACTATCAATCCTTTCTTCTCACATCTCTCACATAGTCCATGTACTGAGGATAGATAAGATCGTCTAGTGTCTTGCCATTGCTTAGACTTATAAAATCTTCTGGCAAACTCTTTCACACTCTCACCTCTTGAACTCAACACACAGCCTGATGTACTCATCCATCATAGAGTTAACGGCTATCATATGGCTCTTATACTTGAGCGTGTCCTTCTCTTCTTTATGGTTAGTGAGGTATATGTTAAAGTACGTAATAGCATTCGTTGTATCTTGAATCTCTCTTATAGTTTTAAGTTGTTGCTTTAGTACCGTATCATCTATCTCAACCGTGACTATTATATTACTTAAATTTGACATTATCTCTCACCTCACCTGTTTAATAACGCCACCCTCTACCTTGTAGTGGCTATGCTCCATACATTTGTTTAAGTCTGTATACTTCCCTCTGTGCTTAATATTTCTAGATCCACAGTATGGGCATGCAATATACCCCACATTGTTATTAATGCAATCTGTTAGTAAAATAAATTCTTTTCTACATGTATTACATAAATAAGTTTGATACATAACACCCACCCCCCTCTATCCCCCCCCCAAATTTGGGTAAACTAAAAACCCTCACATCTCTGCAAGGGTTTCTGTATGTAGGAGGAAAATCTATAAAATCACTAATTACAATATAGCACAGATGTTATTGCGATTGGTTGTCATGTTTATCGCTGTAGTTATTCAAAGTCTAAAAACATATTTAACTGTGCCTTGTGCTTTTCAAGTCTTTCGGTTGCCATCTTGAAGTAGTCCTCATCAAGTTCAAAACCTAAGCTTTCAAATCCCATATCATAACAAGCAATTAACGATGATGCTGAACCCACATGAGTATCTAAGATTTTATCGCCCTCTTTGGCGTAGTTTCTTAAAAGCCATTTATATAAAGCTACAGGTTTTTGCGTGGGATGGATTCTGAACTCTTTGTTTTTCATATTTTCTTGTAACATTCCATTCCACATAAACCTGAAAATTCTTGTCTTTTCGTTGAATGATGTCCACGCAAGTTCACCGTCAGCAAATGAAACGCCCTCAGGATGTTTTTTATCCCAAACCACCCAACATTGACTGTCTTTATTTATCGCAGTTTGAAAGTAATTCCCACCCCATATGATTTGATTTTTACTTACTCGAAATAATTCCTTGAAGTATTTTTCATCTGTTTTAGGTTGTTCCCATAATGCAAGGTGATAATCAATTCTTTTTGCAGCATGTTCTCCACCTTGTCCACACATATATCCACCTTTTGTAACATCGCCAAATATCGGATCTACTATCGCTAAATCAAAATACTTATCTGGTATCTCCTTCATTCCTTCCACACAATCCATGTTGTGAAATCCTGTTAAATTCATTTTACCTCCGTTCTATCTATCTCATTCAATGCGTATCCATGCATCCTGCAAGTGTAATAGTAACTGTAGTCTATTGCCACCGATACTTTCTCTAACGATTCCCCTAGAATGTATATTCGATACAATATCGTTCTAAATATCGGATCAGTTAAGCTCTCAATCATTTCTATTGCCTTACCCTCATGTTCACATGATTCATCTATTTTGTGGTTAAGCTTATCCTTTAGCTCTATCAACCTTGATATTCCGTCAGACATTTTATCGTTATTCCCTGTTGCGTGAGGCATATCGGAAAGCACTGGAGATATTCTTGTTAATCTTGTTTCAATCTCCAGCACTGCATCTTCTAAAGCTAATACTTCGATTCTTCTATTCTGTATACTTCTCAGGTGTTCTCTTGGTATCATTTGATTCCCCCTTTGTTTTCCTGTGTTTTATAACTAACTTTGCTTCAAATCCGCATTTACAACTTCTTAAAAACAGATCAGGATCAATCATGAGCTTACCTTGTCCATTACCTACAAATTGATTCCCACAGTCGGGACACACCTCAAACACTTTGGATATGATATTACTTTCTTTAGCGTTCATTGCTATACCTCCATATCTTCAACTTTTGCGATTTTTTTGTTGCATTTTCCACAATAAGTATGTTTACCCATTTTGTGTCTGATTTCGTCATACATCTCATAATTTTCAGCTTCTTCTCCGTCAAACCTACTAAAGCTTCGTATAGGTCCATATGCAAAATCTTTTGTATAAAACTGTTCATCATTCCCACAATGCGGACACTTATCTATTTTCATCAATTAACCTCCTAAAATATTGAGATTTGTTTATGATCAACTTCCTGTATTTCACCTAGTAGAATCTTTCTGAAGATGGATTCAAAGATTGGTACCGGAATTGAATTTCCGGACTGCTTGTACAATGCTCCATTAAGCTTTCCTGGTGTGCCCGGATGAACTGACAAGGCATTATAGTAATCTTCATCGTTATAGCCTTGTAATCTCCAACATTCGATTTCTGTGAGGTATCTGTACCCCTCTGGTACTTCAAAAACTCCACTGTTTGGACTTCTCATTTGCTTAGTGGTTATTGTTGTGCAATAGTCTTTTATGACCTCCACTCTGCCATTAAAGGTTGATTCGCTAGTGCCGTCTATAAGGCTTAGCATAGATGGTTGAGTTACAATATGTTCTTTACGGTAATCACTCATAAATTCTGAAATATCTCTCATAGGTGTTCTGATCAGGTCCGTAAAATCGAAGTGGGTTCCATCCAAGCAGCTTATTGTAAATACTCTTTCCCTCGCCTGTGGTAGTCCGAATTCTCTGGCATCCAGAACCTCAAATGAATTCGCATATCCTAGCTTTTCCATTTCTCTAAGATAACCATTAAAATTATGAATCATGTGTTTAGACAATACATTCTTCACATTCTCCCATATCACTATCCTTGGCTTCCACACGCCCATCTGATTGATAATTTTCAAGGTTTCCCACATCAGGGATGATCTTGTTTCTGACCCTGGATCAGCACCTTTTTGTAATCCTGCGATGCTGAAATCCTGACAAGGTGAACCGTGAATTAAGATATCCGGCTTTAGATCCCACCCAACCACTGATTGGGTTTTATAGGGTAGTTCTTTTGCAAATATGGCATTATAGGATTTTACCGCCTTGAGGTCTATCTCTACATAATCGATGGACTTTACAGGGATTCCAATATTTCTAAGTGCTATTCTTGGTGAACCGATTCCCCCGAATAATTCTAAGATTTTAAGCATCTATTCCCCCTTCTCCCCTCTCCCTCTTGGCTCCCAAACATAATTAGCAACCGTCTGAAGTCCATACCCCAATTCAGCGGCAATCCGCTTGCAAGTTTTGCCTTTGGCGTATAAGTAGTTTATGATTTGAATATTTTCAATGGTCATGGCTTTATATTTTTTCACTCACTTATATCTCCTCCAACATTATTTTAACGAATCCTTGTTCTGCATAAAACTTGCACACAGTCAATTATTTTTGCTTTCTTTAATGTATCTAATTTTACTTTCTTTATGTTGTTGTATGTGATATAATATATGTAAGGAGTTGATTAACATGAGAAAAAGTCCCACATTTAACAAAACCCTCACATGTTCAAGATGTTCTAAACCTTTCCCACAAACTGGAAATAGACAAATTTACTGTCCCGATTGTAAAATCATTGTTACAAAGGAGATTAAGGAAAGGCACTATATGAAAATTAATCCTAATGCCTATACCCCGAGCGCCACCCCTGAAAAATGTTCAATATGTGATCTTCCGTTTTCATCTTTTTATAAAGATGTTCCGTATTGTAACAAGCATTATTTGCGTATGTACAACAATGGAACTACCGAGATTCTCATCAAAAAGAAGAACGATTATATTATTGATGGCTCTTCTGTTATTATGACGACAAACCAAGGTGTAGACTTTATGTTTGATGTTGAATTTCTTGATAAAGTTAAAAAATATAGTTGGTGTTTAAGTGCTACAGGTTATCTGGTTGCAAATGTTAATTATAAAGTCACTAAGTTGCACCGCTATATTTTAGATGCACCTCCGGATCTTGTGGTTGACCATATAAACGGAAATCCTAAAGATAATAGAGTTATAAATTTACGATTGTGTTCCAACCTTGAAAACACCAAAAATGTTTCTATCCAGGCGAATAATAAATTAGGTTATCCAGGAATCCGCAAAACTAAAGACAATAAATTTAACGCCCGTATTACATATAACCGAAAGGAAATTCATCTTGGTAATTATCCGACTCTTCAAGATGCTATATCAGCTAGAAAACTAGCAGAAGTAAAGTATTATGGTGAGTTCGCTCCATCCCTTGGCTCTTTAAAAGATTTTTAAAGCTCTTGTATAGTGACTTCCAATCTTGGATTGTCACTATACATTTTTTTTACGTATAGTTCGCATACTTGGCTATCATCCTTATAAGCAATTCCATTTAATGAATCAAGCACTACCTTAGCTATATTATCTGCATCACTTTTTTTAGTGTGTAATGTTTTTCCACTGATCATATCTTCAATATATTTTTTTGGCGTGGATATAGGAATGTGAAAGTACGCCTCGATAGAAGCTTTTAACGGTCCTATCAGCATTTCTTTGTCTGTCCTGGATAGATAACAGGTCTTTACCCAATTCTCATATAGGGCGGTTTTTTCCGGTGTGTAGGTATGACCTGTTTTGGTCATCCGGTGTCTGCCCTTTCCTTGGGGTTCACCCTCAACGATGAAAGTTATTGATTTTTTAGTGTTTGCCATTAGATCCTCCTCATTCTGTAGTTATTTTCTTTCCCACGCATTTCAACAAGGTACTCTCTGCACATCTCATATACTCTGGAGCCTGTCGCTTCATCCACGTCAAGCAGTTTGTCTATTGTCAATTCTGATGACACTATGACGGTTCTACCGTTAATGTAGCGATGGTTGATAATCTCAAACATGATTTTGACATCCGAATCCGTAACCTTGCCCTTAAACAGATCATCTATAAACAAAACCTTACACCGCTTGAATTTATCTATTTCTCGCTGATAAACTACTTCATCCATGATGTTTTGCTTGAGCTTTGTGATCTCTTCCCGATATGACATGTAAACCGTCTGTATGCCCTTTTCTAAAAAGTTCAGCATGATTGCCATACCTAAGTGAGTTTTCCCTGAACCAGGCTGACCGATAAAAGCAATTGAACTTTGTTTTTCTTCAAAATCTCTTGCGAACGTTGCTGCTATGCTTTTGGCTTTTGTAGTGTCAGAATTATAAGGTTTGTATGTTGCAAATGTTCTTGTCTTTAGGTCGGTAGTTAATCCTGCATTCGCCCATAGTTTCAAAGTTTGTTCTTTTTTGTAACACTCACACCGGATCATGCCATCCTCACCTTGCAACCACGTTGTATCTTTGCACTCCTGGCATTTATATGAGGTCGGAGTAATCGTCATTCTCGAATTTTGCGAGGTCGATTGGAGTTGAGTAGTCTCTTTCTTCTGTAGTATTTGAATTATTCTTTCTTCCAGGCTCATTCCTTTCCTCCTTTCCATCTGTTTGCCATTTGTTTAAAATCCCTTTGATATATGCGTAACTTCTTTTATTTCTGGTGTTGCCTATTTCTATTGCTTCGAGCACCCATGGTAAAGAATAAATTTCTATATCAGCCATAAGCTTATCGACAGTATTACCATTTAGAGTTCCATATCCACATAGAGTCCAAAGATTAGAAAGCTGCTGAAGTGTATCTTCTTCTTGTTCTTCTTCTAGTTCTTTTTCTTCTTCTTGTTCTTCTTCTTTTTGCGGAAGTGTATTGATACTGTATGGATACTGTATGGATAGGGGTTTTAATTTAAGGCCAATAGTTAAACACATGGAGTGATAATGTTTAGTAAAGGCTTGATTTTTAACGGTTTCAAGCTCTCTGTTTATTAAGGTAATCACCTTAGGACTTGTGCTTTTGTTGTATTTTATCCAGTTAAGCAAATAGATCTCTTTTGTCTCCTCGGAATACTGTATTTTATTTCTGTCTATCATGGTTTTGAGGTGTATGGATACAGTATCTATAGGGTATCCAAGTTGCATACTCATCATTCTTTTGGAGATTTCATAGATGCCTATTTGATTCGTGTAAGGGTTAGTCATCAAATAGAGATAGAAATATTTTTCTTCTGGCGTCCACTCCAAAACTTCTGGATCATTCCAAAATGTTGTGTGTATCTGCCTATAAACTGCCATTTATTCACCTTCTTTCTTTAAAGAGAGGCTCATGCCCCTCTATTTTTAAATTTTCAAACTCTTTTTTAAGTCACTGTAGATTTTGAAGTAATCCCACCTGTCAATGTACTTGTTGTACTTACTGTCTTTTCCAATATTGAGATATTTATGTCTTACCTCATAACCTGGGATAATTAATGTTCTATCTAGCATTCCTTCAGTTTCCAAGAAAATTATATATAAATCACAGGTCGCAAATTTCTTGCTTAATGCAACTGTATTAACTAATGAACCATGATTCATATACGATTTCGATACCTTAACATCAACTTTTACAGAATCATTGATTAGAAGATCATATGCATGTCTATATGTCATTTTTTCAACTTTGAATCCTCTGTCTTTCAGCTCCGATATTGCATGCCATTCATATGAATTTCCTGTATTGGTTTCTGATTCTTTAATGGGCAGCTGCAATTTCTCTGCTAATTTATAAAAACCACCACGCCTTGTTATTGCATTAATCAACGCGGTATCTTTCATCACTGCACGGATTTCGCTATTGCTTGGCATTCTATATATATTAAGAGCGTTCATAACATTAAAAATTTCTGTTTCTATTTTGTCATTAGTCCACATTATTCTTTCTATAAGTCACTCCCCCTAAAATGGTATTTCTGAGCTGTCATCAATGTCTACTGGTTGAAAATCATCGTTCTCTTGCTTGGAGCTGTTTCCCCATTCCAGGAACTGAACATCTTCCGCGACCACTTCAGTGACATAACGCTTAGTTCCGTCTGTCGCTTCATAGGATCTCGTTTGTATTCTTCCAGCGATTGCTATGAGCTTTCCTTTTCCGGTGTATTGAGCTGTGGATTCTGCACTCTTTCCCCATACAACTACAGGGATGAAGTCCGCTTCTTTCTTTCCGTCTTTGGTCTTTTGCCTATCTACTGCTAACGTTACGGTTGCGACCGCTGTTCCTGCACCTTGTGTATATTTGAGTTCTGGATCCTTAACACATCTTCCGATAATTACTACTTTATTCATTCATTTGCCTCCCTAGATTTATTTGTACGCCCTTATCTGCAATATATACTGGCTTGCCAGTCGCTTTCTGAACTTCTGCCTTGAACTCTTCAGCATTACTATTGCTATCGCTTAGATGTATCAATATGACATTTTGCAATGTATCTGAGCCTTTGACTTGCTGTATTGCTCTTTCTAAACTTAAATGTGATTTCATGATTCTTTGAGCTAGTTTTGTGTTTAAGGTTCCATTACATACCTTTTCGTTCAGAATCTTTAAGCTGTAATTCGCCTCAATCAAGTAATGATCAATTCCCTTAAAATCGTATGGAATGAGATATGTGTCTGTGGCAAATACCAGGGATCCCATTTCTGGATGATAGATAAGGAACATACAAGGTTCTGCAGCATCGTGCTTAGAGTTGTAAGCTATTACGTTAAATCCGCCAATCTTTAAAGTAGTATATTCAGGAACCATTTCACATGATGTCTTGTGTGGTAGTCCTATCGCTTCTCTGGTGCCTTTGGTTGCATAAATAGGTATTCCCATGTTATGAAGGTCTATAGCTGATTTAGAATGATCACCATGCTCGTGGCTGAGCAAACATCCTTTGACATTGCGGAAATCAAAACCCAGTGCCATCTTTATTTCTTTTATCGGTACCCCGGCTTCGAGGATGAGAATATCATCCTCTGCCTTGAGTAAGTAGCAATTACCTTTGGAGCTACTGCCCAACACTTCCAATCTCATTTAAAATGGTGCCTCGCCAGTCGCTTCGTGGTCTTGTGAAGTGTCGTACACTTCCGCATCGATTATGACTTTCTCAGTTGTTTCTTCTTCTTGCTGCACTTCATAGTTAGCTTCTTCGATTAGGTTCTTTGAATCGTACTTAGGTTCATCCTCTGAATCTGCACCGTTGTTGATTGCTTCTATGAGTAGGTCGCTATCATCTGAAGTGTTCCAATATGCCTTGCAGGCTCTGTTGATGACTGACTTCTTCGCCATTTCTTCGGTAAAGTTCTTGTGTGCGCCTGAGTTACCTTTCATCTGTCCTTGATTCCATGCTGCTCTTACTTGAGCCATGGTCATGATTTCTGTATGGATAGGTCCGTCCTCTCCCAGGATGACTGCAAATACTCCAAGGATCTTTGTAATGTCGATAGTGCTGAAGTTTGGCTTATAAGACTTGACCACCACTGAAGCGGTTTTGATATCGTACTCAGTTTCGAAAGTATCGCCATCGTATATCACGTGAGCTTTGACATCTTTGATTCCCTTCAGCCTCTTAGTGACTGCGATTGTTCCTAGATAGGACCTGGAAAGCTGAAGCTGTGTTCCATAAGGAATGAAATAGCACTGCTTCTTTGCAGGACTCAATCCCTGAATGACCATATCGAACAATGTATTTTGAATTGATACTGCGGTACACGCCTGAAGTACAGGCTTGCCATCCTTCTTTGCCTCATTCAAGAGCAACCATGCACTCTTAAGAGCGTTTTCAGGGCTGTAATTGGTTGGTAGTGCTATCTGATTCTTCTTGGTGAGATCCTCTATCTGCTGTCTCACCTTTTCAGATATTGCTACTTGCTGAGTTGTTGGTTTTAATTCCTGTGTTTTCGTTATTGGTGCTGCCATTACTTTGTTTCCTCCTCGATTTTTAGTTTTCCGATGATTGTTTTTGCCTTGTCCTTGAAGGGTTCTATCTCAACCTCTGGAACATTGATCTGAACTACTACGCCTTGCACTTTACCTTGTGAAGACATTAGCTCTACGGTGTCATTAACCTCAACTTCTTCTGGTGTGTAGTAGGTGTATGCTCTGCCTTGAGGGTTTCCGCCTCTTAGGAATATGACCTTTATGATGTTTGTTTTCATTTCTTTTTCTCCTCAACTCTTATTGCTTTTCTTATAGTGCCTCTTTTAATCTGTTCTTCAATCCATCGCAATTGCCATGATCCAAACCAACCTCTGTGATAAATCTTGTGATAGAAATAGATAAACTCTTCTCCAATAACATCGTTAAGGTTTGTTATTGTCTCGCCTTGTTTATACTTTATGGATTTTTTAGACATTTTCTATTCCTCCACTCTCAATATTTTTTCATTCTCGTCTACAAACAGATTGATAATCTGGCTCTTGGTCGGGATGATCCTTGTGACTGATTCCCGATTGTCGAGGAAGATAGGACCTGACACCTGGTAGTAATCTCCCAAGCTATTGATAATGTCTAAACCACCATTTATCTGTGCTGCGCTGTTTGCGTTTCCGAATGGAACACCGTCTATCAATGCTTCACAAGTCTCTGTGATTCCACCGTTTACCTGAGTGCTGAAGAGCTTGAAGCTGACGTTTGAAAACTTGCCATTGATTGAGCTTTCTAGAAGTTCAACCTTCGTTTTGATGAACTGCTCACATAGATACTCAATTCCTTCTGCATCTGCAAAGCGTTGTGATACTTCCTGAAGCTCTTTCTCAAGTTCGGATACTCTTGCTCGTAATTCCTTGTTGTGCTGTTCCTGGCTCAACTGAGCTTCTAGGTTTGATATCTCTGACTTAAGTTCTAGTTCTCTATCCTTTAGCTCTTTCCTGGCTTGTTCTCCGTCATCAGCACGGTAGCTAGTCTCAAGTTTATTGAGTTCTTCTTCCATATGGATGTACTCTGGAATCTCCGTAAATGGCACAATGACCATTTCTGAAAGCTTTGAATCTAATTCAATTATTTGTTCAACAGCGCTATTGACTTGCTTTTCTAGGTCGGCAACTTGAAAATTTAACTCAACCATCTGATTATTTGCAGTGTCAATTTTTTCCTGTGTCCATTTGGCATCCACTTGAATATCTGTAAGATACTTAGCTTTCTCTTGGTTAAAATTGGCCTGAAGCTCTTCTTTCTTCGATTCGATATCATCACTCTCAAATGCTCGCTTACATGTAGGGCACGCCAGAATGTGACTTGGAATATCAAGTTTCGCTTTGTTCCTGGTAATGTACTTTTCTCTCAGAATTACAAGGTCATTCTCGAGAACGCTCTTATCATGTTCCGCTCTGGCGATCTTCTGCCTTGTTAGTTCGATTTGATGAAGTATCGATTCCTTGTGAGCTTTTTCGCTTGAAATGTATCTCTCGACTTCCTTCTTTTCTTTGCCGGAATTTGTTGTGTAGTTGTACTCAAAGTCTCTGAGCTTGTTCTTCAGGTCATAGATTTCACTCTTGATTTTCAACTTTCTTTCATCGCTGCTTGAACCGTTGTTCAAGGATTCCTGGACCTGATCCAATCTTCTTGTCTGTACTTTCTTCATTGCCTTCAAACTCTCAAAATCAAATTCCTTAATGCTCCTGGATGCTTCGTCAATCCTTGTCGGGATTGCCTTGATCTCATCGTTAAGCTTTCGCTTGGTGGCTTTTGTCTGTGCAAGAAGTTCATCTATCGTCTTATCCTCAAGATGGTTCCTGAGAGGCGCTAGGTTGGTTTTATAATCAAGGACTTGTTCATCTGATATGTCACCTAGAATCTGTAGCAAGATTTCTCTTCTCTTCTTCCATTCGGTATTGAGTGAGAAGAAAAGAGGGTTCGTAATAAGCTTGAAGAGGTCCTCATTCAGAAAGTCATTGATCTTGTTCTTGTATTCTGTCTGGCTGACTGGCACTTCATTGATTTCGAATAAGGTTTCATGTCCTGTCAGGTCCTTGGCCGTATCGCCTCTTCTCTTTGTCCACTTCTCCTTGTATGCTTTCTTCAGTGTCCAAACCTTGCCGTCTATACGCAAAATCCCAACTACGGAATGCTCAAGGCCGTGTAATGGCTCGTTGTTTGAATCCAAAGTTTTGATTTCGAACGTAGAACGGTCCTTGCTGTCCTTTCCAAACATCAACCAGGTAAAGGCATCAAAGATTGTTGTCTTTCCAGTGGCATTGTCGCCTCTGATGTTAGTGATCTGGTTGAAATTGACGTCTAGGGATTTGATTCCCTTGAAGTTTCTAAGTTCGAGTTTTATAAGCTCTATATTTTTCATGCTTTCAATCCTCCGATAAATTTATCAAATTCTTTATTGCAGTCATGGTGCCAATCTTGGCTAGGTTCGTAAAAAAATGTATAATATGTAGGCATCTCCGCAAAGCCTTTGTTCATTTCCTTGCAATCGCTTATGAGCAATCCTTTTGTTGTAATTTCCAACCTGTATCTGTTGCGATCTTTTTCCATGGCATTGAGCATTAGCTCGATGATCTGTAATGTTTTACTCATTTGATTTATCCTCCACTTTGAATTTTTCTCCGATGATAAACTCATTAGGCACAATATCTTTGCTTAGAGTTATCTCCATTCCATAAAGTTCTACCTTGCCATTAGGTCCAATTTGCATTGCTACACCAAAGTAGAAATCTGGATGAATCACTATTGCTGTTGGCTTTCTGTGGTTATGGTGTTCGTAAGTCCACCTTTGAAGTTCAATTTCTCTAAACATTTCACTGTTTAAGTTCATTTCTCTTCCTCCTAAATTTTGTGGTATAATCTTCTTGTAAATATTCCCTATCGCCTTTCGAGATTGCTGTCTCGAGAGGCTTTTTAATATGCATTTTGACTTGTGTGCCTGGACATCCACGCTGTTTCTCTGGTCTTATACCAGTTCTCTTGTGAATGTGATGTAGCTTATATTCTTCCAATCTTTCTCCTTTCCTGGCTCCTGATAATCCGTTCTCTGAAATTGTCTTTTGATAGCTTGATCATTCTTGCACCTCGAATTCACCTAGTTCAAAATACACTCCACATTCTGGACAAACCATTGGCATTCCTTCATGTTTCCCGAGCCATGGAACGCCTGCGTTTTCTTCGAACTCCTCATATGGGATTTGGATCTGGTGGTCGCAATGAGGACACGAGACATTGATTATTGTGATTTCCATTACGCCGATGCATTTTGCGGTTTTTATTCCGTCCATTAGTTTTGTTCCTCCTCTTCTTTATTGGTGCCTTTCATGATCAGAAACCTTGTGTCCAGTGGTTTCATCAACTTCTTTGGTGCCTCAAAATCTGGAACTATAAACCCTAAGGTTTGGAGATACTCAACCGTTTCTGCGGAATTCTTATAGACTTTGCAGTTTTCTCTAAGGGTGTCGTAATTTTCTAAAACTGCATTTACAGATTGCTTCTCTAAGGCTGCTATTGCGATTGTTCGAGGGTCTTTCTCTAAGATATCTTCCTGCCAAAGGAAACTCTTAACATTAAGGCTTTCGACTCTGTATCCTATTTGATTAATAGGACCACCACCGTAACCTACATCAGCTTTGCAACCTGCTAAAACTTTCAACTGTTTTAATGCATGAATACTATTCTCTAAATCTGTTTTGATTTTCCCTAGCTCCTCTGTCATATTGGTTTGTTCAACAATCTCTTGTTTTCGAGCCTCTCTAGCAAGTTCACAATCATCTTTAACCTTTCTGATTGCCTCTATTTTCAGTTCTTCAATGTATTTGTTTAGTTGTCCTCTTGTCATTTATTCTTTCCCCCTAAAATCTTTCTATCGTTGGTAAAATTCCATTGTCTTTCAGCAATTCGTATAAAAATAATCTTCCTTTCTGAGTCCACTTCGTATTCATCTTCACATCTGGCCTTCCGTCAGTTCTCATAATGTCGATGGTCTCTGAAAATGTGTATCCTTTGTCCTGATGTGCCTTATACAGTAGCCACTGCTCTGATTTGCGTGTCTGGACATCCATGCTGTTTCTCTAGTTCGGTACCAGTTATCTTGTGAATGTGATGTGGCTTCTCTTCATCCTATCTTTCTCCTTTCCTGTCCTTTCAAGATTCTGGATCTAAGTTCAGGCTTAGTTAGTGCTTTCATTCCTGCACCTCCATCTCATTGAGGGCCTTGACGGCCACGGCAGCTACATTTCGGTCATCCAAATACTCTCCGGCATACTCGCGGTTTCCTGAGTGATCCACGCCATTTTTGTCGAGTAATCGATATGCTACGTACATCCTCAAAATTGCGATATGAGATTTCCATTTCATGTTCACAATATGGACATTCAACATTAATTCTGACGATGTCTGTTACTCCGATGCACTTTGCGGTTTTTGCTTCGTTCATTAACTTTGTTCCTCCTCTTCTTTTACTTCCCATTCAGGACAATTTAACCTGTACTTCATTCCTGATAGTTCTGGCGCTGTACATTCGCGTTCTTTGGCACAATCGACTTGCCAGACTGGAATTGTGTAGTATCCGCCCTCACTATATCCGTTTTCGGTATCCTCTCGGTACCATTCCTTGTTGTGCCTACAGGTGAAGCAATTCTTCTTGTCTGGATCTCGCTTGCAATCATGCCTAGATGCTGTCTTAAATTCTTTATTGCAGTAAAGACATATATATCTCGTTACGTTTGAAAATAACTTCATACTATTTCTCCTTTCAAGAACTTGTTTACAAAATATACTTGGCCTTTACCGGTGACCTTTGGAGTCTTATTGATCGTTGTATGACCGTCTGAGTGAGAAATTACAGTTTCCTTAATTTCGAAAAGTCCCTGTTCCATGGATCTCTGAGTTGGCATGTTGTAGGAATATCCTTTTGCTCGGATTAGGTATCCGTTTTTTCTTAGTACTTCGAATAGTCTGTTCTGACCTACCTGGTGACCATTCTGCTGTATGAGCTTTGCGAGGTCTCCAATAAGGATGCAGGTTTTAGATGATGACACGCTGTCTGCAAATAATGCTTTTGGCTTGAGTGCCTCAATGTGCCCTTCAAGTGCTTTCTTCTCTTCTTGTTCCTGAATCCAAGCCTTGGCTCTCTCGATTGGATCAGCTATCTGGTAGCTTGGCGCCTGATTGACTAACATCTTTTCCATGCGATTGAAAGCTTCTATATACTTTAGTTTCCATTCAAGTGCTTTAGATCCGGTGAACCCCATGACTAAGATTGAGAATCCGTCTCGATTGATAAGATACTGTTTATTTGATTTTCCTGATGTGTCGGTGTAGTTTGATTCGCAAAAGAACTGAACGCAATTTTGCGTTGAGCTAATCAGACTGTCTATTACTCTCAAAACATCTGAATGCCTTTTCTCAAAATTCTCGGCAACATCTCTGCTACTAACTACCACTTGACCGTTATTGATTATTGTTAGTTCATTCATCTTTTATCCTCCTCACACTCCCAATCTCTAACGGGAAATAGTTTTGCTGATCCGGTTTCATCCTGGATTACATGGTTGTCGGTAGTTGTGGTGATGTACTCGCCAAATTCCTTGTATCCTGATTCTTTGTCTACCAAGACTGCCCTCTGTCCTTTTATCATCGTTAAACCTCCCTCGGCATTTTGTAAGAAAACCCACCGTTCTGAATAGCTCCGAATATCCGCCCTAGAACCTCTTTGGCTCTTTCTTCGGTTTTGAATGTTCCTATGTTCGTCCAGTGGTTATTGATTCGACATTGAATTGTATTTGTTTGGACCTCAACCTCTTCTGTGATTTGCACTATTTTTGATTCATCCTGTGACATTACCCACATTTTTACATTCCTCCTACTATTGATATTGTTTGAGCAACGATGACCACAATACATATTGCGACGGTTACAACTAAGATTGAGATTGTTTTGATTAGTGCTTCAGGGTTCATCCATTGGATATTCTCATTAACCTTGATTTCTTCGGGTACTTCATTTTTTCCAAAAACGGATTCTAAAACTCTATTCCGCATTGCTAGTCCTCCTCTTCTATTTCTTCAATTGAAAACTCAACGTCACAATCCGATATGGTTAATTCATCCCCAGCATCCTCTTCGGCATACGCCATTGCTTGCTTCTCGTTTTTTGCTTCAATTACATATTCGTATCTGGTTCTGAGGCTAACCTCAACTGAGTATTTTTTCATTTTTCTTCATCCCCCTCGTTATCCCATTCGTGAAAAACAGCATTGAATATAGTTGCAAATATACTCATAAAGACCATTGCGCCTAATATTGCTATAAGCACACAGACGGCTAGTATCCCTAAAACTTTCATTCTGTAACCTCCTTGGTAATTTCTTCAAAGAACTCTTTCAACGCTCTTTCACCATAACTTTCGCTAAACCTCGCAAATTGTCTGCAAATATCTACTTGGTCGTAAAGCTTATCTCTTTCCTTGATGTTCTTTTCCTCTCGAGATTGGATATATTTCTTTGTGGCTAACTTCATAAACTTTGTTTCCATTTTCTTCCCTCCTAAACCATCGGAACAACTACCATAAACAACGCCATCATCACCATTACACTAAGCACCAACGCCCCTGTAACCTTTAAAGTTTCGCTCCAGGTTTCTTCTTTCATAATCTCTTTACCTCCACATCATTTTTTCAAATTTCAAGGTTTCTTTACGAACCATCAGCATGATTCTCTTCAAGTTTTCAGTATGAACATCCGGCATTAGCATATAGTTCCCTGGTTTCGTTTTTAGCCATTCATCATAGCTATATTGATCATCGAGATACTTTCCCATTTCTTCTGTCATCATTTCGGATAGCGTATTGATTCTCGCGGCTTGCTTGATCTTAATTTCTATTGCTTCTTCTTGTCTGTTCATGCTTTTCTTACCTCCTTATCCATCGCTTTCCATTTTTGCCTGGTGTTTTCCCATTTTCGGTTCTGCCATAACCATTTGATGCAACGGTAGTAGTATTTAATCATGCTTTCTTCACTTCCCATCCAAATAAATCAACTCTGACTGTCTCAAATCCGTTCGTGATAATGATTTCTTCATCGTTCATTTCGACTACTCTGCCGAAATGTTTCATCATTCGTCTTTTAGATTTAACGACTACTTGATCGCCTGGTTTGAAGTTCATTTCAATCGCCTCATCGGTTCTAATCTCAATCGTCTGTTTAGTTCGTTCATCAGATCATCTGTGGAAACCTCTGATAGTTCCATTGGCTCCTTGATTATTTGTGTTTCTGGATAACCTAGCAATTCAGGTACAGACACTTCTAAGGCTTGAGCGATTGCTTCAATAGTGGAGAGTTGAGGACTTCTCACATTATTTTCATAATTCCAGAGTCCGTTTTTCGAAAGAGAAGGAATTCTCTCACCTTTTTCATATCTTCCAATTGCAACGTGCGTTTTTCCAATAATATCGCCTAGTTCGTATTGTGTCAGTCCTCTTTCTTTCCTTAATCTCTTAATGTTCTCTCCTATGTTCATTCCGTTCTCCTCCGAATTTCTCTAATCAAATCATCTGTAGAATAATCAACTAGTTCCTTTTGCTTTTCATATCCTAGTAGTTCAGGCACAGATACATGTAATGCTCTGGAAATTCCTTCTAAAACAGTAATTGAAGGATTATTGACTTTGCCAAGTTCCATTGTTTGAATGTATTGGCCTGTTATATTGCTTCGCCTTCCGAGTTCTCTTTGAGTCAATAGTGCATCAACTCTAAGTCGTTTAATATTCTCTCCTATGTTCATAACTTAACCTCCCTCATTAAATCTGATGTAACCTTCCTGATGATCTCATTCTTCCGGTTTAGTTCTTCTCTCAATTCCTTCAGTTGTTTTTCTAAAATGATTACTTGTCGAGGCTTCTGCTTATTCTGGTAAGGCTGAATTGCCGATACTGGGATTGTCATTACGTTCCCTATTTGGAAATAATCAAGTTCTCCATCCAGACACGCTTTTTTAATAGTTCTGGCATCAACATGTAATTGATCTGCGACTTCACTGATTTTAAAATGTTCCGGTATGCAGTCTCCTATGTTCATCTCCTCCCCTCCTTATTCTTCCTCTTGTTCAGTTTTCTGAACTTCTGGGGTAAAAAAATAAGCTCTCATGTGTTCAGGTTCAATTTTTAAAATCTGAACAGATTTCATGATTTCTGGCTGGCTGAAGCTTGTTTTATTATTTAGTTTATCTGAAACAGAAACAGAAGAAACGCCCAAAGCCTCTGAAAATGCCTGTTGTGTTCCATACATTTCCTTAATCTTCCCTCTTAGTTTGCTATAGTTAAAAGCCATTTTACAACATCTCCTTTTTTATTTTTTGTTCAGTTTTCTGAACTGTCTACAATATAGCACCAATGTTAACAGTCTGTCAACACTTTTGGTAAAGAATTCTTAATTATTTTCTATAAATTGTTTATATTTCTTAACTTTTAGTTTATAATGTGATTACACTATATAAAGAAGGGATGGGGAAGATGAATACTATAGCTGAAAGAATCAAAGAGGGTTTAAGGTTAAGAGACATGATACAGGCAGATTTAGTAGAAAAGACAGGTCTACCTAAGTCAGCTATAAGCTCATACATTAACGGTAAGTATGAACCTAAGCAACCAGCCATTTATTTAATGGCAAAGGCGCTCAATGTAAGTGAGGCTTGGCTAATGGGATATGACGTTGAACTAAATGAAGATGATGATATTCCAAGAACAAAAGATGCTCTTTTGGAATATTTCCATAAAAATCCCCAAATAAAAGTATTATTTAGCATAACGGGCGATCTTACTGAAGAACAATTAAATTACTTGATAGGTTTAGCGAGGACAATGAAAGGGGAATAGCATGCATCTGTATGTAGGAATTGACGTGTTTTTTATTGCAGCTTCTTTACCTAGTTTTATAAAGGCGTTTTTGAAATGTGATGAAGGAAAATATTATATCTATGTAAATAATGAATTATCGATTGAGAAACAAGAAAAAGCTATAAAACACGAGTATCTGCATTTAATACAAAACGATATAGACGATGAAGAACCTGTTGCAATGATTGAAAAGGAGGTAAACAATGCAAAAGAAATTTAAAGGTACCGTGAGAGAGCGTAACGGTCGATATCAGGCGCTCTATCCCTACAAGGATAATACTGGGACTTGGAAACAATTAGCTAACACATTTGAAACTGAAGGCCAGGCGTACACCTGGCTGAAAGAAATGTATTCTGACGACAAAGCATATAGCTTAGCGGTGGAAAACCCCACATTGAAAGATATTAGCGAACGTTGGATGAAACAAAAGAAGTTGTCTACTAAAAATGAAGGAACGATTGAACAGTATAGATACAATACCCTTGTCGTTTTGGCGAGAATAAATAAAAAAATCAACGACATTACAGATGACGATGTGGTGGATCTATTTCTAAAATTGAGAGAGGACGGATATGAACCAGAGGCTTATCGAAATCAACTTTCTTCCTGGTTTGAGTTTGCAATTCAACGTAATTTTACACGGATCAATCGAGTGAAGGGATTAAGAATTGAAAGAACTGAAAAGAAACGTCCTGCTGTGGTTCTGAATGAGTTCCAAAAACAAACATTATACGAGTATCTTCACACTAAAAAGTGGATGATGCTGTATTATCCGATATTCTTTAATTTGAGAAACGGATTGAGAATCGGAGAACTTCAGGGTTTAAGATGGTCAGATGTGGACATGGAAAATAGGCGTTATTCTGTCACACACCAAATGGATAAATACGGAATATTAACAGATCAGTTAAAATCCGAAAATTCTTATCGTACAAATTACATGGATCAATACACCTATGATTTATTACTTGAATTGAAAGCGTCACCATATAAAGATTTTGAACATGTGTTTTACGAGCCCCACAAGCTTCGTAGGCGAGTTTACTATCATCTACACAAATACAGTATGACCTCGCATGATTTACGCCACACACACGGCACAGAGCTTCAGGATTTAATGCCTATTGCAGATGCTGCTTACAGGATGGGACACACTAAAGAAGAGTATGTAAAAACCTATATTCATCCACGATCTGAAAAGTCTAAGGAAATGATAGAAAAATATGCCACTCCTGAATTTTCTGACATCCTTAATGACAAGCAAAATACTAATGTCATACAGTTCCCACGCCGTCAAGCTTAGCGAGATTACTAGTTATAAACTCCCATTATATATTCTAGGCGCATAGTTTACAAGGTTAGCATAAACAAAGGGTTTTATGTCCTTTGCATGCATGAGGATACTAACATAAATTGCATAACATTCTTGAATTTTTGACAAATCTTCTGACATTTTTAGCTTTTTGACGATTTAAACTTAATTTAAAATCTATGGTATGGTATTTAGTGGTGAAGTATGGCGAACCATTGAAAACAGCCACTTTCTATTTTTCAGAAATTCCCATAAAGGATATACGGATTAGAAAAGTTTTGACATTCTTTTGACACGGAGCGTCTTCGGATGTTCCTTTTTTATTGTTAACAGTTTGTTTATAATATATTGTTCTATTTGTATTGACTGCTCTACCTAAATAGACTATAATGTAATTACAGGATAAGAAAAGAAAGGCGGTAAACAAAAATGAAAGAGCTAAGAATCAGAGTAACTTATGAGGATTACAAAAACTATCAATCACTGGAAAATTGTAAGAAAGTAGAAAATGGATACAACGCAGAGACTAAGACAATCGACCTAATGATGACAGAATCCCAAATGACAGTCTACATGGTCCTTCAGCACAACGTCCCACAGATGATCGCAGATGGAACTACACATTTCGGATATCAAATCGGATTCGAAGCACTAGAAACCACATTCACAGCACAACCAGACAGCAACGACAAAACCGCAGTCATGAACGCAATCAAAGTAGCAAAGCAATCCTAGTATAAAATGAAATGAGGAGCCGGCCTCACATCCGGCGAAAGGATGAATAAAATGTACAATCCAGAAATCACAGACCTAATAAACAAAAACTTTAAATTACAATCATTGGCTATGTCTATCATCAGAGAATACAATATTACATCAGATATCAATGTCTTAAAAAATAAAATAGCTAAAATAGATAAACAATTTGATAGCAATAGAGATAAAATTAAAAAGCTGAGAGGTGAAAATTAATGAAAGCAGATTCTAGTTTAATCCTGTGGCTCCTGGAAGAATCAGGGGTTACCAAGTACGGCATCTCAAAGGCCACCGGGATCCACATCACCACCCTAACAAATCTGACCGACGGAACATCGCACATTGTAAATTTAAGTTTTAAAAATGCTGCAGCGCTCACTGAATATGCTGAAAAAATTAAGGGGGAAAAAGCAATGAGAACATTAGAAATGAACTATGACAACAACCCAGCGAGCTGGTGGGAAATCTGGAACACATCCGCCAAGACATTAAAAGAAGCTTGGAGAGAAATGGATGAACAGCCAACCGAACTTGGATGGATCAGATTTCAGGACGGTGATGGTGTAACAATGAGAGCAAATAACGAAGAATAATGAACAAACAAAAAAAGGCACCTCAATTACGAGATGCCTTTTTGATTACTTCAATTCTATATATTGTGCTGATACCCATCCCTGGTTAGGACCCCAGGCTACCTTATACCAGCCCGGCTTAGATCCCATGATCCAGACCTCAGATCCATCTTCCAGGATGCCGATTTTCTTGCCATTGGCATCATCTCTAACGTTTAGATATGGTTTTGCGGTTACTATTGCATACTGCACTCTGGGAGCGACAACAATTGGAGTCGGTACCTTGTCCCTAGATATCCAGTCATCACTAATGAATCCGTAGCCTTTATCCGATACCGACAGCGGAACGTCTATGCTCCACCAACCTTGGGCCAGATATAGCAGCTGAACTCTATCACCCTTCGTGAGCTGTCCGATGACCTCATGTGATGCACTTCTACCATTTCGGATATTGAGCACACTGGCGGTCACGTAGGCATACTTGGAGGTATCGACTACAGGCTTAACCACCACGGGGACAAATTTCTTTTTGAGGTTGAACTCACTCACCAAGAAGTTAAGATACCCTTGAGCACATTCCCTGGCATGCTTCTCTGTCAGAATTATTGGGGTATCAATAAGTGAATCCATAAATCCTAATTCTGCCAGATTGCCAGGCATTTCTGTGCGGTCGAGAATACCAAGAGGTTGATGTGTAAGCCAATCGCTCCGGTTTCCCCTGAGCCCCGTTTCTGCAATTAGGGCCTTATATACAAGTCCCTGGTATCTTAAACTTGCAGCAGAGAATTTATCATTATCGAGGATTACTACAATACCACCAGCTATAGTGAGGTTCGCTCCCGCATTATGATGTATGGATAAGATGATGTGAGCTTTCCATTTATTGGCCTTCAGCGCTCTTTCTGAAAGGGGAACGTCTCTTTTACCGGTCACGTCATCGACCCTGAGAGTTTGAACGCTATCATATTGCTCCAGGAGCTCTTGCAGATACATGGCCACCCTGGAATTAAGGATCCACTCCCGCGTCTGATTAGGATCCACCGCAATATGGCAACGTTT